>Ga0310786_10005794_pt1 | contig 16643 bp, 17 predicted proteins | sample AusTroGonzalo_MG_FD_203881 | JGI IMG/M metagenome (GOLD analysis project Ga0310786, IMG submission 203881) | Bovine rumen microbial communities from tropical cattle in Woodstock, Queensland, Australia - Gonzalo_03 (v2) (version 2) | ecosystem: Host-associated > Mammals > Digestive system >... | reverse complement strand
ACTTTCCCCTCGCGAATGGATTTGGGCGAAATGTTGTTTTCAATTAAAATTGCTGTTGGGTTCGTGTTGAATTTCTTTGCGATAGAATTTAGGGTGTCTCCTTTTTGAATTTTATATATTTTTATGAATTCCTTTCTCATATAACCTCGCTATAAAATATTGTATTAATTTCTATGATGAATTAATACAATATGAAAAAAGGAGATTGCGTGAAATCTTTGGGTAAAGTTGTTGTTTTAATCACCGCTTTTTCAGTTTTAACAAGATTGCTCGGTTTTTTGTTTAGGATATTTTTGTCACGAACAATTGGTGCTGAAGCCATAGGAATTTATCAGGTCGCTTCTTCTGTTTTTATGATTTTTGTCACAATCGTTTCCAGTGGATTGCCTTTGATCATTTCAAGAATGACCGCTTCATATCGCGTCAAAAAAGACAAAGTTAATATGGCAAGGCTCGTGACGAGTTCTTTGTTTTTGTCACTGTCAATCAGTATTGTTCTCTGTGGTTTTGTTTTATTATGCCGAGGCGTTTTTGAAAAGATATTCACAGACGACGCGTGCATTATGGTTTTGATTGCACTTTTACCAGGGGTTGTTTTTTCGGCTGTTTACAGTGTGTATAGGGGTGCTCTTTGGGGAAAGGATAACTATTTTGCATTGTGTTTAAGTGAACTCTTTGAACAAGTTGTAAGAATAATCATTTTTGTTGTCATTTTGGGAGCGTCGTTCACGGTGATTTCAAGCGCAATGTCACTTGCTTGGTCAATGACTATTGCTTGTTTATGTTCTGCAATTTTTGTGATAATTCTCTTTTTTGTCTATGGTGGTAAAATGGGAAAGCCTGCAAAACTTGCATTTGAAGTTTTGAAGAAAGCAACGCCAATAACGGGGGTTAGGCTTGCGGGCAGTTTACTTATGCCTCTTCTTGCGATAATCATTCCATTGAGGCTGGTTGCTGTTGGATACACAGAGTCACAAGCAATGAGTCTTTATGGGATTGCTTTTGGAATGACGTATCCGCTGCTATTTATTCCTTCAACCCTTATTGGTTCACTTGCAATGGCACTTATACCTGATATTGCGATGGCAAAAGAAAATGAAAATCTTGGATACATTCAAGAAAGAATTCAAAGTTCAATTTTCTTTTCCATTTTGGTTTCCTTTGCCATAGTTCCTGTTTTTATTGCGCTTGGAGAAAATTTGGGATTGTTTTTCTATAACAATGCAATGAGCGGAACGCTTTTGTCTTTATCTGCTTGGATTATGGTGCCAATGGGGATCACGAACATAACGTCGGCAATTTTAAATTCTGTCGGTCTTGAAATGAAATCGTTTATAAATTACTTTATAGGTTCAATAGGGATGATTATTTCGGCTTGGGTGCTTCCAAGTTTTATGGGAATAAATGCGTTTGCTTGGGGGTTGGGGATTTGCACGGCTGTGACATCAATTCTCAATTGCCTTATGATCAAAAGAAAGTTGAAAGTGAAAACGGGAGCAATAAAGCCTCTTGCAAAATTGACTTTTGTTTGTTTGATTTCAACTGCAATCACTTCTTTTTTAGGACGAATATTATTCCTTTATGTGAACAACTTTTTTGTCTTGCTTATAGCAGGGGTAGTTGAGGTTTTAAGTTTTGTTTTGCTATGCGAAGTTTTTGATGTTTTTCACTTAAAAGGATATTTTGTGACGATAAAATCAAGTTTTTTCAAAAAAAAAGTTAAAAATTCGACTAAAATTTAAAAAAAGTTTAATAATTTAATTATGTTAACAATTATTATTCGAGCAATAGTTATATATGTTTTGGTTTTGTTTGTTTTTAGGATTATGGGAAAGAGACAAATAGGACAGATGCAACCCTATGAACTTGTTCTCACGCTTATTATTGCGGACCTTGCAACTATTCCTATGGCGGAGGTCAGTGTTCCTGTTTTGCACGGCATAGTTCCTCTTTTGACGCTGGTTATTTTGCATTTTGTATTGAGTCAACTTTCAAAGTTGTCACCGAGAATTGCACAACTCATCAGTGGAAAACCTGTGATTGTGATAAATCCAAAAGGAATAGATTATATTGCAATGAAGAGTTTGGATATTTCTATTGATGATTTGTTTGAAGGCATAAGAGGACAGGGATATTTTGCAATGGAGCAAGTTCAATATGCAATTATGGAAACGACAGGAAAACTCAGTGTTGTGCCCAAAGCGGGGTATGCGCCAGTCACAAACATTGATTTGAAAAACAAAGTTGACAACAACTTTTTGCCGGTCAATTTGGTTTGCGAAGGTCAAGTGATGGAAAACAACCTTAAACTTTTGAATGTTGATCAAGAATTTGTAAAAAGTTTCATCTTAAAAAAAATTGGTAAGAGCGCGAAAATAAAGAATGTTTTGCTGTTCACGTTGGATAAAAGTGGCAATGCTTATCTTCAAATGAAAGGAGAAGAATTCAAAACATTTCAAGGGGTGAAAATATGAGGAAATTTGTTTTGATAAACGTTGTCATCATTTTTTTGTTTCTTGTTGTGATTTGTATTGCTGAAGATTTGATTGTCACAAGTGGGGTGAAAAAGGTGAACGAAGATTGTATGGCGATTGAAGAACTTGTCGATCATATGGAAGATTTAAGAACAATGGAAGTTGTTATGGCTATTGAAAATTTGGAATATAACTGGACGAAAAATGAAAGTGCAATGTGCTATCTTGTTAACCATAAAAGCATACAGGAAATTGGGCTTGAAATTTCAAAACTTAAAGGATATCTTGAGAACAACGAATCAAATGATTTTATGTCCTCGCTTGATGCGATAAAATTTTATTCTCATAGTTACCTGCATTTTATGGGGGCGAGTTTGCATAATATTTTGTAACGATGAAAAGAAAAAGAATTCAAGATTGTTTCTTGGATTTTTTTGTATATAAAAAAGAGTTATGTTTTGACAAATGACATATAATATGTTAAAATATGCTTCGTAGGTAGGTAACTTATGGTTTTAGATAATGAAAAGATAAAATTAAGCGCAATCGAGGAAGATTTTTCTTTTATAAAGGAGTGTCTTTGACCCGGCGAAACAGGAAAAGATAATTGAAGAGTGCAAAAATGAACAATCTTTGCCAAACTTTTATTTGGATACAAAAAAGGTTAGTGAGGTTGGCAAGAAACTAAAGCACGCCGAACATAAACTTGAACTTATTAAGTCTTTGCAAAACAAGACAAACGATATTGAAACAATGATTGAACTTTGCGAAAGTGAAGATGATCAAGCAATGTATCAAGAGCTTTTGACGGGCTTGCAATCTTTGAGAAAAGAAATTGATGACGTAAAAATCACAACCCTGCTTTCTGGAAGATATGACGCAAATAATGCGATTATGAACATTCACGCAGGGGCTGGCGGAACAGAGGCTCAAGATTGGGTTAGCATGCTGACAAGAATGTATGAAATGTATGCGAACTCGAGAGGATATAAAATCAAAGTTTTGGATGTTTTGGACGGCGACGAAGCGGGAATAAAAAACATAAATTTCCTTGTTGAAGGGGAAAATGCTTATGGCTATTTGAAAGCGGAAAAAGGAATCCACAGACTTGTCCGAATTTCACCTTTTGATGCAAATGACAGACGCCATACGAGTTTTGCAAGCGTTGAGGTTATGCCAGAAATTGATGAAGCGCCAGACATCGTTATACGAAGTGAGGATTTAAAAGTTGACACTTACAGATCAAGTGGTGCAGGTGGGCAACATATCAACAAAACAGAATCGGCAATAAGAATTACACATATTCCAACCGGAATCGTTGTTGCTTGCCAAACTGAAAGATCACAAATTCAAAACAGAGAAACAGCGATGAAAATGCTTTATTCAAAACTTGTTGAAAGGCAAGAACAAGAGGAACTTGAAAAACTTGCATCAATCAAAGGAGAGATAAAGAAAATTGAATGGGGCAGTCAAATAAGATCATATGTTTTTTGCCCTTACACACTTGTAAAAGACCACAGAACGGGGTATGAAGATTCAAATGTTCAAGCTGTTATGGATGGGAACATTCAAGAGTTTATAAACGAATATTTGAAAAAAATCTAATTTTTGAGGATAAAATGAGCAAATTTCAAGATTTGATGAAAGAAAAGTTTGAAAAATTAAAGTCACAAAAAGATGTGACTGTTCTTTCTATTGAATCTTCGTGTGATGAAACCGCAGTTGCTATTGTTAAAAACGGCAGAGAGGTGCTTGCAAATGTCGTTTCCTCACAAATTGAAATACACAGACTTTTTGGGGGTGTTGTGCCAGAGGTTGCGTCAAGAAATCATATTCTCGCAATTTCAAATCTATATGAGGAAGCGCTTAATCAAGCGAATATAAGACCTGAAGAAATTGATGCAATTGCTGTGACATATGGCGCTGGACTTATTGGGGCTCTTTTGGTTGGAATAAATTTTGCAAAAGGGCTTTCTTATTCATTGAAAGTTCCACTTGTTGCAGTCAGCCATATTCACGGACATATTGCGGCAAACTATATCTCTCACAGCGAACTCGTGCCTCCATTTGTATGCCTTATGGTAAGCGGTGGGCATACTGCAATTCTTGAAATAAAAGATTATTGCGATATCAAACTTATTGGTTCAACTGTTGACGATGCGGCGGGAGAGGCCTTTGACAAAGTTGCAAGAAGCTTGGGGCTCCCATATCCAGGAGGACCTGAGATTGACAAACTTGCGAAAACCGGAGAAAATACCATCAAATTCACCCTTTCAAACTCACTTAAGGACACTGAAAACTTCAGCTTTAGTGGAATTAAAACCGCAGTGATAAATTATCTTCACACAAAAGAGCAAAAGGGTGAAAATATAAACAAGGCTGACGTTGCAAGATCGTTTGAAGAATGTGTGACAGACGAACTCGTCAAAAAAACTTTTAGGGCGATAGAAAAGACGGAATATAAATCACTTGTTATTGCGGGTGGTGTTGGTGCGAATTCTATGCTTCAGGCAAAATTCAAAACATATGGAGAAAAATGTGGATATGATGTTTTTTATCCAGTTTTGAAGTATTGCACAGACAATGCAGCGATGATTGGATCCGCAGGATACTATTACATAAAGAATGGCAAAGGGCTTGCAGAGTTGTCGCTTTCAGCAAGACCCAGTGTGTCAGTCACTGAATAAAGGAGAAAATATGCTTGAACTACTTGCTCCAGCAGGAAATTTTGAAAGATTTGAAACGGGTTTGCTCTACGGAGCAGATGCCTTTTATCTTGCTGGGAAATCATTTGGGTTGAGAGCCTTTGCAGGAAATTTTACGAATGAAGAAATCCAAAATGCTTGTGAAATTGCGCATAAAAAAGGCAAGAAGATTTATGTTACCCTTAATATTGTCGCAAAAGATGAAGATTTTGAAGGACTTGAGGAATATGCTCAGTTTCTTGTTGATGCAAAAGTTGACGGAGTTATTGTCAGCGATGTTGGAATAATCTATGAACTTCGAAAAAAATTTCCAATGCTTGACGTTCACGTGAGCACGCAGGCAAATGTCATTAATTCTCGTTCAGCAAAGTTCTTTGCGGATCTTGGAGTGAAAAGAATTGTGCTTGCAAGAGAACTTTCTTTGGAACAGATAAGGGAAATACGAAAAAACATTCCAAAGGAAGTTGAACTTGAGGCGTTTGTTCACGGTTCGATGTGCATAAGCTACTCTGGAAGATGCCTATTATCAAATTATTTGAAGTGTCGTGACGCAAACCACGGAGAGTGTGTTCAACCATGCAGGTGGAAATATTATGTTAGGGAAGAAAAACGCAACGACGAAATGGAAGTGGAAGAAGATGAGCGAGGAACATATATTTTCAGTTCGAAAGATTTATGCTTGATTGATCACCTCAAAGAACTTGAAGATGCTGGCGTTAACAGCCTCAAAATTGAAGGTCGAATGAAGACAGCGTATTATGTTGCAACTGTGGTGAATGCTTATCGCAGGGCAATAGATATGCTTCCAAACAGACCTACAGAAGAGTTAAAAAAAGAACTCACGAAAATGAGCCATAGAAAATATATAACAGGTTTTTTTGATGGAACTTGGGGAGACGATTTCACAGAACAGGAAAAAATCACCCAGGATTATGATTTTGTTGGCTTTGTCACAGGGAACGAAAATGGCTACATACTTACAAATCAAAGAAACTTTATGAAACTCGGTGATGAGATCGAAGTTTTGAGTCCAAACGACGAGTTCTTCAACAAAAAATTCACTATAACCGAAATCCTTGATGAAAACGGGGACAAACTTGAAAAGGCAAATGTCGCAGAACAAAAAATCAAAATCAAAAGCGATTTGAAGTTGTCTTATGGCGATATTCTAAGAAAAAAAGTTAAGTAAAATTTTAAATAAAAAAAAGAAGTTGATTTTTCAACTTCTTTTTTTGAGGCAAAAACACAACTTACGTAAAGTAAAATTAAATTACGCTTAAGTCCGTTATTGCTGTCTTCTTATCAATTAATTATTCTTCAACAGGTGCTTCTTCGAGTGCTTTTTCGTAAGCTTCAAAGATTGCTTTTACAAGAATTTCTCTTGTTTCAGTGTTGATTGGGTGAACGATATCTTTGTATTCGCCATCAGGAGTTTTTCTGCTTGGCATTGAAACAAATAATCCTTTTTCTCCGTTAATGATTTTGATGTCGTGCACAACAATGCAGTCATCAATTGTGATTGAAGCAACTGCTTTGAGTTTTGCGTCTTCTTTATTCACAATTCTCACTCTAACATCTGTAATTTTCAAGTCCTTTTACCTTCCTTTTTAAGTTTAGCTTTTCTAGCCATTATTATTTTACCATTTTTTTTGATTTTTTCCAAACATTTTTCATATGTTTTGCACTTAAATTTTGAACATTTCATAAAAAAGAATATGCAATTTGGTTATGTTGGCACAAAAGTGCATTATAACTTCAAAAAAAATGAGGAGAAAGAGGTTTTGGTTCTTCTGCACGGGTGGGGCGGAACGTCAAAACTATTCAAAGGTCTTTCGATGTTGAAAAAGAACTTTTCTGTTCTTGAAATTGATTTTCCACCTTTTGGGAAGAGTGAAGAGCCAAAGAATTGGAATGTCTTTTCGTATGCAAATATGGTTATATCTTTATGCGAACATTTGGGCATTGAAAAAGCATATTTTCTTGGGCATTCATTCGGTGGAAGAATCGCAATCCTTGTCAGCGTGATAAAAAGAACGCTTGTTCAAAAACTTGTTTTGGTTGACAGTGCAGGAATGAAACCCAAGAGAAAGATGTCGTATTTTTTCAAGGTTTCAAAGATTAGGTTTATGAAGTTGATGGGGTTGGAAGTTTCTCATTTAGGCTCAGAAGATTACAAGAGACTTTCACTCAATATGAAGAAGACGTTTAATTCAATTGTCACAACACATCTTGAAGAATATGCTTCATTGATTGAAAGTCCAACGCTTATTGTTTTTGGAAGCGATGACAAAGAGACCCCAATTTATATGGCTCAACGTCTAAACAAATTGATCAAGGGTTCAGAACTTGTGATTATGAAGGACTGTGGGCATTTTTGCTTTTTAGACAAACCTTACAAGTTTTGCAAATTGACAAGTTCATTTTTGAAGGGGGAAAAATGAAGGTTTTGTTTTCGATAATTCTGTCATCCATTATTTTTGTTTTGGCTTTGCCGTGCGTAAAAATTTATCAACTGAAAAATTATAATGTCAAACATTTTTTTGAAAGTATGTTTGAAATCAAATGCTCTTTCTTTGGAAAAAATAAACTTGTTTTCACGAAAAGGGTCACAAGGTTTCTGGTTCTGTTTTTTGTTATTGAATTTTTTGTTTGGCTTTTTCTTTTGTCACATATAAATTTTTGGTGGCTTTTGGTATTAGATTTTTGTGTGAATATTTTGCTTCTGCCGTTAATTATTGCTTTTTTGCACTATGTTTTGTTGCCAGTTGAGCGTTTAATTCAAAGAATATATATTTTTTTGGCAAAGAAGAAACTTGCTAAATTTAAGGGAATAAAGATTGCAATAGCTGGGAGTTACGGCAAAACCAGCACAAAGAATATTTTGGTGAAGTTGCTTTCGTCAAGATATAATGTTGTTTCTTCCCCCAAAAGTTATAATACGCCGATGGGGGTTGTGAAAACTATTTTGAAAGAAATGAAAAGTGATACAGAAATTGTCATTTTTGAGATGGGTGCGAGGAATAGGGGGGACATAAAATTTTTGTGTGACATTGTAAAACCGGACATAGGAATTTTGACTGCTGTTGGTGAGCAACACATTGAAACATTCAAGTCACTTGAAAATGTCTTATCAACAAAGTTTGAGTTGTGTGAAAGCCTCATAAACAAAATATGTTTTTTTGATTGCACAAACGAGAACACAAAAAAACTTTATGAAAGAGCAAGTTGCAAAAAGAAGGCCCTTGAAGAGAAAATGATAAAAAAATTGAAACTCTCTTGCAAGGGAAGTAGTTTTGAATTTGACTGTTGCAATGAAAATATAAAGGTTTTGACGGGTTTGCTTGGGTGGCATATGATAAAAAACATCTCACTTGCATCAATGGTTGCTCTTTATCTTGGGGTTATGAAAAAAGATATTACTTTGGCGATAAAACAACTTAGGCCGGTTCGACATAGACTTGAAGTTATGGGAGACAAAAACCTTATTATTCTCGACGATTCTTACAATTCCAATTATGAAGGTTTTAGAGAAGCGCTAAATGTTTTGTCAAGATTCGATGGTGAGAAAATCATTGTCACTCCCGGTTTGGTTGAACTTGGAGAAAAGCAATATGAATTCAATTTCAAGTTGGGAAAGGAAATTGCAAATGTGTGTGATAAAGCAATAATTATGAACCAAACAAACAAAAAAGCATTAAAAAACGGAATTTTAAGTGTAAAAAATGACTTTCCAATATATTTTTCTGCAAATAGAGAAGAGCAAAAAAACAAATTAAAAGAGATTTTATCTGGGAAAAGTGTTGTTCTTTTTGAAAATGATTTGCCAGATGATTATGCTTGATTGATCATATGTGAATTGGAGGGAGTATGAAAAAAAAATTGATAGTATTATTTGGTGGGAAAAGTGTTGAACATGATATCTCGATTATAACTGCACTTCAGGTGATGAAGTTGGTGCCCAAAGAATATGTTGTCACACCTGTTTATGTGCAAAAAAATGGCAGATGGTGCATTGGAAACAATTTGAATGAGGTTGACGCTTATGTTGATTTTCCCAAGGGTGTGAAAAAGAAAAGAGAAGTCTTTTTGAAATTTGGAAGCCCATATTTGTTTTGTGACGGGGTTTTTGGGAGTGGCAAACTTTTTAAGGTTGATTGTGCACTGATATGTTTGCATGGAAATTATGGCGAAGATGGGAGCATATGTGCAAGTCTTGATATGTGTAATATTCCTTACACATCTTCTGGGCACACTTCTTGTGCAATTTGTATGGATAAGATTTTTGCTAAATTTATTTTAGACGCAGAAAACATATCAAATGCAAGATATGTATATTTTGAAAAAAACGAATATAAAGAAAACAAAGAATGTGTCTTTAACAAGATAAAAAACGAACTAGGGTATCCCGTGATTGTAAAACCTGCGAACCTTGGAAGCAGTGTTGGAATTTCGGTTGCACAAAGTGAAGAAGAGCTTGACGAAAAAATTCAGTATGCATTAGAATTTGACAATCGAATTTTGATCGAGGAGTTTTTGTCTGACAGCGAGGAATTCAATTGTGCTTGTATGACTATTGATGGAGAAGTTATCTCGTCAAAAGTTATAAGTGTTGATAAAGGTGAATTTTTTTCTTTTGACGAAAAATATATTGTTTCTTCAACGAAAAAGGAAAAGAAATGCAAAACTGGTGTTCAAAAGCAAGTTTCCAGTCTCGCGAAAAGGATTTATAAACTTTTTGATTGCAAGGGAATTGTGAGAATTGATTTTTTGAAAAAAGATGAAAAAATCTATGTTAATGAGATAAATTCAATCCCAGGGTCATTATCAATTCATATGTTTGATGGTATATCAAAAAAGGAACTGATTGAAAACGTAATTAAAGAGGCTAAAAAGAACTTCGAAGATAAGGAAAAGTATGTTTTTTCATTTGATAGCGATGCTTTGAAGACGTATAAAACGACGTTATCAAACGTGAAGACCAAGAAATTTCATTGATTGTCTAGTTTTGTCAAAAAACAATTTGTTTTGTCAAGAGCATCACAATTTGTTTTTTTTGTTTTATATTGAAAGAGTGGAGGATTTATGAAACTTTCAAAAGCATTAAGAAACTTGGAAGAGATTGAAAAAGTTAGGCTTGAAGATTTGGAGGTCAAGGCCGTAAAAATTAACCCTACTAATGTTCAAAAAGGAGATATTTTTGTTTGTCTAAAAAATGGAGAAGAGGGGAGAAAATTGATTGAAGAGGCAAGACAAAAAAATCCAAGCGTTATTGTTTCAGAATTTGAAAAAAGTGGAAAAAATCAAATTGTCGTCAAAGATGCGAGAAAAGTTTTTGCACTTATTGCCAAGGGGTTAAACGACAACATCTGCGACAAAATGAAACTTATTGCTGTCACTGGGACAAACGGCAAAACAACCACTACAAAAATCTTGGCGGATATTTTGAAATTTGCAGGGGAAAAAGTGGGAACAATTGGGACTCTGGGTTCAAAATTTGATTCACAAACGATAGACACAGGATTTACGACACCAGATCCAGACATTCTTCACGGGCAACTATATTTGATGGCAAAAAAGGGAATAAAGTATGTTGTTATGGAGGCATCTGCTCACGCTATCGAACTAAGAAAACTTGAAGGGTTAAAATTTGAAGCCTCAGTTTTAACGAACGTGACGCAGGATCATTTGGACTTTTTTGGCTCTATGGAAAATTATTTTAATGCGAAGGCGAAGTTGTTTACACCGCATTATACGAAAAATGCGATAATATGTGGTGATGACATCAAATGCAAGGCTTTGACACAAAAACTAAAAATTCCATACCTAACTTATGGGTTTGACAAAAACAATGATGTTGCGATAAAAAATTTTATGCAAAATGGTTATGGTATGAGTTTTGTTTGTCAGCCGTTTGACAAAGAAATTGCAATAAAAAGTCAAATTGTTGGAGATTACAACGCACAAAATCTTTTGGCGGCAATTTTGGTTGCAAGATATTTGGGGGTTGAAGAGAAAATCATTCAAAATGCAGTGAAAAACATATCCCCAGCAGAGGGAAGGTTCAACATTATTCCATACAAAAACTCAAATATAGTTATAGATTTTGCCCACACGCCAGATGGTCTTGAAAAGATACTAAAAAGTGCTAGGAAAATTACTAAAGGCAAACTTATATGCGTTTTTGGCTGTGGGGGAAATAGGGATAACCTAAAAAGACCAATAATGGGGAAAATTGCCAGCGATTTGGCAGATATGGTTATATTGACAAGTGATAATCCGAGGTTTGAAAAGCCAGAAGAAATATTAAGTCAGATTGAAAAAGGTGTGATTGGAAAATACAAGAAAATTGTTTCAAGACCAGAGGCAATCAAATTTGCTCTCAACGAGTGCAATGAGGGAGACACAATCGTTATTGCTGGGAAGGGGGCAGAGAAATATCAAGAGATAAATGGTGTCAAACATCCATATAGCGATTTTGATGTTGTTGAAAAAATTATAGGCGGAGGGAAAGAGAAAAAATGGCTGTGACATATATTTTGGCTTCATTGACGGGGCTTTTGATTTCTCTTGCAGTTTGTTACCCTGTTTTGCTTTTGTGCAGAAAATTGCATTTTTCTCAAACAATTCTTCATTACGTTGAAGCGCACGCGGGCAAAAAAGGAACGCCGACGATGGGTGGGATTATATTTGTTCTTTCAAGCATAATCGCCTTTGTTTGTTTTTCAAGAGGACAATCTCTTTATGCTTGGATGAGCCTTGTTGTGATGTTCAGTTATGGACTTTTGGGTTTTTTAGACGATTTTATCAAAGTTAGATTTAAGCAAAACGAAGGGTTGACGCCAATTCAAAAAATTGTTGGACAAGTTGCCATTGCATCAATAATTTCGGTCTTTGTATATTTCAAAGTAGGGACAAGCCTAAATTTTTTTGGTGCAAACATTGATTTAGGTTGGGGTATTATACCATTCACAATATTTGTTTTTTTGGCGATAACCAACAGTGTCAATCTCACCGATGGGCTTGACGGACTTGCAGGTGGGGTGAGCGCAATATATATTCTCTTTTTGGGGACAATAATAGCGTTGAGTGGAAGTGTTCAAATGAACAATTTGGCACTTGTTTCATTTGTGATGTTTGGTGCCATTGTGGGTTTTTTGGCGATAAACACATTTCCTGCAAAAATATTTATGGGGGACACGGGCTCCCTTGCTCTTGGTGGGTTTATCGCTTGCATAAGCATTTTTTCAGGGAAGGTTTTGCTTATGCCAATTATTGGACTTATGTTTGTGCTTTCCGCAATTTCGGTTATCATTCAAGTGGCACATTTCAAACGAACGCACAAAAGAGTGTTTTTGATGGCACCTCTTCATCATCATTTTGAAAAAAAAGGAGCGAATGAAAATCGCATTGTCACAATATATATAATTGTAACGATGATTTTGGGGGCAATTTGTTTGTGTCTTGAATTGTCGCTTTGACAAGGAGTTAAATGCGGTTAAAAGGGAAAAAAGTTTTAGTTTATGGGCTGGGGACGAGTGGGCAAGAGGCCTGCAAACTTCTGTATGACCAAGGCGCTTGTGTCAGTCTTTATGATGACGACAAAAGATTTTCTGGTTTTTTTTGTTATGAAAAGGAACCAATCAAAAAACATTTTGACATCATAGTGGTTAGCCCAGGGATAAAAGTTTTGGGAAACAAACTCATTGAACACTTTCGAAAGAATGGAAGAGTTTTAAGTGAACTTGACCTTGGCTATGAATTTATGAAGGGCAAGATAATTGCTGTGACTGGAACAAATGGAAAGACAACGACTTGTTCGCTTTTGGGGAAGATTTTTTCTGAGGCGGGAAAGGAAACTTTTGTTTGTGGCAATATAGGCCTTCCCATATGTTCTGTTGCAACAAAAACGACAAAGAAATCTTTCTCTATTGTCGAAGTGAGCAATTTTCAACTTGAACTTTCAAAGGCATTTCATCCAAATGTTGCAACCGTGCTCAACATAACAGAAGACCATATTGACAGGCACGGTAGTTTTGAAGAATACAAGAGAGTAAAAAATAAAATTTTTCAAAATTTTGGCTCGAGAGATTTGGCTGTTGTGAACCTAGATGATGAAGAGTCAAGATTGTTAAAATTTCCCCCAAAAAGCAAGTTTTTTTCAAAAAAAATGCTAAAAAGTGGCGCATATCTCAAAAATGGATATGTTTTTTGCGATAGAAAGAAAATTATGCTTCAAACAGAAGTTCCGCTTTTGGGCGAAAAGAATATGGAAAATGTTCTTGCTTGTGTCTTGATTGCAAGATATTTCAAAATCAAACCAAACGTGATTAGAAAGGCGATTGCATCATTCAAAGCGCCAAGTCACAGATTGGAATTTGTTGGGCAAGTGAATGGCGCAAAAGTTTATAACGATTCAAAATCTACCAATGTTGCTTGCACAATTATGGCAATTGACAGTTTCAAGGACAGCAAGATTATTTTGCTTGTTGGAGGGAGAAACAAAGACAACAATTTTGAACTTTTGTTTCAAAAGAACTTTAATGCGAAAATGGTTATATGTTTTGGAGAGGCAAAAGATGAACTTTTTGATATCGCAAGCAAATATGGTTTTGCGTGTGAGAAATTTGACAAAATGGTTGATGCAACAATTCGAGCAAAAGAAATTGCTGAAAATGGAGAGGTGATTTTGTTTTCTCCAGCTTGTGCAAGTTTTGATGAATTTTCTTCTTATTCCGCTCGTGGACAAATATTCAAAGAGGTGATTTTGGGAGAATGAGAAGGGAAGAAAAAAGGACGTATTTTTATGTTGTTATCCTCGTTGCCGTTCTTGTGACGTTTGGTTGCATTATGGTTTATAGTGCAAGTTGTTATTCTGCGGAATATCATTTTGGCAATGAATATTTCTTTTTGTTCAAGCAAATTTTGGGTGCTTTTGTTGGCTTTGTGATGATGATAACTCTTTCATTTTTTGATTACCACAAAATTATCAAATTGAGATGGCTGCTTTTTGGATCGAGCATTGTGCTTTTGATTTTGGTTTTTATCCCTGGAATAGGGACCTCAAGTTACGGTGCGAGTCGTTGGGTCTCAATTTTGGGTTTCTCAATTCAGCCATCTGAAATTGCCAAATTTGTGCTTGTGATTATGTGTGCATATTACCTTTCGAAGCACAATGACAAAGTCAAAACATTCAAAGGGCTTTTTCCCGTTCTTTGTATCGCAGGCGTTCTTTGCATTTTGGTCATCTTGGAGCCATCAATGAGTGTGACGATGTGCCTTGCATTCACAACACTATTTATGCTTGTCGTTGGGGGAATTTCAAAAAAGCACACCGTGTTGTTGTCAATCCCTGCGGTCCTTTCAGTCCCAGCGCTTATTCTTGCAGAGCCATATCGTATGAAACGCCTATTTGCCTTTTTGAATCCTTGGGCATCTCCGCAAGGCGAGGGATTTCAACTAATTCAGTCGCTATATTCTCTTGGAAATGGTGGTTGGTTTGGGGTTGGCCTTTTTTCATCAAGACAAAAATATCTCTTTCTTCCATTTGCGGAGTCAGATTTCATTTTGTCCATAATAGGAGAGGAGTTTGGGCTTGTTGGTATAATTCTTTTGATTTTGACTTATCTTCTTCTTATCTGTTTTCTCATAAAGGTTGCCCTGAACGCCCCCGATCGCTTCGGCTCACTTCTTGCAAGTGGTGTGGCATTTGTCATTGGTATTCAAACAATTCTCAACATTGCTGTCGTATCTGGTTCGATACCGCCAACCGGGCTGCCGTTGCCGTTTATCTCGGCAGGCAGCACTTCGCTTGTGGTTTTCATGAGCGCTGTGGGGGTAGTCCTAAATATATCAAAACAGAGCAGGGTTTAACGCCTTGCTTATTTTTTTTGGAAAAGTTTTAAGAAAAGTGATACAAAATGACAAAAAATATGATATAGTTTTCTCAGGAGAAATAATATGTTTGAAAAATTATATCATGTTTCAAATCAACCAGGTTTGAAAGTTTTAGAACCAAGAGTGTCAACTCATGGCAAAGCTTATGTTTACGCAACGCCTTATTTGGAATTTGCATTGCTTTTTGGTAGTAAAAAAAGTAATGGAGATTTAGATGGAAGCTATGGATTAAATAAAGAAGGTAAGCCGTTTTTTTATGAGGCTTATGAAGGTGCATTAAAACATAGATTTGAAAAAGAAAAATGCTACATATATGAAGTGGATATAAGAAATTTCAAAACACATCAAACGAGCTTTAAAGGTGAGGTTGTTAGTGAAGAACCTGTTAAAGTTTTAAAATGTACCGAAGTTGATGACCTGTATGAATATTTACAAGCACTTATTAAAAATGGTGAGCTAGAATTTAAGCCATATAGTCTAGATGAGAATTATCAAAAGTTTATCAATGAACATATTAAAAGCAGGCTAATAATGTTCAATATCTTAGACAAAAAAGATAAACCGATTTATCAATTTTGTAAGCAAAAATTTTCAAATTTGGTAGATGAACTTGAAAGTTTTCAGTGCAATAACAAGTCATAACAGGCTCGATTCCGCCCACCGGACTTCCGTTGCCGTTCATCTCGGCAGGCAGCACATCGCTTGTTGTTTTCATGAGTGCGATAGGGGTGGTGCTAAACATTTCAAAGCAGAGCAGAATATAAACATTAAACATTGATTAATTTTTTATAAAAAAATGATACAAATTGAATAAACTTATGTTATACTAATTTTAGAGTAGGTAAAGATTATGGTAGAGATTAAGAATGCTGTAAAAGAAGATTTACAACAATGTGCAAAGATTTTGAGAAATATTTATAATAACAATGTTTTGAGTGAGGGTTGGACAGAACAAAGTTCAAATGCAATTTGCAATTTTTATTTTAACTTACAGCCTGATTTGTTTTTTGTGGCAAAAGATGGAGATAAGGTTGTTGGTTTTACTTTTTCTTTCATTAAGCCTTGGGCAGACGGAAATCAACTTATGGCAGAAGAACTTGCAGTGGTTGAAGAATATAGGAAACAAAAAATTGCAACTAAACTACTGAAAACACTAGTTTCAAATGCCAAAGATAAATATAATATAATTATGGTAAATGGGACAACATACAACGGTCTCAACGGAATGCCTTATTCTTGGTATGAGAGAATAGGATTTAATAAGGTTGAAGATTTGTTTTTAATTGAAGCAAATGCAGATGAATTGCTTGCAAAAATGGATTAGTGCAATAACAGGTCATAACAGGCTCGATACCCCCAACGGGGCTTCCACTTCCGTTCATCAGCGCCGGCAGCACATCGCTTGTTGTTTTCATGAGTGCGATAGGCGTTGTGTTGAATATTAGCAAGCAGAGTAAAATTTGACTCTGCTTTATTTTTTGAAAAAGTTTTAAAAAAGTGATACAGAATTTATAAAAGTGTGATAATATTGTTTTATTAGGAGAAAAAAATGAAAATAGCAGTTGATTTA
>Ga0310786_10005792_pt1 | contig 16644 bp, 12 predicted proteins | sample AusTroGonzalo_MG_FD_203881 | JGI IMG/M metagenome (GOLD analysis project Ga0310786, IMG submission 203881) | Bovine rumen microbial communities from tropical cattle in Woodstock, Queensland, Australia - Gonzalo_03 (v2) (version 2) | ecosystem: Host-associated > Mammals > Digestive system >... | reverse complement strand
GCAGCCCCCAGGTTGCCGCGACTGGTGACTTCCTGAAGCCAGACGGTAAGCCCCGCGTTTTGCAGTTCGCTCACATCGTACAGACTGGATTCCCGAATATCCAGGGCGAAGAAAAGCATTTCTCCCCTGGACCGCCAGAAGTTCGCCGACCTTGATGCCGGCGTCGTCCTGGACGTTCACGACTGAAATGTAGACGTCGCTCAATTCCACCTGAAAAAGGCTGCTGTCGATGCCGAACGTGCCGCCGATGCTGAAGACGCCGGGGGCGTGGTCGGTGTACTGCTCCAGCAGTTTGTCGATGGAGATGGTCTCCTCACCTTTATCTTCCCCTCCGCTTTCTCCTCCGCCATCGCCCTTCGCCGGGTCGCCGACCGAGATGGACATGGGGTATGCGGTGTTGATGAAATCGGAATCGTCATATTCGGGGAGGTCGGCGTTGGTGTCCATAGCAGTCCCATCGAGGAAAAGAACTCAGAATTAAGATTTTGCGGATAATTTAATACGCCTTTTTCTGTTTTTTTAACCAAGTTTCCGTAAATTCTATCATTTCCGTCGGTTTTGGCTTGCGTTTGCGCTTGTATTTCAGAAAAGTCCGTGATATAGTAGTATCAAAACGGTTGATTACTTTCACCGAACATAAAGCATCCAGTTCAGCTGAAACGAGGTGATTCATGGAGTACGAAGTCTCTTCCGGGCAGACGTCAAACGGCATTTCTCTCGCCAATGATTATATGTACGTGCGATAACTGGGGGACCGACACGGTCGAACAGCTCGCAGACGGGACGGTCACGCTGTGGTTCATCTCCGGCAGCATGGAGAACTGGAACGAAGAAACGCTGACCTATTCCGACGGAGAGAACAGCGTCACGGTCTCCGGTGTTTCCGCGGATCGGGTCTCGCTCAAATTCGAATCCGCCGGATCGAGGCTCTTTGCTACGCTCATCAACATGGGCGCCTTCGCGGAAACCAGCACGAAAAAGATCTTCAATGACACGGACAAGGGCATCCTCGCCAGCGCATCAACATAAAAGATACGACTCTCTAGATGATTTGCGGCGGGATGTTTTGGTTTTCGTGGACGTTTTCAACAACATGCGACCTCATTAGAAGTTGGGGATGATGCCCCCATGTGAGGCTGAGCAGAAATTCAATGCCGAAAAAAGTAAAAGGGCACCTTGGATTTCCAACCGGAATTATCCAAATGCCCCTGTGCGAATCAAAAAAACAGGCAGGAAGGGGATTCCTTCCTTGATTTTTTCTGATTGAGGGTGTAAATTGTGCGTATTGGACAAAACGTGCTAATACATTTTCCCTCAAACAAAGGATAGTCGTCATGAAAATCAATCCTGTTCTTGCGGCGGCGGTCGGCGGTTTGATCCTGCTTTCAGGCTGCGACGAAGAAGAGCCTGAAGAAGTCCAGATCGTGCCTGCGGTCGTTGTCGAACCTGCCATCGAAATGGAATTCGCCGATACTGTGACCGAAATCGGAGAGGTTCAGGCATTCGAGACCGTCCATCTTTCCGCCAATGTTTCCGGATTCCTGACCGAAGCCAATTTCACGGAAGGAGATTTCGTAAAAAAGGGCACCAAGCTTTTCCAGATCGACCCCGCGGTTTATGAGGCGGCGGTCAAAAAAGCGGAAGCAGAAGTCAACAAATGCAATGCGGAACTGACCAATAAAAAAGTTGAATTCGAACGCCAGGAATCGCTTTTGAGGACCAATGCGACCTCCCAGCGCAATTATGATGCGGCGGAAATGGACCTTCGGACGGCAGAGGCCGAATTGAAATCCGCCGAAGCGGAGCTGGCAGAGAAGAAAGTCACCTTCAGCTACACGCAGATACTGGCTCCGTTCGATGGTTATATCGGGTTCAAGACCTACAGTGTAGGCAACATGGTAGGTCCTTCCAGCGGAACCCTTGCCACCATCACTTCCGTAGGCAATGTCAAAATCTATTTCTCCATCGATGAACTTACCGTGCTGAGGATCTATGAAAACTATCCCGTAACGAAAGAAGATCCCGAGACAAGCCCCAAAGTGAAGGTATTCCTCCCGAACGGCAAAGAATACCGGGAGAAAGTCTGGATCTCCGCATGGAACAACAGGGTGCAGGATGGCACGTTCCGTGTCCAGGCTACGGCGGAAAATGAGGAGGAACTACTGGATTCGGGGATGTATGTGAAAGTCAACGTTCAGGTCGCCCTGCCTCAAAAACGGGTCATGGTCAAACAGGCGGCGATCCTTCGGGAACAGCTCGGCGATTTCGTTTGCGTCGTCGATTCGAACAACCGGATCGAACGGAGGAAGATCGTTGTCGGGATGAAGAACGGCGATTACAGGGTCGTGATCTCGGGACTCGAGGCTGGAGAAAGCGTTGTCGTCGACGGGCTGCAGAAGGCGGGGTCCGGAGATGAAGTCAAGCCGATCACGCCGCAGCAGGCGGTTCCCGGCAAGCAGCTTTCCGTTTCCTCGCAGGAGAGAGCCGCGGCCAGAGAATCCGAATCCGCACCCGAGCAGCAGGAAACAACGGAAGAATAACCGGGGACTGCCATGATCAGTGAATTCTTCATCAACCGGCCCCGGTTTGCGATCGTCATTTCGATTCTCATCCTGCTTGGCGGAGCCATCGGAATTTATACGCTTCCGGTCACTCTCTATCCGGATATCGCGCCGTGTCAGATCAACATCACTGCCAATTATCCCGGAGCGGATGCCCAGACGGTGATGGATACCGTGATCCAGCCGATCGAATCTCAGCTCAACGGCGTCAAGGATATGCTCTACATGACCTCGACCGCCTCGGATGACGGCATGGCCACCATCAAAGTATGTTTTGACATCGGGACGGACGGAGACAAAAACACCGTCAATACGCAAAACCGGGTGAACTGGGCGCAGGCCTCGCTTCCGCAGGAAGTGCAGCGTCAGGGGCTCACCACCAAGGAATCCTCCAGCAACATGCTGGCGGTCATCGCACTCTATTCGCCCACCAATGCTTACAGCGACAATGACTTGTCTAACTTCCTGTCCATTTCGATCAAGGACGAGATCGCGCGTATCCCCGGGGTCGGCGATGTTACCGAGCTGGGCGACCTCACCTATTCCATGCGTGTCTGGCTGGACAACATGCGCATGGCTTCGCTCGGGATCACCGTGGAGGATGTCAGAAACGCCATTGACGCGCAAAACGTTCAGATCTCCGCGGGTGCGCTCGGCGACAGCCCCGCTCCGAAAGGACAGCAGAACCGGTTTACGGTTGCTGCGCAGGGCCGCATGAGTACGCCGGAAGAGTTCGGAGCCATCGTGATCCGAACGAACGCGGATGGATCGCAGATTCGCCTGCGGGATTTCTCCGAAGTGGAAATGGGAGCCGAGGTTTATACCGGCGTTTCCACGCTGAACGGAAACCCCGCGGCCCTGCTTGCGGTCTATCAGCTCAACAATGCCAACGGCCTGGAGATCGCCAGACAGATGAACGAACGGCTGGCGGAGATCAGGAAGACATCCTTCCCCGACGATCTTGCCTGTGACATTTCCTACGACACCACGAAATCTATCAGTTCTTCCATCCACGAAGTGGCGGAAACCCTTTACGTCGCGGTATTGCTGGTCATTCTGGTCACTTTTATTTTCCTTCAGGACTGGCGCGCCACACTGGTCCCGACCATTGCCATTCCCGTCTCTCTGGTCGGCACGTTCGCCGTCATGAAAGTGGTCGGGTTCAGCATCAATCTGATTACTCTCTTCGGCCTGATCCTCGCTATCGGCGTGGTGGTGGACGATGCCATCGTGGTCATCGAGAGTGTCAGCCGACTGATGGACGAAGAACACATGAGCCCGCGGGAAGCGGCGATCAAGACCATGCGGCAGGTAACCGGTCCGTGCATTGCCACCACCCTGGTCCTTCTGGCGATGTTCGTGCCGGTCTGTTTCCTTTCCGGCGTGACCGGCGTGATGTACCGCCAGTTCGGCATCACGATCTCCGTCGCGGTTTCTCTTTCCACGGTCAATGCGCTCACGCTCAGTCCGGCGCTCTGCAGCCTGATCCTGAAACCGGTCGATCCCGACAAAAGGAAATTCTTTCTCTTCCGCTGGTTCGACGCCATGTTCGACTGGATGACGGCAGGATACAGCGCCATCGTGAGATCGCTGGTTCGCAAATCCGTTCTGGTGCTCGTCCTTTATGCAGCCATGGGAGCCGGTGCGGTCGAACTCTTCAAGGCTCTGCCTACCGGATTTGTCCCGGATGAAGATCAGGGCGCCTTTTTCATCACCATCCAGCTGCCGGACGGGGCTTCTCTGGAACGCACGGAGGAGGTTATAGCCCATTTGCAGGAAACCCTCAAGGATATCCCCGAAGTCCGGGACATAATCTTCGTTTCCGGGTTCGACTTCATCAACGACCTCAATGCCAGCAACAGCGCATTGGGAATCGTGATCCTGAAAGACTTTTCGGAACGGAAAAACTGGGACCAGACGCAGGATGCCCTGATGGAACGCTTCTACATGGCCACCATGGATCTTCCCAGCGCGATCATCGAGCCGTTCGGTATGCCCGCGATTCCGGGCTTGGGGACGGTCAGCGGTTTTTCGATGATGCTGCAGGATCGTTCCAACACCCTGACGCCGGAACAGTTCCAGCAGAAACTCAACCAGGTGCTGATGGAAGCCAATAACAGTCCGATTCTCGACGACGTCTATTCTTCCTTCCAGGCGTCTTCGCCTCAGGTCTATCTGCCGATCGACCGGGAGAAGGCGATGAAGCTCGGCGTTGATGTGAACGATATTTCCGACGCTTTGCAGGGAACATTCGGTTACACGTATGTCAATGATTTCAATAAATACGGACAAACCTACAAAGTGGAATTCCAGTCCGCGCCGGAATACCGCGACGATATTTCGGATGTTTCCAAGGTCTATCTGCGCAATTCCTCCGGAAAGATGGTCCCGCTCAGTGCGCTGGTCACGCCGGAATTCCGGTTCGTCCCGCAGTATCTCCAGCGGTTCAATATGTATCAGTCGATCCTGGTCAACGGGGGTCCGAGCTACGGTCACAGTTCCGGTCAGGCTATGGCGGAAATGGAACGGATCGTCCGCAAAGTCGATCCATCGCTTTCCGTTGCATGGACCGACATGTCCTATCAGGAAAAACAGACCGGCAACCAGACCTTGATCGTGTTCGCGCTTGCACTGTTGTTCATCTATCTCTTCCTGGTGGCGCAGTATGAAAGCTGGATGCTGCCGGTTTCGGTGGTCCTCTCGGTCCCGATCGCTTTCCTCGGCGCAGTCGGGTCGCTCTTCCTGCTCGGGATTGAGAACAACATTTATACCCAGGTCGGATTCGTGCTGCTTTTTGGCATCGCCTGTAAGACTGCCATCCTGATCGTGGAATTCGCCAAAGAACAGCATGAAGCGGGCAAGACTCTTTTTGAAGCTGCGGAATACGCGGCGAGACTCCGGTTCCGTTCCGTGCTGATGACGGCGGTCACATTCGTTCTGGGCACGTATCCGCTGGTCATCGCCACCGGGGCATGCGCAGTCAGCCGCCGCAGTCTCGGCACCACTGTTTTCGGCGGCATGACGCTGTCCGTCGTGGTCGGGACAATCCTGATTCCCGTGTTTTTCGTGTTTACCCAGCTGATCGTGGAGAAAGTCTGCAGGACAAAAAAATCCTGACGGATCGTTTCCAGGAAACAGGCCCTTCCGCTTAAACAAGATGCGAAACGACGGGAAACAAACAGGACAATGAACGGAAAACTGGTTGTCAGAACTGGTCTCATCACAGCCGCTGTCATAGCGGCTCTGGCGTGTTTCTGTTACAATGCCAGTTACAACCCCGATTTTTCTGCCATTGACTTCATTACAGCCGCCTCGCCGAAGAAAAAGGCGAAGAACAGAAAAGATGTTCGGGAGACGGTCTACTCGATTCAGGATTTCGACCTGAACGAGCCATTGGATGGCTTCGAGGAGATCCCCGTGGAATCCGGGATCCTGCTGCGCCGGAAAACGCCTCTGCACACGCCGATGCTGTTCCCCGTGGATGCCGATTCCCCCGTTTACCTCAAAAAATGCACCAGGCAGGCGGACTCTCTGCGGGAACAAGGCTATGAGATTCAAATGCGCCCATGTCATCCGTTCGAGTTCACGGCACTGATTCATGCGGGAAAATTCGATCTTCTGCTCCTGACGGACATCGAAGCGGCGGACGCAGCCGGGGAGGACAGACCATGAGAAAATTCGGCGTCCGCGTATGCTTCCTTCTGCTGGGACTTCTGACCGTCCATTGCGTCTTCTGCTGTTTTCTCCTGTCCCGCATCAGCACCATCCATTTCCGCCTGTTCAGCCAGATTACCGAGGGGACCGTGTATCTGCACATGCTGGTTTGCAGCGTGTTTCTGTTCCGGATATGCCGCAACGCGCTCAAGACAAAACGGCTTTATTTCCGGGAGAATCTGCGTTATTGGGGGCAGTTGTTCAGCGGCATCTGCATCTTCCTTCTCATCCCGGTCCATGTGTGGGCGTTCACGGTCAAGTCCGGAGATCGCTTCTTCTTCAAGGAGCTGTCGTTTTCCGGGTATCTGCTGGAAATCCTGTTCGTCACGATGGTCTATGTGCATGTGATGCTGGGCATCACCCCGCTGTGCGTCGCCGCGGGCTGGCGCGACCTGCCGACGAAACGGACGGTCTGCCGGACGATTAGCACCATCCTGTATCTGCTGTCGCTCACTGCCATCACGTATTACACAAGGATGTGGGTGATACAATGAAAGGGAATGTGGTCGTCATCGGATGCGGCATGGCCGGACTCAGCGCGGCGCTTCATCTTGCCGGGCAAAGCGACTGTACGGTCCATCTGGTTTCGGACATGATGTCCGAGCGTTCCCAATCGTGCCTCGCGGAAGGCGGGATCAACGCCGCGATCGGACCGGGAGACTCCCCCGAACTGCACTGCGAGGAAACGTTGAAAACGGGGTGCGGCCTTGCCGACGCCGAGGCGCTGACGGCAATGGCTTCGGCGGCTCCGGACATCATCCGCGAACTGGATGAACGGGGGGTCCCGTTCGTCAAACGAACCAACCATTCGGTTTCGGTCCGCAGGATGGGCGGACAAACCTGTGCCCGGACAGCATACACCGAGAACGGGATCGGCAGACAGATCATGGACGTGCTGATCCAGCAGGCGCGAAAGTATGAAGCCGATGGGAGGATCCTGCGTTATGTGAACTGGACATTCCGGTCACTGGCGAAGCATGACAGCTGCGTTAGCGGGGCCTGGCTGGAACATCTCGATACGCGGGAAATGCGGTTCGTCCCGGGTCAGGTGATCATGGCTTGCGGAGGTCTAAACGGCTTTTTCGGCAACGCCACGGGTTCGACCGCCAATACCGGGATCGCGGCGGCCCTTCTCTTTGCGGACGGGGTCCCGTTCTCCAACCTCGAATTCATCCAGTTCCACCCCACGACGCTGCGTTTGAGGGGAAAGAACCTGCTCATTTCCGAGTCTACCAGAAGCGATGGAGGACGTCTTTTTGTCCTGCGGGATGGCAAGCCGTACTACTTCATGGAGGAGAAATGTCCCGAGCTTGGCAACCTGATGCCGCGGGACATTGTTTCGAGGGAAGAATATTCCCTCATCAAGCAGGGGGCTCAGGTTTATCTTGACTTGCGTGGGCTGCCTGCAAAAATATACGAAACCACGCTGGCCGGTATCGTGTCCGACTGCGTCCTGTTCGCCGGGATCGACCCGACGAAAGAGCCAATCCCCGTGGAACCCGGCATTCATTATTTCATGGGCGGGATTCGGGTCGACAGATTCCACCGGAGTCCGGTGAAAGGACTGTACGCCGCAGGAGAATGCGCCTGCCAGTATCACGGGGCAAATCGGCTCGGCGGAAACTCTCTGCTGGGCGCGATCCATGGAGGGAAAACGGCTGCCGAGGCGGTTCTGCGGTCCGAAATCAGCACCCCGGATGGCAGCTCTCCTGAAGAGAACCCGCCTGTTCCTCTGCCTTGTTTCAGGATGGAACCGCTTCAATCAATCATGCGTACCGCCATGGGACTGGAACGCAGCAAAGCCCGGCTGGAAAATGCTCTGGACGCTGTTGAAAAGATGTCTGTTCCCGATGAAGTGCGTTTATTCAGTCGGGCGATCCTGCTTTCCGCATTGAACCGGACGGAAAGCCGCGGAAGTCATTTCCGCTCGGATTACCCGGATAGCGATCCGGCGATGCGGAAAAGCAGTGTGGTGCAGTGTCGCGATGGAGAAATCCGGTTCGGTTGGGAGGCAAAGTCATGAGCCGCACGTTCAAGATAACCGTGAAACGTCAGGACTCTGCTTCGGATAAGCCGTATCGCCAGACGTTCGCATATTCGTGCGATGGCAGGATCACTGTCGCGGATTTTCTGCGCGAACTGAACGCACAGGACAGAATCGTGGATATCGAGGGGCATGAAGTGCTGCCTGTCGTCTGGGAATGCGCCTGTTTCCAGAAGAAATGCGGAGCCTGCGCCATGCGGATCAACCGTCATCCGGCTCTGGCGTGTTCCGTTTTTCTCGAAGATGCCGCGAACCGCAGAGGTGAAATCCTGCTCGAGCCGCTTGGCAAATTCCCCGTGATCCGGGATTTGAAGGTGGACCGTTCCATGATCTCGGAGCGTCTGAAAGAAATGCATGTCTGGCTGACGGAGAAAAAGACGTATGAGTTCGAGCAGTCGCCGGATCTCCAGTTCCTGGCGGCCAGGTGCATGCTCTGCGGTATTTGCCTGGAGGTGTGCCCGACGTTCGGATGCGATCCCGATTTCGCCGGAGCCGCATCTATGGTCAAGGCGGGAAAAACGATCGACCAGAATCAGGACGATTCCCATTTGCAGAAGATGTGCGGGGAATACCGGAAACGTTTCTTCAACCACTGCTGCCAGAGTCTCGCCTGTGTCAAAGCGTGTCCCCTGCATCTGCCTTTGGCGGAATTGCAGACCGCCGCAAACCGTCAGGCCGTTTGGAAGAAAAAATGAATCTCCGCTCGTCTCGACAAACACAATAGTCAGCCCTCGGTTTTTTCCGGCTTCGGGGGCTTAATAAGGAAACAACATGTTCAAAAAACAATTCGCACGATTCCTGAGCGGGCTGTTCCTGCTCTTCATCCTCGTCGTCACCTCCTGCGCCACATCGTGGGATTCCCTTTCTGCGATTCGTTCCCGTGGGGTTCTGCTGGTCGGGGCAACAGGTGATTATCGTCCGATGTCCTTTCTTGATCCGGAATCAGGCGAGTATATCGGATTCGATGCCGCATTGGCCGAAGACCTGGTGTCGTCGCTCGGCGTCCGACTTGAATTCGTGCCGACCACCTGGCCGACACTGATGGACGACACGCTGGCCGGGAAGTTCGATCTCGCTGTCTGCGGAATCACGATCACCTCCGCACGGAAAGAACTTGCCTTGATGTCCGACGGCTATCTTGGAAACGGGAAAACGGTCCTCTGCCGTGCCGAGGATGCGGACAAATACATCAGCTTGGAAGCGATCAATCGCCCGGAGGTCCGAGTTATGGAGAATCCTGGCGGGCTCAACGAAAAGTTCGCACGGGCGAATCTGCCACAGGCCGCGTTGACGATCCACCCGGTAAACGAGGAGATTCCCGGATTGGTCGCATCCGGCAAAGCGGACGTGATGATCACGGAGATTATGGAAGCCGAGTATTATGTAAGTCAGGATTCGAGGCTGGCTGCACCTCTGCTGAACAAGCCTTTTACACGTGGGGAGCTGGGATTCCTGCTTCCGCCCGGCAGTGAATCGCTTTTGGAATTCGTCAATGCCTTTATCGCAAGGGAACGTGAATCCGGCCGCCTTGACGAGCTTGGCGAAATCTATCTCCGGGGACATCGCCCATGATTTGCTGAATTCACGCTATTTTGCCCGAAAACAACAGGAGAAAACCGATGAAGTCTTTTTTCAAAACCATGCTTTGCCTTATATCCGCGAGTGTCATGATCTTTGTGATGTCTGCCTGTGGAACGAAAACGACTGGACCCGCACCAGAGGTTGCAATCGATCTCGGCAGCAGTTCGCTTTACACGCAGGAGGAACTGAACACTGCTATTCTTTTGATCAAGGACAAGTTCGCCACCTTTGCCGGATGCGAGCTTCACAGCATCCGCTACGCCGGAGACGACGCCAACAACGAGGAGAACCTCGAATGGCTGAATTCCCTTCGTGAGGTCAGGTCGAACATTCCGCCCGAAGATGTGGGGAAGCAATACGTTCAGGTCGCCGAATTCCTGAGCAACTTCCACTCTCCTGTCGAGGAAGGTCCATACGCCTGGGAACTCGACATGGAATACAAGGATTACCAGTGGTGGCTTGGCCGTCTGGAGGACGGTAGATGGGAGATTGTCTCCTGGGGGTATTGAGCTTCTCCATTTTCTCCGCGGGCTCACTTCGCCTCGCGCGAGCTTGCAATCCACCAGCTGTTTCAACGGAAAGGGGGTGACAATTTGTCCCAACCCTTGTGCAAGGATGGGGTCGCGTCGCCGGATTTTCTTTAATGTAATCGGTGGAATTGATACTGTCAGGTCTGCGACAACATACACGACCGCAAAATACCATTCATCGTTATACCATCAAAAAAACCATAAAGATTGTGGATAAAAGGTTTGATATTTCACATGCGGGGTGTTATATTTTTTCAATTATAAATGGGGAACAGTGGAACCTGAGCTCAAAATGAACGGGAACACGGCTGAATTGTATAGGATGCCGCTGGAAGGCGGCGGGGGACCGCGTACCTTGATTCAGTCTGCGTCCTACGCACAGCACAGCACAGCACAGATAACACAGTCCTCCAAGTCCGAAGCTCGGAGGACTGCTGCATCCCAAAAGCATTTTCCGCAAGCTGCACCGAGCACGTTTCCCGACTCGATCCCGCACAAAACCAGTTTCCTTACGTCTTCTGCGCCGTTTTTCCGACTCCGGGATGCTTTTTTATGCTCGCTTTTTCCGATTCTGAACTTAAATCAACATAACATGCCACTCAATATGAAAGGCTTTTGAGCTGTCAACTCAGGCGAAACAAGGACGTGATCCATGAGACAATCGCGAAAAATGAAGATTTGGGGACTGGGGTTATTCCTGACGATCCTCCTGTTCACCACCGTCTTTTCCCAGGAACAGTCCGACGCAGCCGGAGCGGGCGGCGTCGCCGTCGGAACCGCAGTCGGCGATCCAGCTGCCGAGCAGCCATCTGGCGCCATTCCCCGTGCGGCAGTCGGCGATCCAGCCGCCGGGCAGCCCGCATCTCCCGGCCAGGGCAATGCGTCGGGCGCGAGTCTCGGCCAGACCAAAAACAGACCGTCCAATATTCCCGAATTGACCGCATACATCAGGAAATCGCTGAAGGAGCATCCCATTCTGACCAACTTATGGCTTCTTGGCGGGCTGATCGTCATCGTCCTGATCAATCTGGCCATACGGCAGATCTTCCTGTTCGGGCTGAAGACCGTGTTCAAGAAAGTCCCGCTGGGGAACCCAGAGTACAAGAAACAGATATACGCGCTGGCATCGCGTCTGGCTTACGTCGTGCCGATCGTTGTCGTGTACATGGTCCTTGAAGCTGTGAACATCAACCCGGACAATTTGGTGCGTACCCGCAAGGTCTGCATGTCGCTCACGCTCATCTGCCTCACGGCAGCGCTGATCAGCTTCCTGAACATCATGGATATCTGGTACCGCAGACATTCGAACACGCGCGATCATACGATCAAAAGCGGCATCCAACTGGTGCAGATGTTCGCCGTGATCGTGACGCTCATCATGATCGTTTCCATTATGATGAACAGGAGCCCGGTGATGCTGCTGTCCGGCCTGGGTGCGGTGGCGGCGGTGCTGATTCTGATCTTCCAGGACACGATCCTGGCACTGGTTTCGGGAATTCAACTGAGCACAAACCAGATGATCCAGCTTGGCGACTGGATCGAACTGCCGTCGGAAAACGTGGACGGTATCATCGTGGACATCGCCCTGCACACGGTGAAAGTGAAGAACTGGGACATGACCATCGTGACCGTGCCGACGCGGAAACTGACCGTGGAGACGTTCATCAACTGGCGCGGGATCTACGAATCGGGCGGCCGCCGCATCAAGCGCTCGCTGATCATCGACATGCGGAGCGTCCGGTTCCTGAATGACAAGGAAATCGCCAAACTGAAGGATTTCGTGCTGCTGGACGACTATTTGAACGAAAAGCGGCAGGAGATCGAAGATTGGAACCACAACCTCGAAGTGAAGGGAGAGAAACCGATCAACGGACGCCGCATCACCAATATCGGCACATTCCGCATCTACGTCGAACGGTATCTGCGGTCCCTGAAGACCGTCAATCAGAATCTGACGCTCCTGGTGCGCCAGCTTCAGCCGGACGAAACCGGACTGCCAATCGAGGTGTATTGCTTCTCGAAAACGACCGAATGGGCCGAATACGAGAAGGTCCAGTCGGACATCTTCGACCATCTGCTGGCGATTCTTCCGGTATTCGATCTGAGGGTGTTCCAGCGGAGCAGCGACATCTACCGGGCATCGGACAGCGAACGGGGGAATCGCCGACGCAGGTCCCGTGCCGCGGAAGGAGAAAAATCTGACATTCATCCCGATTCATTGTGAACAACACATAAACGCAAATGAAACCTGATATCCCCACCCCTATGTTCAAAAAAGGTCAAATGCGAACCTCCGTAATAAAATGGCTGAAACGTATTCTGCGCGCCCTGGGCATCCGGTCTCTGAAGACGCTCTATTGGATATCGTTTGCGGTGCTGGCGCTCGGTATGCCGTGGTGTGTCGGGGCATTTTTCCACGCGTTCGACATTCCCGTTTTCATTTCGTGGTGCGGCGTCGTTCTGCTGCTGGCTTCGTTGATCGCGAGCCTGTTTTTCCGATGGGCGCTGCTGGGCACGTTGCTGATCGAAGTTCTGCTTACCGCGGTGTTCTGCCTCATTAGCCCGGAAGAACGTTTCCGCCATACGATCTGGCAGAAACCATGGTGGTATACGCTGGAAGTGAACAGGCTCGACAACGGCAACTACGAACTTCTCAATGTGCGGGATTTCGTCTACCGGTCTGAGACGGATTTCGATGTCCAGTACCTCACCCTGACCGTCGATCCGGAGCAGATTTCTTCCATCGATGCGGTGTTTTCGCATTGGGACAACATGGAGGAAATCGCCCACTCCATGCTGGGATTGAACTTCGCGGACGGCACAACGGTCGTGATCTCGCTGGAGACACGTCTGCCTGAAGGCGCCAACCAGAACGGCATCGACGGGCTCTATCGGCGTTACGGACTGGCCATGCTCGCCGGAACACCAAATGACTTTTACGGATTGCGCGTCGACCACCGTGGAGAAACGCTCTATGTCTACCGTCTGGACATGGACCGCCAGAACTTGCTCGAAACGGTCCATTCGCTTTTTGAACGGGCAGCAAAACTCCAGCGGAAACCGCAGTTCTACAACAGCCTCTACCGCAACTGCACGACAGGATTGCTGCCGATGCTACCCGCCGTGGATCAACATCTGGACAGTGACGATATCCGCGTGATGCTGAACGGAATGGCCGCAAAAATGTTTTTTGAAAAAGACTTGCTTGTCCACCGGGAAGAGGAAAGTTTCGGCTCGCTCCGAGCGCGTTCGCTCGTGCCGGGGCTTTGTTGCGGCAAAGGAGCGTCGCCTGCTCACTACGGCGGCGAATCGGAGGCCCGCTGGCTCCGCGAACACTGAATCTGTCTGTTACGAATCAAATAAACAAAACCTGAGGAGATGAATTCATGAGACAAAACTTCGGACGGAGTCGTTTTCCCGGCTGGTCCCGCATGGACCTGATCGTGCAATTCGCAGTCATGGCGTCGGCTTGGCTGCTGCTGACTTCATGTTCGTTTATCGAGAGCCGCGAGGTGACGATTTCGCCCGCGTCGGCGGCGGAGAAGGAGAGCTATTACCAGGATGAAGCCTTCTCCCGCGAAGGGCTTTCCTTCGAGTCCGAGAACTTCCTGCGCGGCAATATGGAACAGAATGACCTCAAAGAGATTCCGGAGGTGACGCTTCACAAGCTGAATGTTTATTATGATATCTCCGAGGATCCGAAATTCCTGAGGATTGCCGCCGATTACTGCCGCTGGCTCGCCATGGAGTCGAGCGATCAGGATTTTGCCGTTCGCGCCCATCTGTCGGCGCTCTACTATGTCAGGGGCGCATACGCCGCCCGGATGCGGACGAGGGGCAATGCTTCAGGGTATGACTTTTCCGACTTCCGGATGATGCAGATATACAACGATTCCTGCCGGGGAATATTCAGCTTCCTGAAGTCGCATAAGCTGCTTGCGAACAACTCCTACAGCCTGCTGGACATGGAGGATCGGCGCTACTTCTTCGAAGCGCCGCATTATCATCTTTCCGTCCCCGACGACACGGTCGAAGACTTTACCCTCTGTTCCGACTACACCGTCAATGCTCTGATGCAGAAGAACCGGCAGCCTGGCGTCGGTATCCCGCTGGTCGGACATGTGGCGCAGCAGGAGCACTACCATGTGCTGAAAAGCCCCCGGGGACTCACGATCCCGGTGACCCTGGTCGTGGGGCTCCGGGAGTCCGACTCGCACGTCATGGAGGTGACGATGAACTATCTGGACACGTCGCTGGAGGAAACGGCCCCTAAAGAGCTCGCGTTTCTGGCGGCTGCAAACTGGCCGCTGGCGCTGGACTTCTCCACTCCGCTCGCCTGCTTCCTGAACAGCCTGCCCAACCGCAATCTGATTTCCGTCATGGTCAAGTCCGACGATCAGGATGATCACTCCGGACTGTTTCTGATCGAACCGTACCAGCCGGACAAGATTCCCGTGGTCTTCATCCACGGGCTGATGTCCAGTCCGGATACCTGGGTACAGATGATCAATGCGCTGAAGAACGACCCTGTCATCCGGAATCGCTACCAGTTCTGGTTTTACTCCTTTTCCAGCGGCGTGCCGGTCATGGCAACTGCCGGCAATCTGCGGAAAGTGCTGCTTGCGGCGAGGGAGGAACTCGGCACCACGCCGGAGGCACTCGCGCATTTTGATAAGATGGTCCTGATCGGGCACAGCATGGGCGGCCTGGTCTCCCGCACGCTCCTGCAAAGAGATCCGCACTTCATTGTCGAGCAGGTGACGCACCGCAATTGGGACGAGATCACTTCCCTGCTTACGGAGGAAGAACTGGATGTGGTCGAGGAGTACGCCGTCATTCCGGCATTGCCGTTCGTCAACCGGGTGGTTTTCATGGCCGTGCCGCACAGGGGATCCGAGATGGCCCAGTGGTCCCTCACGCGATACGGCTCGAAGCTCGTCAATCTGCCGAAAGCTCTGCAGGAAAAGATGCCGATTTTCGGTCGGGTGTTCCAGAAGCTCAACCAAAACACGGAGGAAATCGAAAAACTGCGCCGGGCCAGGAAAGAGAGTGGCGATGACCATTCCATCACCGGACTCCATGATCTGGATCCGGACTCCCTCTTCATCCGGGCGCTCTCGGAATCTCCCATGAAGGAAGGGCTCGTCTTCCACTCGATCATCGGCGACCAGGAACAGTCCGATCATCCGGGCGGCACGGACGGCGTGGTGCCGTATTCCAGCAGCCATCTTGACAACGCCGAAAGCGAAGTGATCGTCCACTCGGGACACAGCATCCACCGCAGTCCCGGCGCCATGCAGGAACTGCTTCGAATCCTGCTGCTTCATCTGCGGGAAGAACAGCAGGCAGATGAGGGGAAATGAGCATTGCTGAAACCTTGGCCCTCGGAATCAATGACGGTTCCGGGGGCTTTCTCCCTTTCTCTGTTTCTCCGCGAGCTCACTTCACCTCGCGGGAGGTCAGGTGGATTATGCGCTGAAAAGCATAAGGGCGCATTATTCACTCAAAAACCATTACCTCCAAATGTGGAAGACTTTGTTTCGCGTCCCGTATGCACATGCGCGATTTTTTTGAACCACGACGGATTCAATGTGATGTAGGGAAAATGCTCAATCTTTTTCTGTTTTTTCGCTTGATTTATTGCGGGCATGGTGATATAATAGAGGGAAGTTCATACAGTTGTCCCCCATTTTGAGGTGAAACGCATGGAAACCGAGAGCAAAACTGGCTTATGGAAAATCATAATCTCCCCCACTTTTGATAAGGAGCAGACTCATGAACAATGAAACAACACAAAAAGAAACGAAATCATCAAAATCATTATTTGTACTCATGGTGTTGATACTTTTTGGAACAATCCTTAACTTGGCAGGATGCAGTTCCGTAGACACGGGAAGCGGAGTGCGAGTTTCAGACTTCAAAGTCAAGCGAGGAACAAACCTCAGCCACTGGTTTTCACAAACTCCCGTGCGTGGGGCTGCACGTGCAGCCAGAGTAAAGGAAGATGATTTCATCCGCTTGAAAGAATTTGGATTCGACCATGTCAGAATCCCGATTGACGAAGAACAATTCTGGGACGACAATGGAAACAAACTGACGGATGCCTGGGAACTGCTGGATGCGTCCATCAAGCTCGCACTCAAGCATGAACTGCGCGTTATCGTGGATTTGCATATCATCCGCAGTTTTTATTTCAATGCATCCATCGAAGGCA
>Ga0310786_10005791_pt1 | contig 16644 bp, 13 predicted proteins | sample AusTroGonzalo_MG_FD_203881 | JGI IMG/M metagenome (GOLD analysis project Ga0310786, IMG submission 203881) | Bovine rumen microbial communities from tropical cattle in Woodstock, Queensland, Australia - Gonzalo_03 (v2) (version 2) | ecosystem: Host-associated > Mammals > Digestive system >... | reverse complement strand
CCGTTTCAAGGCGCATGTCTTCGTTGATGAACTGTCCGAATTCTTCCGGGCTGATTTCACCAAGACCTTTGAATCGTGTGATTTCGAGACCGGTCTTGCCAATTTCCTTGGCGGCCTTGTCGCGTTCAGCTTCGTCGTAGCAGTACTTGGTCACTTGCTTGTTGCGCACGCGGAAAAGCGGCGTCTGCAAGATATACAAGTGCTTCTGCTCCACGAGTTCCGGGAAGAACTGCAAGAAGAATGTCATGAGCAAAAGGCGAATGTGCATACCGTCCACATCAGCATCAGTTGCGATAATGACTTTGTCGTAACGCAAGTTCTCGAGACCATTTTCGATGTCGAGCGCATGTTGCAACAAGTTGAATTCTTCGTTTTCGTACACGACCTTCTTGGTCATGCCAAAGCTGTTGAGCGGCTTACCGCGGAGGCTGAACACGGCCTGCGTCTGCACGTTACGAGCCTTCGTGATGGAACCCGATGCAGAGTCACCTTCTGTAATGAAGATCATCGATTCGCGGTTGAGCGCGTTCTTGACGTCGGTAAGGTGGATCTTGCAGTCGCGCAGCTTGCGGTTGTGCAAGTTCGCCTTCTTGGCGCGTTCGTTCGCAAGCTTCTTGATGCCTGCGATTTCCTTGCGTTCGCGTTCGTTCTGCGTGATGCGGTTGAGCAAAGCCTTTTCGGTTTCCGGATTCTTGTGCAAGAAGTTGTCGAACTCGCTGGCGACGTAATCAACAACCCAGGAGCGGAGCTGAGCACCACCCGGAGCAACCGTCGTAGAACCGAGCTTCGTCTTGGTCTGCGATTCGAACACCGGTTCCTGGATGCGCACAGAAATTGCACCGATGATGCAGTTGCGCACGTCGGCCGGATCGAGGTCTTTCTTGAAGTGGTCGCGGGCGCCTTTGACGACTCCTTCGCGGAATGCCTGCTGGTGGGTACCGCCCTGCGTGGTATGCTGGCCATTCACAAAGCTGTAGTAGTGTTCGCCGTACTGGTTGCCGTGCGTGAACGCGCATTCGATATCCTTACCCTTGAAGTGGATGACCGGGTAGCGGATGGAATCGTCCACGTGCTTGTTCAAGAGGTCCAAAAGACCGTTCGGGCTCGTGTAGACCTTGTCGTTCATCACGAGCTGGAGGCCGTTGTTCAAGTAGGCGTAGTTCCAGACCTTTTCTTCCATGTAGGCCGGGAGGAATCTGTAGTTCTTGAAAATGTCGGCATCCGGTTCAAAGTAGATTTCTGTACCGTTCTTTTCGGTGGTGGCGCATTCCTTGTAGTCCTGCACCAGAACGCCGCGGCAGAATTCGGCCTGCTTCATGCGGCCGTCGCGGAAACTCTTGACGATGAACTTCGTGGAGAGGGCGTTCACGGCCTTTGTACCCACACCGTTCAAACCGACCGACTTCTGGAAAGCTTCGGAATCGTACTTACCACCCGTGTTGATCTTCGATACGCAGTCGATGACCTTGCCGAGAGGAATGCCACGGCCGTAGTCGCGAACGCGTGCCGCGTGGTCGTCGATATCAATTTCAATTTTTTTGCCCGCACCCATCACGAATTCGTCAATGGAGTTGTCGATAATTTCCTTGACGAGCACGTAAATGCCGTCGTCCGGGCTCTGTCCGTCGCCGAGCTTACCGATGTACATGCCGGGGCGGAGGCGGATATGTTCATGCCATTCGAGGGACTTGATACTGTCTTCTGTATATTTCGTAGCTGCCATTAATCAATCTCTTAAAATGTTCATCACCTCAAAATTTAGAGGTTCCCTTTCGTTTCGATAATCAAAACAAATATATAAAAAATTATCTACTGCACATAAGGGCAAGACCTAACGGGGCTCTATCAGGCAAAATAAGGAATAATCACTCTAAATCATCTAAGTCATCGATAGGGGGAATATCGGGCCTACCGTAATTAGGATTAGGTCTAGGAGGAGGTCGATAGGGATCACCTAGTATAATGCCCGCGTCAACGCGCTTGCGGTTGGATTCGAAGCGGTCACTTTGGATTGCTCTCTGCATGAACGAAGCGTAATCTTCAATAGTCTGGAGAACCTTGTCGAGTGTCGGACGTAAAGCTTTACGCTTGCTTTCCACACGCGGAGTCGGCAACTGGCGAGCTAGATTCAAGGCGATAACCTGAACGGAGTCGAACTGAACCCACGTTGCGTCGAAGACTTGACGTGCGCTGTCGCGAGCGGCAACAGACACAATCGGCTGTTCCGTACGCTTCCCAGCTTCATCCAAAGCATCAATGGCTTCCCGATAGTTTTTCTTAATATCGTTGCAGTAACCAAGCACGAGGTAAGCTTCTGACACGAGGAAAGATTCTGGAAGGTTGTCAATAATCCACTTGGCATACTTCATAGCTTCATCTAGCTTGTTGGCCTTGATAAAGGCCCATGCGATACCAAGCATAGCTTCGTCGAACACCGGAGATTCCTTATGGACTTGGAGATACATCTGAGCTGCGGCAACGATGTTCGGCTTTTCTGCAGAGAAGAAGAGGTGACCGAGTTTGACCTTCGCAGCGTCCTGAATGTCGCGTTCGGACTTGTTGGAAACAGGCTGTTCCGTAACAGCGCGGAAACAGTTTTCGACTTCGTCAAACTTGCTGAGACGGCTGTAAGCGATACCCATGGTATAGCGAGCGTAGAGGTAGTTGGCGTTACCCGGAAGAATAGAGGCGAGCAGATCAATGGATTCCTTATAGAGCCCCTGTTCGAACTTGATCTGGCCGGCAACGTAGTCAGCGTCAGCCTTCGTATCGCTTTTGCCGAACTTCTGAACGAAGGCTTGGTACTTGTTTAAAGCTTCCGTGTACTTGCCTTCCTTATAGTCCATGTTCATCAACTGGAAGTGGTACTTGGCGCGTTGGTCACTCTGCGGATAACGTTTGATAGCATCTTCATAGACAGCCTTTGCTGCCTTGTGCATACGAAGGTTTTCGAAGGACTTTGCCATGTAGAAAGCAGCCTGGTCCACCAAACGAAATGATGGGTACTTCGTCTGGATTTTACCAAAAGCGTATGCCGCTTCCAAGAATTGACGGTTCAAGTACAAACGCATTGCAGCATGGAATACATCGAGCGGACCTGATTCATAGATTCCTGCCGAGTCCTCATACATCCAAGTGTTACTACCATATTCGAGAGACCATTCATCCTGCTGATACTTGTTCGGCGTGTAGCTGGACGCAGCAAATAAAGAAGTGCTGGCTACGGCAAGTCCAATTGCGCACGTCTTGATCAAACTAGTATGTAAGACCATTTTATCTAAAATTGAAAACTCTTCTAAAAAAATACTTCTTCAATATACTTCATTTTGTGTGGGAAACCCAATCGATTGGGCTTAGATTGCCTTGGCTCAGTCAAGGCAATCCATGTTTTTGCAAAATTACCGCTTCTTTACGGTCTTGATGGCGGGGCTGAACTTCTGTTCGCCGATGCCGAGGTAGCGGCCCTGCATGTTGTACACGCGGTAATCGCGCTTCAAGACGGGCAGGCTTGCGCGCCTTAAAATAGCTGTTGTTTCGCCCGAACTGTCTGCTGTTTCGGTGATGTTGAAATAATCCATAACAAGATAGCTGGTGCAGGACTTCCCCTTACTCCCATCCACAAGCGCCATGACATCGGTTATCTTGCCCAGCTTGAGGTCGAGTTCTTCCCACTTCTTGAAGTGGGCGGTAATGTCGATGTGCCCGCTATCGCGCTTGGTGCGTCGAATGCTGAAATACTGTTTGAACGACATGTCGCCCTGGACGCCCAGGTGGTTGTTGGCGGTGTTCTGCCAGATGTCGTAGGTGTCGCCATCGACAGTGAATTCGCCCATCCTGGTTCCGAAGGCTGTTGTGTCGGCGTCTTCATAGAACCAGTAGTCTACGATGTAGAATTCAGTTTTCGGCTCGGTGGTGTTGCCCTGGATGCCGACCAGGTAAAAGTCGGTGCCTGCGCCGTATGTTGAACCAAGTTTGTAGTCCGCCACAAAGTTGCCATGCTGGTCGAAGGTCTTTGGCTCGTCGAACTTGGGACCGAAGCGCACGACAGCGTCCGCGCCCTTGGAGTAAACTTTGTAGCCGCCATCATCGTAGCACTCCAAAGATGCTGTGTAGCCATCGCGCCAGACTTCGTAACTGTAGTTTGTACTGTCTATCGTGCCGAAGGCGTAGTTTTCGCCCTCCGCGGGCCATGCGTTAGGACACCTATTCGCATATGCGTTTGTAGCCAAGCCCATGGTGAGGGCGATTCCTAAACCAAATATTTTCCTCTTCATGTTGTCAATATATATTTTTCGAATGTATATCCTAATTCTTTATACACCGGACGGGGAGAAGTTGGCCGTTTTCTCGTGGGTCAACTTGGGGGATGATGTATGCTTCCACATCCGTAATTCGGATGAAATTTCTTGAATCGAGCCAGAAAAATCCAGAAGTTGCTCCGTTTTCGTCCCAACCATACGGATCAATGTTGTTTATCGATAAGATGGATAGTCCAAACTCGTCAGATGCCATGCGTGTTCCCGTAAAACGGGCAAATAGCTTTGGCATATATTCTGAGGATTCTGAATATGGCATTTCGATCCATTTGGCGATATCATCTTCTTTGGGCAGGTGCCACCCGTTGGGGCAAGCTTTGGCGGCGGCGTCCACATCGTAAAAACGTCCATAGTCGCAGCCGATTTTTTTAGAACATTGACTGTGGTTTTTCAGGAGCGAATCATTTTCGTCGTAGTAGTTGATGTTTTCTGCCATCCAGACTTGGTTCTCGTAAACGACGGTCCTGTATTTTTTACCGTCTCGCGGGTCTTCCATGGTGCCGTATTTAATGTTGTCGTTGAAAAAGTATTCTTGCGGTAGTTTGCCGAGTTGGCTCTCTTTGGAAAAATGCCAATTGCCTTCGTAGCAAACATAGAATTGTTTAGGGAAAGAATCGCTCGGAAAACGGGTGTTGTTTTCGACACACTCTTTGTCGTGAGTTTCGGTCTGCGTGGCTGTTGGAGCCGTCCAGTAGCTTGTGGTCCAAGTTGTGGTGCAGATAAAATCCTTCCCTTTGTCTTGGCATGCTAGCGTGCTGGATTGGCAAGTGTACGTTTTGTACAAGTTTGCGTTTTGTGAATTGCATACGGGTAGTTGTCCGCAATATCTCCATAAATTTCTTAAAATCAGCATCGCATCTTGATACGTATAACTGTTTGTTGCTTGATACCATGGAGATGTTCGTTCATTGAATTTTATCAAATTTGCAGTTGAAAAGTTTTCGTAGGCGCGGCATCTGTATTCGTAATCAAAAGTTTCACCTTTTGAAAACGCTTCGATAAACTCGGTTCTTGTTTTGAATGTGGCGTCGTCTACAGGAACCAATAGGGATAATGCTGTGCCGATTGAAGCTGAATGTAATAAAATTGTTTGTAAAAGTGTGTCGATGGAAAAAACGGAATAAAGTTTTAGTTTTGCGGTGTTGAACGCTTGTGCGTAATCAAGACCTTGCTTTACAAGAGAGTCTACCACGAATTGTGTCAGTTGCTTGATAACGCATTCTGGGTCTTCGTAGTTTTCGTATAGAGGCTCTTCATCTTTGCTGACGACGCAACCGTATGGCACGGGAATTGAGGCTTTGGAACTGCCTGCGCTAGAACTGCTCGAATTGTTTGTTGCTGTGGGTACGGAGCTAGATGATGTGGCCGTAGACGAAGGTGTTGCGCTGGATGATTGTGCGGAAGAAAGGCTTACGGATGATAGGTTCGCGTAAGATATGTTCGCATAAGATAGGTTTGCGGAAGATGAATTTGCGGAAGATGTTTCTTCTGATGAAGAAGATTGTAGTAGCTCTGCAGACGATTCCGGCAATTCAGAAGATGAAACTGAATCCAATTCGAACGGTGTCGGGGAAGCGAATTCTGCTGGCCCGCTGCTATTGTTTTCGCTGCAACTTGCAAAAAATACTGCAAAAGCAAGTGATGCTGATGAACCTATTGGAAAAAATTTTTTAAAAGACATTAATCCCCCTTTCATGTATTTAATATACCAAATGAATGCGGAATTTGTTTGAATAAAAAGGTGTGGGTGTAATTTAGGGTTGTTCTATATGCAACGCGGTGTAGTATATGTGATAAATTAGTGTTGATTTTTTTGAAAAATGCTTAAAATTTTAAAAATTTATGCAATTTTGTAGCATAAAATGCTTGACTTTTCTTAAAATTGGTTTTATATTTTGAAGTATGAAACCGATTGTTGAATATACTGATTTCCGCAAGTTCATGCGAGATTTTTATGAAGATCGCAAACTGCGCTCTGCGTTTTCTTGGCGCGAGTTCTCGAAAATTACGGGGTTCAGTTCGCCTTCGTACATGAAGGTCGTGTGTGATGGCAAAAGCAAACTTAGCCGCATAGGTGTAGAACGTACTGGACTTGCGATGGGACTTACCGGTTTCGAAATGGATTACTTTAGGGCGATGGTCAAGTTCGGTCAGGCCGAAACGGAAGAAAAGAAAAAGGCCGCTTACGAAGAAATGCTTGCCATTGCGAAGGTCTACAAAGTTCGCACGCTCGAAGGGGATTTGTTCCAGTATTATGATACGTGGCGCAACTCGGTGATTAGGGAGCTTGCTCCGATTATGCCGGGCGCGACTCCGGGTGAAATGGCGAAAATGTGCTATCCGGAAGTCTCTGCGCAAGAAGTTCGCGATTCTCTTGATTTCCTCACGAAAGCGGGCCTGCTAAAGAAGGAGGCGGGCAACTTTGTGCAATCGGAAACATCGGTGAAAGGCTCGACGGATGCGACGAGGCTTGCCTTGCGCGGAATGCACCGCCAAATGTCTAAACTCGCGACTCCCGCCTTGGAACTCCCTAAAGAAGAACGTAATTTTAGTGGCGTGACCATGGGACTTTCGCGCGAATCGTTCGGCAAAATTGGGTGCGTGCTCGATGAATGCCGCCGTCAGATTGTTGCTATTGCAGCCGAAGAAAAAAATATTGAGCAGGTTTACAGGCTTAATTTGCAATTGTTCCCGTTGACCAAGAACGTTAAGGAGAACGAAAATGAAAAAGTATAGTTTGTTAGCGCTGATTGCCTTTGCGATGATGTTTTGTGTGAGTTTTTTTGCCGGATGTTCCGATTCTACCGCTATGGGCACATCCGAGGAAGGCAATGAATTAGCAGAAAATGTTTCTTCGTCCTCTGATGATGATTCCTCCAGTTCTCAGAAAAAGTCATCGAGTTCGAAAAAGGCTCCTGTAGAATCAATGTCGAGTAGCTCGAGTGATGCTTCAAGCAGTGATTCTGCAGATTTACTGATAAAATCATGTAGTTCTCGTTTAGGTTCGAGTACCTCTACAAAGCGGTCGAGTAGTTCTCGCGTGGTGTCCAGTAGCTCAGCAAAACAATCAGGTAGCTCTATTGCTGAGTCTAGCAGTTCCGAAGACAAGAATGTTCACGCACCAGAAATTACAAGTAGTTCGAGTAGCCGCGAATCTGCAAATGATGGTGCTGCACAGCCGAATTCATTGACGAATTACTTGAACTTGCTTAATCTAGACTCTGAATCGATTGATAATGCTGTTCTGTCAGCGAAAATCGACCGCAAAAGTGATTCGTATTCTCAGAATCCGGACGAACCTCCTCTAGAAATGTCGGAATTTGATGGCATTTGGCCGCATAAAGTTGTAAAGCAGAATGTCGGTTCTTTGGAAAAGTTATTCCCGACGGCGGTTCAAGATTTTCCTGATGTTATCAATGCGATAAAGAACGAAACCTTAGATGAAAAGTGCGGACTTTACACGTTCAACGTGTATGGAGACGGTATATCGGCGGCCTATGTCATTGCTGAAATTTCAAAGGAATCCATTAAGGTTCTTGATGTTCCTGCGGGTGAATGCAATGTTGCATCGGCTAAAGAAATTTATCGCTTCTTGTTCTACTATTGTGGTGAACTTGTTGAGCAGCCAAAAGTAGTTCATGTTACTGCCGAAACAAGTTTATCGAAGTGCCCGGCTTATAAAACGGGAAGTGAATGGGTGAAGGATCAACCACCGACACCATCCCGAAAGAACTTATAAATTAAGGAGAAAAAATCATGAAAATGAATCCTTTTGTCAAGGTGATGAGCCTTGCAGTTGTGGCGGCTACTTCTTTTGCTGTCGTAGCTTGTGATAAAGATGCCGTCAGTGCACCTGATTTTGGCAATACGAACTCTTCTGCAGAACAGCCGAATCCAAAATCTTCTAGTTCCGAAGTGGCGAAACCTGAATCGAGTAGCGTTACAGCTCAGTCGAGCAGTGATGTGGTGTTGTCCAGCTCTAGCGTGCTCGAAACTTGCGTTAACGTTGTAGGTGTTGTTTGTTCACCTTGCATGGAAGGTTATGAATGCCCTTGCCATCCGTGCGATTTGAAAAAAGACAAGTTTGCTGTAGATTGCAGTACGGGAGAGAAACTTGCCTGTAATGGTAAGGAATGGAGTCCGATTCTTGTGTTGAGTTCTTCTTCGGTTTTGAGACCGTCTAGCTCTTCTGCTGTAGCGTTGTCCAGCTCTAGTTCAGGCAAGTTGGAAACGTGCAGGCACATTTCCGATTACGATGGTATGACTGCTCAAGGCGATTGCGTGAACCAGAACGGAAGTTCGGCTGTGGACTGCGTGACGGGCGACAACTACCAATGCAAAGACAACAATTGGCAAAAGGTGGCTTGCATGAATGTCAAACCGACTGAGTGCAAACCGGGCATGGGTGGATGCGGTTACCGCCTTTGCGAACCGAATGGCATCAAGGAAATTGCCGACTGCGAAAATGGAGTCATCTATGTTTGCAATGGTGAAATGTGGGAAGTCAAGAAGACCGAAGAAAATCAGCATTGCGCTCGCGGCGAATTAGAATATTGCGATGCCTGCTTTGAAGAAGGAAAATTTGAGGGACGCTATAAATGCGAAGGTGGCAAATGGAGAAAGTATGGCATGGGTGATGAAATCTGTGAGCACATCTCAGATCTTAGATGTGAAGTGGGAATGGTCGGTTGTGGCGCCTGCGATCCGATTTACGAGGGCACGCTTACTAAAGACTGCGTAACGGAATGGCCTTATGTTTGCCATAATGGATTTTGGAGCCGGCTGGATGTGCAACCGCCTGTTGATTGATGATTGTGCCTGCATGTTTAGCAATGGTGTTTATGTGTACGCACCTGCACCAATGTAATATATAGAATCTACTTCTTTGCAACGATGCTGTAATCCCTTGGGCGAGTGCGACGCCCAAGGGATTTTGTTATGCAACAAAAAACGATGCCTTTCGGCACCGTTTTTTGTTGGGATTGGAGTGGTTAAATCTTAGGACCTTTTGGGGCGATAGGAAGTTCACCAGGTCGAGGATTTTCGAAAGGCGTATTTTCGTGCTTTAGCTTTTCTTTTTTTTCGCGTTCGATTTCGTGTGGGGCTTTTTCTTTGATGATAGGCTTTTCTTTACCGATGCCCTTGTTTTCGTTTTGAGCGTTGTTTGGCTTTTGCTTGACGAGGTCTTGCTGGATGTCTTTAATTTCGGCCTGAGCGTTAGCTTTTATGTCCGATAGGATTTGCTGTCGTGCGCGTTTACGTTCTTCGCGTAAACGTTGCCAGTTTTCTTTTTGCGCTTGTTCGAGATCGGGAACGCCTTGCGTGAATTCAGTCTTTTCTACGGGTGTCGCAATATCGGATTCCGGCTGTGCAAGCGGAACCGTCACGAAAACCGAGCTGGTCAACAAAGTGATAATTTTGTTTGTGTTTTTCATAGCGTTAACCTTGAAAAGACTCGGAAAAAGAGGGCGACGGATTGCGTCCGCCGCCCAATTCTAAGGAATTAAAATTCCTTATTCAGCTTGAGCAACGGTCTTTTCTTCTTTTGTAGATTCTTTTTCGGCTTTCTGAGCTTCTCGTTCTGCCTTCTTGGCTTCCATTTCAGCCTTGCGGGCTTCGCGTTCAGCCTTCATGGCTTCTTCACGTTCGGCACGCAGAGCTTCTTCTTCTGCGCGCTTTGCTTCCATTTCAGCCTTGCGGGCTTCGCGTTCAGCCTTCATGGCTTCTTCACGTTCAGCACGCTGAGCTTCCATTTCTGCGCGTTTTGCTTCCATTTCAGCCTTGCGGGCTTCGCGTTCGGCCTTCATGGCTTCTTCACGTTCAGCACGCTGAGCCTCCATTTCTGCGCGTTTTGCTTCCATTTCGGCCTTGCGAGCTTCGCGTTCAGCCTTCATGGCTTCTTCACGTTCGGCACGCAGTGCTTCTTCTTCAGCTCTCTTAGCTTCCATTTCAGCCTTGTGGGCTTCGCGTTCGGCCTTCATGGCTTCTTCACGTTCAGCACGCTTTGCTTCTTCTTCGGCGCGCTTGGCTTCCATTTCAGCCTTGCGAGCTTCGTGTTCGGCCTTCATGGCTTCTTCGCGTTCAGCACGCTTTGCTTCTTCTTCGGCGCGCTTGGCTTCGTGTTCAGCCTTACGAGCTTCCATTTCGGCTTCGTGGGCTTCACGTTCTGCCTGCAGTTCTTCTTCCGTCTTCGGGGTAGGCGGTTCGATTTCCGGCATCGGCGGCATTACTGCAAGTTCGTCATTGTCGAGCTTGATCTTGTCCAAGAGTTCCTTGCGTGTTTCTTTGCTTTCGTCGCGCATTTTTTCGAAATCGCTTTTATCGATGATTTCGGTTTTGACTTCTGTCGAAATTTCGCTGGAAATTTCAGCTTTGACGCGCTTCATGCCTGAGAAATCGCTCTTGGCAGATGCCGTAGCGAAAAAGGCAAGTGTAGAGACGGTAAGGATTGCGATGAATTTGGACTTCATAATTCTTCCTATGATTAGAGGTGGTTTTTGTTTTTTACCATCCTTTTAGCAATAACCGTGCCAGTTTTGAAAAATGTCGATTTTTCGCTAAAAAAGCAAGTTTTTCTCTAAAATGCAAAACTTTGTCCTTGAAAAAACGAGGTGTTTTGCCTCACTGATTCTAAAAGTTCCGTTTTTTTTGAGGGGGGAGGTCGTGTCTGCGGCACTTTGGGGAGTGAGGTATGAACCGCTAACGATGCTATTTGTTTTTTAACAAAATATTTTGTATCTTTAAGGCGTAATTTATTTTATCTATTCTTAAATCCCTTAATTTTATCCTTCGCTGGGGCCGTAATTGTTCACTTGTTTGTGGACTCGCTGGCTTGTGCATTTGGGGAGAGGCGTATGCTTCTGAGGGCTTTAGGAATTTCCCTTTTGACATTTTTTCTATCGGTTGCTGGGGCTTGGGCGGGTTCGCGGGCTTCGTGGCGTCCGCAGGGCGTCCGTTCGGTGGATTCGACAGGCTCGGTGACGCTTGATTTTGCTGATGTCGCGCTCTCGGATGTGGCGCGGACGCTTTCGCTTGCGTATGGAACTTCGATTTTGACGGATGATGTTGGCGATGTCCGTGTAACTTTTCATTTGGAAGGCGTAAGCCTTTTTGAGGGGTTGACGTCATTGTGTGCGGCAAATGGGCTTGATGTTGTACAGGAGGGGCAGGTCTATCATATTCGGCGGGCGAGGCCGCAAGCTGGGTACATTGCATTAGAAGATTCTGGAGTTACTATTGCCGTCAAGGAAATGGACGTTCGCGAATTTGTCAAGGAATTCAGCTTGAATACAGGTGTCAATGCCATTGCGAACTATGATGTCGATGGCGCAGTGAGTGGAAATCTGAGACGAATGGTTCCAGAAATTGCGTTCCGCATTTTGATGGAATCGAATGGTTTTAAGGTGCGTGGCGAGCATGGTTGCTTGCGGGTTTTGCGAAAGGCTTCATCACGAGATTCTCCAGGCGGAGCGTTGTCGAGCATGCAAAATACGAAAATTACGGTGGAACGAGCGGGGAACCTTTATTCGGTTGATTTGCAATCAGTTCCGATTAAGGATGCGCTTAAGGATATTGCAATTGAGGCGGGGCTTAATTTGGCGGTATATGGCGATTTGAATGAGACCGTACAAATGTCTTTCAAGGATGTGACTTTGCCGGAACTTTTATCATCGCTTTTTCGGGGGAGCGCGTATACGTTCCGTTTGGATTCGGCGTCGATTCTTGTTTCCGAAGAGGGGGCGGCAAAGGCGCTTGCCGAAACGCGCGTTTATTCGTTAAAACATATGATGCCGGATAAAGCAATGGCTCAGCTTTCAAAATTTATGAAGAGTGAGATTAGTGTCTCGGAGTATCGTGAGCAGAATGCGCTTGTGCTTGGAGCCTCGCCGCAAGCGTTGGAACGTGCGGAAGATTTTTTGAAGTTGATCGACGTGCCGCAAATGCAGGTGACGCTTGCTTGCGTGATTGTGGAGTTCCGCAAGGGGCATAGTTTTGCAATCGGCGTGCGGAGTGGCGCCTCACGGAATGTGGGGGAGCGCGATATCCAGGCGCGTGGATTCTTTGATTTCTTGGGGAAAGATGTTTCGAAGTCGGGCGCGTTCGGCAAAATTGGAATTTTGCCGGATCGGTTCGAATTAGAACTTTCGTCGATGGAAGAAAATAACGAGGCGAAAGTTCTTGCGCGCCCGCGAGTGACTACGCTAAATGGTAATAAGGCGGAATTGAACGTGACGAATACTGTTTATTACCTTGTCAGTCAAGTCTCATCGGATGGTTACCCAATTACGGATTATCGTTCTTTTAACGATGGCATTTCGCTGGAACTTACTCCAACGATGACGCAGGATGGATTAATCACGCTTTCGGTGGAGCCTGAAATCAAGACCGCGGGCAGGAGCAGCGGCGACGGCCCACGTGATATCAGTTCGCGCAACATGAAAACGACAGTCGTGCTGCGCGATGGCGAGACACTTTGTTTGGGCGGTCTCATTCGCAAAAGCAAGACGGAGGTGAGGCAGGCGGTGCCATTCTTGGGGAGTATTCCTGTGCTCGGCCATTTGTTCAGCTACACATCTGAAGAAGAGGAAGAAAGCGAGCTTGCAATTTTTATCACCCCCACAGTGGAAAAGTAGATATGTCCATCATGTTTCTATTAAACAAGCATATCGCTGCTGTTTCGGCGCGGATGATGACGTGGGAAGTGATGACTGCGTTTGATGGAATTCTTACAGAAACGGAATTGCGAAAACGTTTTGATGAGGAATTTTTCGATGTGAGTCATGCGAAACAATGTACTAATCGAGTGTTCTTTTATCATCTTGTCTCGTTCAATGCGAGCGAAGGGCGCAAGCATCGTTATCTCGTAATGGTTGCGGATGAACCGCTTGTGTGTTATCGCGAAAATTTTGACCGGTGCTTGCCGCAACAGATTGTACTGTATGCTGTTGCTGATAAAATATTGCGAGGGGAATGCGTTGACGGCATGAGTAGTGTGGATGTTGCTGGTTCAAGCTGCGCGAATATTTCCGTTTCGAAAAATGCGAGTGTCGCGATTGTGAATTGCGCTGATTTTGATGGAAATTTGTTGCTTGTGGCGCTTTGGAAAAAGAGCTTGTATATTCTGGTGTTCGTGAAAGGCCGATTGTGCCATTGGGCGGAAGAATGCGGCTATGGAGAAGATTTTGACGTTCTAACAGCGGCGCGTGTCGCTCAATTTAAAGATTTCTTGAAGTCGGATGAATTGTTTGCAAGCGCGGGTTCTATGGGTGAATCTTATGTGCGTTGTGATGAAATTTTGAAAGTTGATACTTTATTCAATGTTGGTGCGCGTGATTCTTTTTGGCGTAATCTTGACTTAGATGCTTGTGATTCTATGAAACCTTGTGAAAAACGCCGGTGGACAATGTGCTTTATGGCATTGTTTGTTTTGGGCGTGAGCGTTTTTATTGCATGTGGAAATACTGAAATCTGGCCTTTATCTTGTATGTTTGACAATCGTCGAATTGAGCCAGATGTGGCTCCTGTTGAATTGTCTTTGCCTGCACTGAATGATTTGGAAAAGATGGCGTGGGCGGATGGGCATCGTGATTTGAATCCTGCAAAGTGGATGCTCGGGCGTGAATTGCTTGCCGAAGATGAAAATAATTTGATTGTTCAACGCCGAAAATATCGCGGAACTTGCGATTCGCTGGATTTTAAATTGCTGGGAATTGTCGGTAATCGCGTGGCGCTTGTGCAAACTGCTGTCGAGACGAAAATGCTTTTGGTCGGGGATTCCCTTTTGTCGTATCGCGTAAAAGCGATTGGGAAGAATAATATTGTGTTGCGCTGTGGCGTTAAGGATGTCTACTTTGAGGTGCCGTATGGGGCTGGAAAGTCTGTTGTCTCGCAAGTCGAAGCTCGGTAACATTTTCCCGCTTGTGCTTGGCGTGCTGCTTGTGCTATCAATTTTGATGACCGCATTGCTTCGCATGCCGGGCGTGCTCCGCCGAACTGTTGCGCATATTGCAAATGAAACGCAAGAAATGTATTTAGCGGAATCTGCGGTAATTGCAAAGCTGGATGGTTTCCCGGATGGCTATTTTTCGGAACTTCCGACGGTTGAATCTCGCGTGCTTGGACCGTGGCTTTTATGGCAAACTGGCGTGCCGAAAAATCGGGATCGTGCGCGACCGCATGAACAAGGAATGCGCCAGATTCATTTTCTTTTAGGCAATGAATTCGGGCGTTTTTCCACATCGGAATGGGCGCGTTGCGCTATCGCGTTGGAACGCAATTTGCATGAACGTATTTTGCAGTCTGATGGCCTCAAATGGCTTTCGGGAAATCGTCGATTTTTTACGCTCGATTCGACTTTGAAGGGGCACGCTTCTTTGATTGCTTTTAATGTACGTGCTGGCGATTTGACGTTGGATTTGGGCGATGCGGGGGCTTTTGGCGATTATGGCGAGCGAGTTTCCGTGCATTCTTTTATGGCCAATGTTGAGGGCGATGTCAAAATTCGTGGAATTGTTCACTTCGATACGCTTCGAATTTATGCAACTGGAAATGTGTCGCTGCAAGGTGCTGTCAGTGCGGAATTTGTTGAAATCTTTGGGCTTGCTGGCGTGACCATTTCGGACGAAGTCTCGCTTGCAGGACTCGTCTTGTCGAAGCAAAATGTGGAAATTACGGGGCGCGCGAAAATGCTTTTCCCGAGTGCTGCTATAGCGGTGGGGTATCGTGAAAATCGGTTGTCGTTGTTAGGAAAAACCGTTTTTGAAGGTGCGGCGCTTGCGCCCTCGGGGTTTGTAAACCGTGATTCTTCGGCATTATTGCTCGATTCCTCGAAAGCGCTTTTGCCGTTTTGCATGGATTCCCGGCCGGTTGTTTTTTCGCGGAGGCATTTATGATGCGATTCCGTCATTCCGAGCGGCTTGTCCACGAGGAATCCAGTGCGTTTGATTTTTACTCGTTGCTTCGTCATACTGAACGAAGTGAAGCATCCAAGGCTTTATCGAAAGGCTTTACTTTGCCCGAAGTTTGCGTGGCGCTCTCGGTCTTGCTTATCGGGACTACGGCTTTGCTTGGCAGTTGGAATTTTTTCAATTGCGAAGTTGCAGATGAACGGCGGCGCTTGGAACATTTCGAAGATGTGCTTTCGACAATGGAATCTCTAATTGCGAATCGCCCGTTATGCGTGGATTCTGTCGCACCTTCCCAGATGCCAATGGCGGTTCGGCTGAAACGAATTCCCGGAAACAAACATCTTGCGTGGGCGATTGTGGAACGTGAAGGCTTTTCGCTCAAGCGCTTGGTGCGTTGTAGATAATGTGGCGTATGGTGGTGCGAAACTGCGGGTGTTTTTTGCGAGGTCTCGATGAAATGTGTACCTAAAGGTTTTTCGCTTTTAGAAATGCTTGTTGCGTTGACGGCTGCCGCGATTCTCGCTGGCGTTACTCTCAACGTTTATTCCGTGTTCCATCACGGAATGGTTGAGTCTTTAGTGCGCTACGAGCGGTTTGCGGGTGAAAAAATAAAAGAACTCCGTTGTCGAACCCGCTTTGTTCGCGGCATTTCACCGAATACAAGTTCCGGGCAAAAATCGCCAGCCTGTGGTTCTGCGGGCTTGGGGGCGTTTCGGAATGACGTTCAAACGCGTTTCTAATTTTCGGTGTCATATTGGAGCTAGGCGAAGCCGACCGATAGACAACCCGAAAGGCGAGTGTCGCAAGCAAGCTTGCTTGCATATGACCGAGCCAAAGGGTTGGGGCTTTGCCCTATCCATGGGCTCTATCGCCTAGCGGTTCCAGAGTGACAAGTTTTGCTGCGCTACAAAAAAAAGACACTCCGCATCGCGGAGCGTCTTGAATAGTTTGTGAAACCTACATCGCTTAGTTCGTAGCCTGTTCTTCGACGCATTCGGAGTGCTTGATAGCTCTGCGAACTTCGAAGATGTTGCTGATGTAATGCATAAAGCTAAGCACGCTCACCGAGAGGAAACCGATTGCATAAAGGGCAAGGAACGGTCCAATGATGTACTTGCTGGCGTTGATGTATTCGAGCAAACCGAAAATGCAGTAAACACCGACGACAAGTTCAAGGAGTGCCATCCACGGGAACTTCTGTGCGTAGTGGCTCTTTGCCTTCTTCTTTGAACCACCGCTCTTCGGGGTGCGGACAAAGCTGCCCTTTGTGCCGAGAACTGCGGCGAACACAGCACGGGAGTTGCTAACGGCGATGCCAACGCCAAGAGCCATCAAGATGGGGAGCGAAAGCAAACGGATCTTCCAACCTGTATAGCCGGAGCAACGCTGGGCGACAAAGTAAAGAACAGAAGGAGCGATGG
>Ga0310786_10005790_pt1 | contig 16646 bp, 15 predicted proteins | sample AusTroGonzalo_MG_FD_203881 | JGI IMG/M metagenome (GOLD analysis project Ga0310786, IMG submission 203881) | Bovine rumen microbial communities from tropical cattle in Woodstock, Queensland, Australia - Gonzalo_03 (v2) (version 2) | ecosystem: Host-associated > Mammals > Digestive system >... | reverse complement strand
TCTTACCCTACACGACTCTCTCCCGAACTCATAATGGTTATAGTTTAGTGGTTATTGGTTATTGAAGATTTTCGGATTTTTTTTGGGGGGGGGTAGGAGGTTTAGGGTTTAGGGTTTAAGGTTTAGGGTTTAAGGTTTAGGAGGTTAAAGGGTTAAGGGTCGCAAGTTTCAAGTTTCAGGTTTCAAGTTTCAAGTTTCAAGTCACAAGTCACACGTCACACGTCAAAGTCATAAGTCAAAGTCAATGTCCAACAGCCAACGGCTAGTACTGAATTCCTAAACGGACGCCGGCGAAGTGGTAAAATACATCCTTGCGGGAGTTGGTGGAGTAAGCAGAGAAGTCTTGGTCGCCAGGTTGAAGGATGGTGTAGCGGATGTCGGTGTATTGAACTTTGTAACATGCTGCCAATAAGAGAGATAATCTTTCATTGAGGTTGATGCGTAAGCCGAGACCACCTTCACCCATCGGGCCGGTTGAGGTACCGTGCACGACGTGGGTCATCTTTTCGGGTACGGATGATACGTACCATTTGAAGCTGTAACCCATGTTGGCATAAAACACAGGTACGAACTTCGTGTCGGTGAAGTTAACCGTGAAGTTGAGGTAAATGGGGATGAAGGCGGTGTGTCGCCAAAAGTCGAAGCCTGCCCCTATTCCCATTTGGAAGTAAGGATTAAACTGATAACCAAGTAGTTGGTTGACTGAAAAATCAAAATTACGATTTTGAACCGTCTGCTGTTCCAGTACGATTTGTCCCATTCCAGTTGCATACCCCAAAGAGGTCATGTAGATGAATTTCTTTTGCGGGGTGGGGCGGTGGTTCTGCGTGAAACCATTGAAGCAGAACAGTAAACATATAGCAATTATGAGCGTTTTTTTCATCATAAATTATTGTTTTTGATTTATTTGCGTTGCTTTGAGCATTTCGCGGGCGGTAGTCAAGGCGGATTCGTTGCAGTTTTCACCGCTCATCATCGTGGCTATCATCTGCTCACGCTCCGGCATTGTTAATAGCTTGATATTTGTTGTTGTTTGATTATCAGATATTTGTTTGTACACCATATAATGCTGGCTCCCGCGAACTGCAATTTGCGGGAGGTGTGTGATGGCGATGACTTGATGCTTTTCCGCTAAGGTCTGCATCATTTGTCCTACTTTCGATGCCGTTTCACCGGAGATGCCTGTGTCGATTTCATCGAAAATAATCGTGGGCAGGAACATCGTGTCAGTGATGATGGACTTGAGACACAGCATGATACGGGACATTTCACCTCCAGAAGCAATCTTGGACATATCGGCAGGAACTATGCCGCTATTAGCTGAGAACAGGAACGTAGCGGTGTCTGCGCCGCTGTCACGTAACTCTTCGGTTTGAGCAAGTTCCACGGTAAAGCGACAGTCATTCATACCCAGCTTGCGGAGGCGTTCTTCCATCGCATTGGCCAAAGCAGGAATCGCCTTACCTCTCGATTCGGTGAGTTGTTTTGCTAATGCTCGTACATCTTTTTCTGCCTGATTTACAGTTTTTTCCAGTTCTACGAGTTGCTCTTTGTCGTCGGTATAGGTCTCCACTTCGTGGCGCAATTGCTCTAAAAGAGCAATCAAAGCCTCGTTGTCCTCTACGCGGTATTTGTTCTGGAGGGTGAAGAGCAAGTCCAAACGCTCGTTCAACTGCTCCAAAAGTTGCGGATTGATTTCCACATTGTCGCTTTTTTTCGACATTTCGTAGGAAAGATCCTGCGCTTCAGCCAAAAGATTGTCTATTCTTTGCAGGAAAAGGTCATAGTCGCCGCCTAAATCGGACAAGGCACGGCACTCGCCCTGAGCGGCCTTCAACATATATAATATATTGTCACTCTCTTGCTCCGACAGTAACGCCGTGGCGTTGTAAAGGTGCGACTTGATGGTTTCAGCATTTGTCAACTCTTTGATTTGCAGCTCGATTTGCGATTGCTCGTCAGGTTGTAGCGATGCTTTCTCCAGTTCTTCAATGGTAAAAGTGTTGTAATCGTGGCGAATTGCGGCTTCAGCACATTTGGTACGCAATTCCTCCAATGCCTTTTTTTGCTTCTTCCAGTTGTGAAGAGCTTCCTGATATTGACTAATAAGCTTCTGATTCTGAGCAAATTGGTCAACAAGTCGAAGCCGGAAATCGGCATTTTGCAGCATCAAAGTCTGATGTTGCGAGTGGATATCTACCAACTGAGAGGCAATGCTCTTCAGAACCGTTAGATTAACTGGCGTGTCGTTAATAAACGCGCGGGATTTCCCATGTTCGTTGATTTCCCGTCGGATAATAGTATCATCTTGATAATCAAGGTCGTTTTGCTCGAACCAAGATTTCAGAGGTAGGTCTTGAATATGAAAAGTGGCTTCCACAATGCACTTTCGTGACTTGTCGAACAGCACATCTGTGTCGGCGCGGTTGCCCAAAATGAGCGAGAGGGCGCCCATGAGAATGGACTTACCCGCACCTGTTTCACCAGTGATTACACTTAAACCCTCCTGAAAAGAAATTTCCAAAGACCGTATTATCGCATAATTCTCTATTTGAAGGGAAGTTAGCATCTTGATTATTTGGAAGAGGAGGAGTTGATGGCATCGTAGGCGGAGGAGTTGGTAGGATCAATCTGTTTCATGATGTTAACCACCTGAGTCTTCTCCGACGGCATACCTTCTTTAAAAATATTGATGATTTCGTCTTTCTTGGTGTTCAAGATGATACGGACAACAGCCAAGTTGGATTTTTGTGCGTTGACCTGTTGCAGGAGCTTCAGACTTTCGAGAATCACGGCGCGTCCGGCATCAGGAGTTTCGTACATCACGTCCAAACCCAAACGGTGATATTGATAGTAAAAGTCGTGGAGCTTGCTATAAGTACTATTTGTGAAGTTTTCGGTAATCCAATAGCGGTTGTTTTGACCGCTTTCTGCCACGTTCCATCCTGTAAGAGAGGAGTTTAGGTTAACTGTGTTTTGACATTTTGAGAAGTATGCGGAACCTCCGTTTGGCGAGAAGGAATCGAGCTCAACGCCAATAAACAAGTTTAGATAATAGGCAATGAGAGACGTAAGATCTGAAAGATTGGCGGTCTCATCATACTCTAATGCGTCACCGTCGTCATATTTGAACTTGACTTTCTTGTCTTGGAAGCTCATCAAAGTGGTTTTGTAACTAGCCTTATATACAGGGCGTTGCAGCACCAAAGTGGCTGTGCCTTCATATTCATCGCCTGACGCTTTGGTCAGGTTGATGGTGATGGAACATTCGATACGTTCGTTTTGTTTCAGGTTGTATTGGCACCATTTGCGTTCATGGATGAAGGAGTAGAGTTTCTGCCGCATCTCATTGAAACGTTGTTGGTTACCAGAACTTGAAATCTGAGTGGTGTTAATGGAGACGGAGCATTGGAAGTCTTGCGCTTTCAGGGAGCTGAACGCGGTCATCAGGATGACTAAGATTACGGCGATACGTTTCATAGTTGTTTTTTTATTCGTGAATATATTTTCGAGCTGTTTGAATGATTTCTTCTGCGATATCCTGCTTGCTCTTCAGTTCGCTGGCAAATTCTCGTCCGTCTTTGCTGAAAATGGTCACTTGGTTAGTAGCGGTGCGGAATCCAGCGCCTTTGGTGCGAAGGGAGTTTAAAACGATGAGGTCGGCGTTTTTATTGTGCAGTTTTTTCTTGGCGTTCTCCACCTCGTTTTCAGTTTCCAAAGCGAAGCCGATTAACAACTGATTGTCGCGCTTGATCTTACCTACAGATGCCAAAATATCTTTGGTCTTCACCAATTCCACTGAAAGTTGAGCGTTGTCTTTCTTGATTTTCTCGGGTGCAACGTGCGCGGGGGTGTAGTCGGCCACAGCTGCAGACATGATGATAATGTCTTGTTCATCAACCAATTGCATGCACTGTTGGTACATCTCTTCCGCCGTTTTCACATCGTAACGATGGATGTTGCGATGGTGAGCGATGCAGCTGCTGGGACCTGACACGAGTGAGACGATAGCGCCTTTTCGGGCGGCAGACTCGGCCAAGCAAAAGCCCATCAGACCGGAGGAGTGATTGCCGATAAAACGCACTGGATCAATGGGTTCGTAGGTAGGACCAGCGGTAATCAGTACTTTTTTTCCTGCCAAGGTTTGGTCTTCTGACATGCGTTCGTCCACGATGTCGAAAATCTGTTCTGGTTCTTGCATCCGTCCACTGCCAGTGGTGCCGCAAGCCAAGAAACCTTCATCGGGAGCCAGGATTTCGCATCCACGTTTCTTCAGCAATTCGATATTCTCCTGAACGACAGGGTTTTGGAACATGTTGGTGTTCATGGCGGGAGCGATGAACACGGGCTTCCGCATAGCTAAGAATAGTGTGGAGAGAGCATCATCTGCGATGCCGTGCGCGAATTTGGCGATGATGTTGGCGGTGGCGGGCGCCACAACGAGTGTGTCTGCCCATTCCGCCATACTGATATGTTCGACCTCCAATGTACGGTTCTGGTCGAACATATCCGTGTATAACTTGTTCTGAGACAGTGTCTCAATCGTCAATGGGGTAACAAATTGCAAAGCATTCCGGGTGGCGGTCACGCGCACGTCGTAACCGTTTTTCTTGAACAGCCGGATCAGCGACATCGTTTTGTAGGCCGCAATCCCGCCGGAGATGCCAATGACAATGTGCTTGCCCATGACCGTTAATTACTTTTCGTTGACGTCGTTGAAGTAAATCTGATCGTTTTCGAACTCGTAAAGTGCCAACTGAGTGGGCTTAGGAAGCTGCTCGTACATCTTTGAGAGTTCGATTTGTTCGCGGTTTTCGAAGATTTCCTCGCCGGAACGATCCTGTTGGTTGGAGATGTGAGAGTTTTCCTGAAACTCTTGTTTCAACTCCGCAGCAATCTGGTCGGCGCGTTTGGACATAATCACGATGCTTTTGTAGAAGTTGCCCGTGTCCTTGTCGTATTTGCGGATGTCTTTCGTCTTGGCGAACAGGTCGATTTTTAATTTCTTGTAATCTATAGCTTTCATTACCAATTAATTATGATTTATATTTCTGTAATTGTTTTGTCACATCTTGTGAGATTTTTTCCACCTCTTTCATGTAAGGGGAGTTGGGGTAGTTGAGGCGCATCTTGACGCAGGCGTCCAGGCAGGCTTTCAGACGTTCCTCTTTTTTCCGCTCGGTGCTCTTCTTCGAGAATTCGTAGTTGTTAAGCACCAGATAGTAAACGGCTTCGGGCATGAGCGGCGAATAGGAATATTTGTTGAAGAAGTTCTTCGCTGCAATCTGGCATGCCGCGTAGTGGTCGGTGTTATAATATAACTTTAAGATTTCCAAATCTTTACGAGCTAATTTCAGCTGCAAATCGTCGAGCATGAGGTTGCACTCCTCAATGTGCGGGCTAGTTGGATAAGCTTGTATGAAAGTACTGATCTGTTCGATGGCATATTTGGTGTTGGTTTGGTCGAGGTAGTAGTCAGGAGAGGTTTTATAAATAGCTGTGATACAGCGGAAAAAGGCATCTTCGGTGTGCTCGGAATTGGGATAGCGTTTCACATAATCGCGGTAGTGGAAGGCGGCCATGTTGAAGTCACCGTTTTGGAAGTAGCAGTCGGCGAAGAGGAAAAGGATGGTGTCGGCACGCGGGGTACCCAAAGAGAGCGGATAGAGTTCTTCGAAAAGACCTGCAGCGGAGAGCCATTGCTTGTTGTTGTAGTATTTCATAGCACGTTCGTAGTGCTGGTCGAATGTTGCAAAAGTGACCCGCTTGTTTGAAATGTTATTCATACGGGACTTCTTCTCCTTTTTGGGTTTCACAGTGTCCTTTTGCGTGATTTCGGGTTTCAGGGAGTCTTGAATCGTAATCCCATCGGGTACAAAAAGACAGATAGCACTTAAGCGGTCCGCCGCATTCGCGGAGACTGCAAAGGTCAACATTATGAGAACCAATAAGTTACAAGTCTTTTTCGCCATATTATAAAAACGCGCAAATATAGTATTTTTTTCTAATCGAAGTCGAGCTTCATGATGGAATCTCGCTTGGTTTCGTTACATCCTGAGGGGTCACCGATATACGCGGCGGGCTGTTTGAAGATGTATTGTTCTGATGAGTGTTTATTTTCAGATGTAATAATCTTATTGTAAGGCAATTGCGGATCTGAATAGACCTTGTTCATGAAGAGTCCGAACACCGGCATGGCGGTGCGTGCACCTTGACCGAGTGCTGTAGAACGGAAGTGCGCTGCGCGGTCTTCGCAACCCACCCAAACACCGCAGGTTAGCATTGGCGTGTAACCCACGAACCAACCGTCAGATTGGTTGTCGGTGGTGCCGGTTTTGCCCGCACACGGGAATGTGATGCCGTATTGGCTGCGCAGTCGTCCGCCAGTACCGAAATTGATAACGCCTTCCATCAAACGGACGGTTTTGAAGGCAGTGATTTGGTCCATTGCTTCGTTGGTTTTCGGCACTTTTGTGTAGATGATGTTGCCCTCTTTGTCGCAGATGTTCGTGATGAAAATAGGCTCCACATAGACTCCTTGGTTCGGGAAACAGTTGATGGCACCGACCTGTTCGTAAAGCGTTAATTCGCAAGCACCCAAGCAGATAGAAGGAACGGCAGGAATGTCGGAAGTCATGCCCATGTTGCGCACGAGGTCAATGACAGCGTTAGGACCGTAGCGTTTCATCAGGTAAGCGGAGACTTGGTTGAGGGAGTATGCCAAAGCTTCACTCAAAGGCAGCATTTGTCCTTCCTTGTGGCCGCCGGAATTGTGGGGAGTCCACGGACCGCTCGGAGTTTCGATGGTCACCGGCACGTTGGGCACCATGGTGCACGGGTCGAAGTCGCCGCTCTGCATAGCTATGGTATAAACGTAGGGTTTGAAAGTAGATCCGACCTGACGTCTGGACAGTTTCACGTGGTCGAACTGGAAGTATTCGTAATTGGTACCACCCACGTAGGCTTTTACATGTCCGGTCTTCGCTTCTACGCACATTAAACCGCACTGTAAGAACGATTTATAGTAACGGATAGAGTCCATCGGAGTCATCACCGTGTCAATCATTCCTCGGTAGCTGAAAACTGTCATTTTCACTTTTTTGTTGAAAGCGGCTTCGATTTCAGCATCTGTTTTGCCCGCGTCCTTCATCACTGCGTATCGTTCGCTTTGCTTCACGGCGCGCCACAGGATGTTGTGGGTTTGTTCTTCGCTTAAGTTGACGAACGGAGCGTTTTTCGCATTTTTGATATGGTTGAAGAAGAGTGGTTGCAGATAGTCGCAAACGTGTTCTTTCACAGCGGCTTCAGCATGTTTTTGCATCCGGGAATCGATGGTGGTATAGATTTTCAATCCATCGCAGTAGAGGTCGTAACGAGATCCATCAGGTTTGGGGTTCTTGTCGCACCAATCCTTCAGTACCATACGGAGATATTCGCGGAAATAGGTAGCGCTGCCGGCGGTGTGAGCTTGGGACTTGAAGTTGCTCATGTCAATGGGGATGGCCTTGATGGAGTCGAACTGCTCTTGCGTGAGGTAGTCGTACTTTTTCATTTGCCCCAGCACGGTGTTGCGGCGGTCGAGGGCTGCTTGCGGATGGCGGCGAGGGCTGTACTTTGAGGGGGCCTTCAACATGCCGACCAACAAAGCGGCCTCTTCAGTGTTGATTTCAGAGGGAGCCTTGTCGAAATAGGTGTTCGCAGCAGATTTAATGCCCACTGCGTTATTGCCGAAATCAACCGTGTTGAAGTACATGGCCAGGATTTCGTCTTTCGAGTAGGCGCGTTCCAGTTTGGTGGCCACCACCCACTCCTTGAATTTCGTGAAAACAATCTTGATTTTGCCCGCGTTTGGGTCGCGCGGGAACAGGTTTTTGGCCAGCTGTTGCGTGATGGTACTGCCGCCGCCTTTGTGATGGCGTGTGATGACACCCACGGCCACACGGAAAAGCGCTTTCACATCCACACCCGAATGTTTGTAGAATCGAGAGTCTTCTGTCGCAATCAGGGCGTTTTTCAACTCGTCGGAAAGGTCAGCGTATTTGCAGTTGGAGCGGTTTTCGCGGTAGTAGGTGCCCAGCAAAACCCCGTCGGAGGAGATGACCTCCGTGGCGAGGTTAGAGTCGGGATTTTCGAGTTCCGCGAATGAGGGCATATATCCCATCCAGCCCATGGAGATGCAGAAAAACATCAAACACACAACGCCGAATAGGATGAAATAGACCTTCCAAAAGGTCTTGACCCACTTCGGCTTGTCCGTTTTTGCCTGTCTTTTATTGCTGCCGTTCTGCGATGAACCAGATTTTGCACTATACATAATACATTATATTTTGAGGCGGCAAAGGTACACAAAATTCTAATACACATAGAAATATAATTTGTCGCTGTAGAGACGCGATGAATCGCGTCTCTACAATTCGGTGCTGTAGCTTTTGCCGGGTAGGGCGAAAATCACCCCTTTCAGCTCCATGGTAAGCAATAATCCTGCCAATTTTGAAGGGGAGAACTGGCTGCAATGTTCCGAAATTTCGTCGATATTTTTCTTTCCTTGCTGGATAAATCTGAATATAATTTCTTCTTCTTCAGATAGTTCTGGAAATAGTTGCGTTTGTATGGGTTGAGGGGCCGAATCCCAATTCATCATCTCCAAGAGGTCTTTTCCAGAGGTGACCATAGCGGCGATGTTTTTGCGGATGAGGTCGTGACAGCCGGCGTGCATATCGTCGAAGATGCTGCCTGGAATCGCAAAAATGTCTCTGTTGTAAGAGTTTGCGATTTGGGCCGTGATGATACTTCCGCCTTTGATGCCGCTTTCGGCTACCAAAACAGCATCCGCCATTCCTGCGATGATGCGGTTTCGTGCGGGAAAATTCATCCGGTCGGGGCCTGTGTCGAAGTCGAACTCACTGATTAGACTGCCGCCGTTCGCCAAAATCTTGTCCGACAGTTGTTTATTGCTCGCTGGATAGATGGTGTGCAGACCGTTCCCGAGCACAGCCATTGTGGGGATGCCGAGGTTCAGCGACTCTTCGTGCGCTACCGTGTCTATACCGTAAGCTAACCCGCTGACAGTGACTATGTTACTGTCTTTTATTTCTTCTAGAACCTTCGTCAAACTTCGGGTACCGTAAGCGGTGGCGTTGCGTGTGCCCACGACCGCCAATACTCGAGCTTGATTGAATTCGCAACTTCCTTTGTAGTAGAAGGATACGGGTGCATCTGGACACCGTTTCAGTCGATGTGGATAGTTGGAATCCAAATAATGACATAGGTGCACTTGATACTTTTCCATTAAGGATAACTCCCGTTCAACCAATTGCTTAAGCTTGTCTGTGAGCTTAATATCAACGGCACATCTCTTGCGGTTCCGCAATTTTTGTTGCCAAGATTCTGGAAATTCAAAGACGTTTTGTGCAGAGCCTGCAATGCTCAGAATCTGCTTTGTGGTGGCTTTTCCCAGCCCTTCCGTCTTGTTTAATGCAATGCGATAAAATGTTTCCGTGTACATTTTTTGTCTCAGGTTTATGAATTTTGTTTTATTTTTGCGCTTTGTTTTGCGCACTGCAAAAATAACAAAAAAACAAATAGAAGTCAAAGATAAAATCAACAATTAGTAATATGAAGAAAATCAGCTATTTCGCCATTTGTATAGTGTTGCTGGCCCTGTCGTCATGCGGCAATAATTCCGGAACTTCGGGAATCAAAACGGAGAATTTCTCCACCGGTAAGGCGGGTGAGATGATTCTCGCTATCGATTCTGCCTACTGGTCACCCGCTGCCATGACCGCGATTTACAAGGTTTTGAACCAACCGCAGCCGGCCATCAACCAGATAGAGCCGATGTTCGACGTTATTCGATGCTCGAATGCAGATTACCGCGCTTCGTTCATGCGCCACCGCAACATCCTGCAGTTCGATTACAGTCCTGATTATTCATCAAATAGTTTTGAGATCGAGAGAAACCCGCTCACGAATCCGCAGATTTTGGTAAGAATTAAGGGAAACCATCAGGATTCTTGTTTGGCACTCTTCTTGAAACATCAGGATGAGATTGTGAAAGCGATGTATGACAATGACATAGCGCGTTTGCAGAATGCGCATCGCAAACTTAACGAGCCGGTGATTGAGAAGAAAATCAAGGCAAAGTTCGGCATTACCATGACGGTCCCGAGCGGCTATTTCATTGGTCGTGAGGAGGAAGATTTCCTCTGGCTCTGCTTCCGTACTCCTAAAAACGACCGTTTTGTGATGATTTACAAGTCACCGCGATATGAATTGACGACAGAAAACATCGTTGCGGAGCGCGACCGCATTACCAAAGCGTACATTCAGGGTGCCGTGGTGGGTGCGTATCCCATTGTGGCCAAGCTGGATGGCTACCCGCTAACTCAGAATCTGACCTTGCGCTACCACAATGGCGTGGAATTGCGAGGACTTTGGGAGTCGGTGCGCGACAAGATGGGCGGACCGTTCTACAGCTTCACGCAGGTCGCCCCGGACAGCACATCGGTCATCACTATCGATGGTTTTGTCTATGCACCGCAAGAAAAAAAGAGAGACTATCTGCGTGAGGTTGAGGCAGTTGTGAAATCTATACAATAATTTTTCATTTTCGATGTAACAAAATCGACACTTTGTGCGACTATATATAATGTGACGGCATCGAATATTGAATTAGAGAAGATAATTGCCGGGTGTATAGAGAATAACCGGTTGAGCCAGCGAGAATTATATGAATCGTATGCGCCGCGTTTATTCGTTGTATGTCGTCGATATGCCAACAGCGAGGCAGAGGCGGAAGATATTTTGATGGAAGGATTCATGGAGGTGTTCAAGAATTTGAAGTCGTATCGAGGGGAAGGCGCTTTTGATAAATGGATCAAGTCGGTGATGGTTCGTAGTGCCATTAGCCATTACCGCTCCACAAAACATTATCGCAAGGAGTTGTTGATGGATGAGATGGACGAAAACAGTTTGGTGAGTGAGGATACGACAGTTTTTGCGACGCTGGAGGCGAAACAGATTTTGGCACAATTGGAAAAGTGTCCCGATACGGAGCGTACGGTGTTCAACATGAAGGCGATTGACGGTTTCTCGTTTGAGGAAATTGCCAAGACGCTGGAAAAAAAGGAGAACGCCGTGCGAATTGCCTATATGCGGGCACGTAATCGTTTAATGGCAGCGTTAGGAATTGATTATCAATAAAGAATATATAGATTAATGAAAGAGATAAAAGATATTTTTGAAAATTACGAACAGAAACCATCGGATGAGGTTTGGAATCGGTTGAGCGCACGTTTGGATGCGGAGATGCCGGTTGCCCCAAAAGTGGTAAATCGTGGATTATCCTCCGCTTGGAAATGGGCCGCCGCGGTGATTGCTACTGTCGTGGTGGCAGGTGTTATCGCACTTATTGCATTGCATAATCAAGGAGATCGTCCGCAGCAGCAACAAGAGACTGTGATGGAGCAAAGCACCAACAATACGGAAGTTGTGGTGCCGGAAAGCGAGCCAGCCACGGAGACGGTCGAGGAACCGTTGCTCGCAGAAACTCATCCAACCACGGAACCCATTACTGTTAAGGAGAAGCCTGTACAGGAAGAAGTCACCACTCCACAACCTCAAGAACCTGCTGCAAAGAATGCAAAGAAACAAAATGTCAGACAGGAAGTGTTGCCTGCCAACTCCACGTTGGCTAAACAGTTGGCCGCCGATCCGGTACTGAAAAATCTCTCTGATGGTAGTGTGGACTGGTCCTTGCCCGTACATTTGAGTATCCCGAATTTGTTCACCCCCAATAATGACGGTGTGAACGACTTCTTCGTCATTGAAGGGTTGGAGCAATACTCTTCCCCGAAGTTGGTCGTGCGCGACAAGAACAACCGTGTCGTCTATCAAAGTGCTAATTACCAGAACACTTGGGGCGGTGAAAATTGTCCCGACGGTGTGTACCATTACGAGTTCACTTTCTTTTATAACGGAATAGAGAGTCAAGCCAGTGGCAAGGTGCGGATTATCAGAGCCTGATTTTTCCACGCCATTTTAGTAGCTGATGTTGTAAATTCTAAGTCCGATTTCTAAATTCGTCTTTAAATAATGAGATGTATTTTCTGAGGGGCATTCTAAAGAAATTGCCCGTGGAGAGTTTTTCTTCGATATAAAAGTGTGTGATTTATAGTGATTTAGGGTTTTATCTGCAGGCGGAAATTAACATTGAGGTGTTGATTTAATGATAGTTGTTGCAAATTTGGCGATATTTTGTAGTAAATAAAACGACAAAATGTGGTAAAATTAGCGACAAAATCACTATGTTTTTATTTAAATTTTTTTCAAATTTGCAGGCATAAAACTTAAAGGGACCTCTAATTATTTCTTCCTGACTAACAGCTGATTACGAACCAAAATTCACTAAAACCGGCACCCGAAATTCCCGTTTGAGCCAATTCGCCACAAATGAACTTTTTATGACAAAAATCTTTCGCAACCCATTGTCATTCAAAGAATTATTTGTATATTTGCAACGAATTTGAATGAGCAATGAATCAGACCAAACCAACATACAAACAGCCTGGAGGAGAACAACCTGATCTTGCAAGAGGGCACCATGATAGACGGGAGCTTCGTGAAGGTGCCGCGCCAGCGTAACACGCGTGAGGAGAACAAACAAATCAAGGAAGGCAAGGGCGGCGAGTTGTGGAATCCCGAAGAGGGCGACACCGAGGAGGAGAAAAACACCTACATCGGCAAAGGGGTGAAGAGGGTGATGCGGAAGTTCGGGATGAAGGACAAGGTGATCAAGCGGAACACCCGAGGCAAGAAGATCAGCAAATGGCAGGAGACCATCAATAGGAAGAACTCGAAGCTGCGCGTGAGGGTGGAACATGTATTCGGGTTCATGGAAGAGTGCCTTCACGGAATGTCCAGCCGTGTGGTCGGTTTTGCGCGGAACGCGGCCTACAACACCCTGACAAACCTTGTCTACAACCTGTGCCGGTACGAGCAAGTGATGCGACTTGGAATGAACTAAACAAGATAACCAATTGATAATCAGAAATATACCGCCCTAAAAAGTAAAAAAATTCAAAAAACAGACCGAACTAAAAGAATATTTATGTAGATTTGCAGCGTCATATTTTCAGATTTTGTTCAACGGACCCGCGAGGTCTGGAGGTATGACGAGAAAAAGTTAAAAATAGAGGTCCCCTTAAGAACTGAATGTGCCATAAAAGTGCCTGCTTATGAGGAAAAATTTACCATTGTTTCTGATGTTTTCGGTTGCTTTTTTGATGATGGTTGGTGGATATTCGATTGAACGTAAAATCATACGCTAACCATGAAGAGAAGCGTCGTCATTATTATCATTCTACTTTGGATGTTGGTTCCGGCTTCACATGCGCAAAGCGTGCGGGAAGTGATGGAATCAAACCAAAAGGTGTATGAGTTGGTGGATGTTTATGTAGAGAATGCCAATCTCACGGATCGTTATGTGCAGAAGTCGGGCACCTTCCGCAATCTGTTTGAGAATCAGAACACGTGGGTTTATATGGACCATATCAACTGGTTTAACAATACCAACAGGGAAGACACCACCACTTTACAAAACTATTGCGCTTTCTATGAGGGGCAACAGGGCTCTTTCACGCATTTTTCCATTTCTGACGTGGCTATTTATTATATAAAGAGTGAAAACCAGAAGATATTTTACACAGCAGAGTTGACCAAAAGTTATCTTACCAAGAATATTGATAAACCTGTTGTCAGCCAATTAGTGTTGCATATACAATATAGTCTTGACAAAAAATCGGCTAAAATCACCAAGATTGAATGCAAGAGTGCCGACGATCGTATGAAACCGCACATCATGGCCAACTATGTGAAAAGTTCCAATACAATATATATACCTAATACTTTGAAGGTGAAGAAAATCGGAGGCGGTGAGACCCAGTTGGACAGCCGTGTGCAACCGTTGTCAGCGGAAGTTTACAAGCAGCTTTCGAAACGCAACTGCCCCACCTATCAATATGTGTTCACCCCTCATAACGATTCCCTTCGCTATCATACCATTTCTGTCCATACGGTGAAAAATGCTGTTGGATTAGAGATCGGGTATGTGTTGCCCTTAGGTGCCCAAAATATGATGATACCTTCTGATGCAGACTATGCTTTCGGGGAGGTTACATATAGAAGAAGTATTTTCCGAGTTGGTGCAAACTATTTGCGTCAGATTTTTGCGACAGGACGGCACAGGGTCTCTTTTGAAACCGGTCTGATGCTTGAGCTTGGCAGTCAGCGCTTTCATACCAACAGCTATCACGACCAGTACGCTGCCACCGATTCAAATGGTGTGGATTATATGCGTACGACGCAAATATCTCAATACAGCGAAGTCTCTCGCAGTTTGTCGCTTGCCATTCCCGCCGCAATCCGTTATGATTATTATGTGATCCCTGATCTTTCGGTATTTGTGTCTGCGGGTGTTCGTGGCGCTTTGGCTTTCCTCAATCCTGCAAAAGCCTCGTTTGATGCTTGTTATGCTGGACAATATGGCGATGTCATCATAGATCAGAATGGATATGGTGATTTCGGGACTTACCATGTTGACGGGTTGTCGGAGAATGTCTCCAAGACGCACACTTGGCATTTGGATGCTTTGGCCCGGTTGGGTGCGCAGTATTTTTTCACGCCTGACAAACGCTGGTCGGCTGAACTTTCCGTCGGTTACCGTTACCGTTTCCTGACTGCGCCGAAGACTCAGGCAGGCGAATTCCGGCTTTCGCCCAACGCCACAGAATTCAGTTCCGTGTGTGGCAACTTATATGCTCAGCCAACGCATTTTCTTGATTTTCAACTTGGTGTCAAATACAATTTTTAATACAGAAGAATGATGAGAAAGACTATTGTCATAATGATATTAGGGTTGGCAGGGCTTGTATCGCAGGCTCAAGGATTCTTTTTCTTCTGCATCAACCTTGGAAGCCAGACGGAGGGTGCTTATATAGCAAGTGTGATAGATGAAGTCCTTAAGAAGAACAAGGCAACCGATTTTGTGATTTACATACGCGGTGGGGTGAACAAAGATGGAGAAGTGTATGATGCTGTGAAAATCACTGATATGGCGGCTTGGAAAGAAGCAAAAGTACTTTTGGATGACATTTACAGATGTTCTGTGCTTCCCAATTCTGAAGTGGATGCTTTGCGTTTGACATTCCAACCTAAATACAGTGTGAATGAGAATGGGCTATCACCACTTAAGCCCATAACAGTGTTTTGGTTTGGCGACGAGAATTATTATCGTAAATATGGGCGGTTGTTGTTCTTGCCATTCTATTTTGCTGTGGATGGTGCGAAGACTTGGGAAAATTGCTATCTGTATGGTGACAGAAAGCAGATGCAAGCGACAACCCTTCAAGACAGAATCGATGGTTCTATGTATTTATTAAATAATGTGGTTATAAAATAGAAGATTATGATATGTAAATTTTGTGGATTAAATAATGCTGATGACGCCGCTTTTTGTAGTAGATGTGGCTCCCCTTTGCAACATGCGCAGCAGCCTGCGAGCAATTTCTCATCACAGCCTGTTTCCGATGAAGACAAAAAGACGGTGAGAATGAATAAATCGTCGGAACAGACGGCACAACCGATGAACCAGAGAGTGTGTAAGTGTGGTTATCCCATATTGCCAGGTATGCAGGAGTGTCCGTTATGTCATACCCCTGTTGTAGATGCGGAAGTTGATGACAACGCCAAAAAGACCATGGTTATCAATAATCCTGTACCGCCCACAATAAAAGAAGAAACGGTGAGCCGCCGTACTATTCCGGACCAAGAGTACTCTGCGGCAAAGAGGACTGAAACCTTTGTTGAAAGCCAACAGGAGGCAAAGAGGACAGAAAGTTGTGTTGAAAGTCAACAAGAGATAAAGAGGACTGAACCTTCAGTTTATACAAGTCAACCAGAGTCCAATGTCAAGAAGACGGAGCGTTTTGTCTCGCCGAGTCAGTCCGAAGGGTATGTCAGCAAGAAGACGGTTAATATTTACCAACAGCCACCAAAACCTCGTCCTGTGGAGGAGTTGCCACACTTTACATTGGAACCTATTAAGAGAGACGATGAAATGGTGTTCAATTTGGAAAAATGTACGTTTGATACACCGCAAGTGGTATTAAATCGCCAAAATACGGATCCTGAGAATAGCAGCATCACGTCTCGTCAGCAGGCAATTATGAGTTTTGAGGATGGCAAGTGGTATATTGAAGATAGAAGCTCGTTCAAGACCACTTTTATTCGTGTGACCAAAAAGACAGAACTACAAGAGGGAGATATCATCGTGTTAGGTGATCGAGCTTTCAAGTTTTCTAAGAAATAATCTGCAAAGATATGGCTGCTAAAATCATTGTTGCTGATAAATGTGATTTCAAATCAGGTGATTACGTTAATGGGGGCTACTGTGTGGAAAAAAAGTTGGGCGAGGGTAGCTTTGGCATAGTGTATAAGGTTGTGGATAATCACAAACAACCTTACGCGCTAAAGATGTTGCCTTTATGGAAACGGACGAACGAGGAGCGGGCTGAACTGGTTGAGCGTTTCAAAATGGAATTTGAGACCGGTCGGATAGACTGTCCTTATTTGGTGCACTCTTTCGAATA
>Ga0310786_10005789_pt1 | contig 16649 bp, 18 predicted proteins | sample AusTroGonzalo_MG_FD_203881 | JGI IMG/M metagenome (GOLD analysis project Ga0310786, IMG submission 203881) | Bovine rumen microbial communities from tropical cattle in Woodstock, Queensland, Australia - Gonzalo_03 (v2) (version 2) | ecosystem: Host-associated > Mammals > Digestive system >... | reverse complement strand
AATTTCATTGTCAATATGCTTGGAGCTTTAGCTGCATATTGTTTCTTTCCAAAGAAACCAAGCATCGCTTGCGAAAGAGCCATAGACACACAACTCACACTATTCTGAATTCGTCGAACTCACGTTATTTTATATTTGGTGTCCGATAAAAATATTAAGAGGATACACAAACTAGAAATATACCGTGCCACAGAGTGTCGAGTATGCCTTGTAGTTGAAGTTGTCACGGATTTCTTCTGCATCCCAGGCTCCGACTTCACTAGCCTTATTGCCACAGTTGCTCCAGCCATGTTGCGTTTTGATGCTCAATAGTCTTACCTCTTCACCAATCACTCCGACTCTGATAGGTGTAGAATACCAGTCATTACCTTTCTTGTAATAGCCCCTTAATGTCACTTCCTGCATCTTAGGCCTTGCCTGTTGTTGCCTTTGCTGATAGGGGTTGCCATATACTGGCTCATAGATGGTGAAAGGTGTACCATAGCCAGGACTTGGGGTATAAGAGGTGCGAGGAACCTCCACAGGCTGATACACTGTAAACTGTGCTGATGCTGATAGCGAAACAACAATCATACTGCAAACGAATAATAACTTTTTCATACTTCTTTATTTTTTAGTTTGACATGTTTTCTGGTACAAAGATACAATGCTTTTCAGACCAAACAAAATTAATCCCACCATCTTGTATGAAGTGGTGGGATTGTTGTAGGAATTGTCGATTCTCTAATACAATTTTAGAACAGCTCTGTACTTGTTATTAGTAGCAGGTCCTTTTGTAATTGGATGTTCTTTCATCATTGCAAGATAAGCTCTTTCTACATTTCCGTCCTTACAAAATTCATCGTAAAAGGTGAACAACTGATGTTCTGCTTGCATTGTATTCACTTCTCCATCTCCTGCAATTATATGTATATGTGGTTCTTTCAGGCTGGAAAAATATGAAGCAGAATAGCATGAGACAAAGATAAACGTTGCATTCTTTTGGAATCTTTTGTATAGCATATGCAGAATACCGCCTAACTCATTCCATTCCTTATATTCCGTGTATGAGGTTTTGTCGGACGAGTTGATATCCTTGAATGTAAACGTCTCTTCACATGAATGAATGTCTATGTAAAGCACGACCTTGTCGTCACTTGGAATACCACCTGTCATTTTATCAATATATTCAACCAATTCTTCAAAATAGGCTATGTCTTTCGGAGGATAAGCAAAGTCATTGAAGCTCGGATTATCAATTAATCTTTGATAGATAACTTTCCCTGCCTCAAACTCAGATGCAGTAATTGATTGGAGAAATATGAAATGATTCATGAGCTTATTCCATTAGCATCCATGGCAAGCCTGATAATTGAACTACGGTATCAATTCCCGTATTTTGGCGATTCGCCATATTTATTGGCGACGACGTCAGAGTCTTGGCACATCCAAACTAAAACAATAATTGCCCCAATTAATGGAATTGCAGCCCATAGGATGTTCCAACCACTCTTTCCGATGTCGTGGAAGCGTCGGACTGTAACTGCCAGCGACGGAAGAAGCAAGCCTAATCCCAGAATCACGCTCATTGTCTGAAACATACTAAAGGTGGGATCATTATAGGACATTTCTCCAGACATGACACCAGCCAGCATTCCTAAAGAAGCAAAATTAAAAACAATCTGAAGAACGAAATAGCAACCAGAGAACCACCAATACTCAGATCTTCTGGCACGGCCAGTAAATGTAGCATACTTGTTAAACACTGAGGTCAATGACTCTCCCAGTGACATACTTGGTTTTACGTTTTGTGAATACATAATATTAACCTTTTGTGAGACTTACCCGTAGTCTCGTTATACCTTTGTTTCGGCATCGGGATTGCCTACTTACTATGTTCTTTTATATAGTCCTTTACAAACTGCCTCTTTATATTGTCTGCCAAGTCATTAAGGTGGTTCTTATCATTAAGTCCCAAAATAGCTGGGCCAACAGTTAATCCTGGATAGAGCCCTAAAACGACTGCAAACAAATATATGATATTAGCTCCTATACTAAATTGTTCTAAGCCCAATGATGCTGATATTACCATTCCGACAATGAAGGATAGGATTAGACAGACAATGCACGATGCCCATATTGTAGAAGCCTGACGTTTCTTCTTTGTCTCGAAGAATCCATATTGGTTCAGTATCTTGATATCATTCTTCTCATAATAGGCCAAGGCCTCTCGTTCTAAGTCTGCGGGTGATTTACTTGTGTAAGTAATCTCTTCGTAGTCAGAATGCCCCTTGTCAATAATAGTTGATTCATCTAGATCTCCTGTATTCCCAAGAAAAATATCGACACTATTTGCCCTTTCTCGTTTTACGAGCTTCATGGACGCATTGATAATATCCTTTATTGCAGGCGAAAGCCCCTTACTCATTAACAAAGTGGTCCCTCCTGCTCTTTGTACAGCAGAAACGGGCCGTTTGCCATGTAGCAGGAAATAAAGTGTGGCTCCAAGAGCATATACATCGCTTACTGGCGAGAATTCCTCCACGTTTTGTTGGTACTGTTCAATAGGTGCATAGCCATCACTCATTCCTACAGGGGTCATTGTGGTTTCATGACCAGACTCGTCATAGTTCTTCGAGATGCCAAAATCTATTAGTACAGCATTGTCTTTGTCATCTAGCAAAATATTAGCAGGTTTTACATCAAAGTGGCAGATATGCTCTTCCTCGTGCATATATTTCAACGCTTTGGCAATTTGCCGGACATACTTTATCGCTTCAGTTTCCGAAAGAGCTCCATGGACATCAACATATTCTTGTAAAGAGCCACCAGGATAATATGGCATAGCATAGTAGAAGGTATTGTTTTCATCAAACACGTCGATAACATTAATGATGTTAGGGTGATGTAACCGTGCCAAGTTCCTTGCCTCCTTGATGAACTTATTCCGATATTGTTCAACCTGTTTTGCACTTTCTGCAGTATATGACTGCATATATAAGGTATGCGAATCACGAGAACAGAAGTCTCTCATAAAGAATTCTTTGATGGCCACTCGCCTTTGTAGCGACGTTTGTACTGCCAGGTATGTGATGCCAAAGCCTCCTTGCCCCAGCACTCGTTCTATTTTATATTTTCCACCTTGCAAGATGGTACTTGTACTTAAACTTTGCATAGTCTTAAACAGCTTTTTCCAATTTTTATATGTCCTGTACAAATTAATGTACTTGTATATACGACTAGTCTTATCTGCTTTGCCATAAGTACCGTAGAATTCCAAATCTATCCTTTCGTCTTTATCGTGTTTACTTTTTGCACTTAAATAGAAACTTTTGAAAGGGCCGTTACCAATACAATTACAATCGTGAAGGTTTTTGGTTACAAATTCATGGATTTTCAAAACCTGCAAAGCGACTTTCCCGCCCGTCTTGCAATCCACTTCATTCTTAACTTTATTCGCAAGGATTGCCAATGAAATCAATATTTGAGAACTTGCTATAGGTTCTTCATTCTCGCATGTCTCTGAAACATACGTTTTCCCTCTTTGATATTGACACCTAAATCGATTCATACGTAATTACACATCATCGCGGCTTTCGCCATTGACATAATTCTTGTATTCAATACCCTTGACAACGGCATCTCCCACAAATAGACCTTCATATCCTTTGTCCAGTTTTAGGTCGTTTTTGTTTTCAATCATTGAATTCCAGTAATTTGTGCAAGCTTTATTGAGTTGTTCTTGTGTAAACTTATCTCCAAGAAGATTGTAGCAATCAGACATAAACCAAAACAATTCTCCGCTTACCTCCAAGGTAAGCAACTTATATGTTGTATTCTTCCTACCATATTTGATATAAGCCCATTCATAGACATTATCTTTTGAATAGCATACAAACAGACATTTATATCTTTGAGGATATCGTGATGGACGTACTGTTTCAAGAACATTTTCTATCTTTTGCTTGTATTCACTATCAATGCGACAATCTTTTGGATACACGTTATCTCCAACTTTTATGTTTGATTCAATGGGAACTATCCGATAAACGGTATACCTTTCAACCCTCATAGTTTTCTATGTATTTATTCGTCAACATCCAAAGGAAATAAAACAATTTTTATATCATCAGAAATTAAAAAATCATCCATTCCTTTTTTCCTAAAATATAGAGTTAGGGTATATTCGCCTCCATCTATGTCTTCACCAAACAACTCCCTGCTAAAGAAGAAATACTTATCCCTTGACATCAATGTACGCCACTTTTTTTCTCCGTCTTGAACATAGGAAATCAAATAAGACGAAAGAGAATCTATCTTAACAGGGGATTCAATTTGCATGGTGTCATATAGATATATTGTATCAGATAATTCTTCTCTCAAATCAGAAAAAGAAGCGATACCACCTCTTGTTGACAAATGACTATTCTTAAGGAAATAATCCTTGATGCTTTGGGCCTCAATATCTTTGAAGACTTTTGCTGCGAACAATTTGATTTGCTTCGTGTTTAGATTCATTGCCTTGATAGCCTGTTTATCGTTGGCCCATGATATTGGATCTGAATCAGGAAAGACATCGCCAGTCTTGTACTGTTTATTACCAATCTTGACAGATTGTGCATTCATCTGCAAGATTTTATAATTGTCTGCTAACAAATACATACTCAGACACAACGCTGATAATACTAACACTACTTTTTTCATATCTTATCGTTTTTTATATTAATTATCGTTTTTTGAATTGCAAAATATATTGATGGGAGCATGATGCTTGTCGCTATGCCAAATAGCATATTAAGCACTATCATGACAACCAACAATAAGAATGAATATTCAAGGAAAGAGGCGCAAAAATGAATGAATTTTGAACGGGACTTTCTTATAAACGGGACTCTCTCAATAATAGAATTCGATTCAAATAAACTCATTGATATTGCAAAATAAAGCAAGCCTAAAATAAACAACAAACCATAACGAACGAAATGCTCACCATTCATTAGTGCTACGAAGGCATAATATGTAACGACCGCTCCAGGCTTCGAACCTGAATATGTATCGTGCATATCCTCGACCATATCACCAATTACAACAAATTTGTCCTTAGTCAACGACGCAATCTCCTGATCAGAATAGTTTTCCATCAAGTCACTACCAAGATTATAATACATCTTTGCCTGATCATCATTAAATTCGCTCCAATCCTCTATAGGAGCATTTATGAACAGACTCTTATAGCACAACTTATGGCCGCAAGTATAAAAACAGAGGTGCCTATCAATTGTATTACCTGTCAGTTCTCTATAAGCGAACAATGATACGGATTCCTGACCATATTTCAAATAATCATAACGTGTAAAATTCGATTCGATGATGGTTGTTGGATAATCGTTAATTGCAACCTTTGATGATAATGACAGATCTGAGAGTTCTATATCAGCATGGTTTGCAACAACAATATCCCTCATGTTCCTAATAGAGGAGAATAATGCAGAATCTTCAGGAGAGTCAAATCCCTTTTCGAATCTCACATCCAAGAAGATATACTTGTAGGTATTAGTCTTTTGCAAAGCCTCCAAGAAAGACCTTAGTTTGGATCTATCAGTAATGTCAACATTGCCAACAGTCATTCCATAATCATCATGTCGTTCTATTAGTTGCTTGTCGTATGCAACATTCACGAACAGTGCATCTTTTTTCTCCTCAACATCTTTGGATAAGCCACACTTATTTTTAATCCATTCCATCCAAGCGAACTTATTAAGGTCTTCGCCTGTAAAGATTGCTTGATTGCTGATGAGATAGCTTAGGAAAAGTAATACTATGACGTTGCAGAGAGAAACAATGATGGTCGTTTTCCTCTGCTTAAGGAACAATTTCAGTGCGTTAAATGAAAATCTGTTTTTCTTCTTCATAATGTAGCGATTATATACGTTTCGAGATTATATCAACATAATCTTTATACTTATCTATATATTCTTTCTGTGAAGATGAAACGACTTCAACACCCAATGCATTCAGTAGCTCTTTTTTTCCAGGTCCACATTCTCCGAAATATATAATCTGATTTGTACACAAAGAAGGATTCAATTTCTTGAGCCTCTTCCTATATGACAACAACCACCACAAGTCTATTTCTTCATAATAAAGTCCCAACCCCATTATATATATATTAGAACAAAAGAACAAATCTACCCATGACTGAATTTTTGTATACTCTATTTCAGATTCTTCGCTCCAACAACTATTATTGATGTATTCAATAATTTTGCCAGTATAATCACAATAGTGTTTATAACTTAACATTATAGAGTTCGGCCTATTTAATTCGCCATGAATGTACCAAACCTTCTTATTGTTTGCACTATCATCTTCGTATTCAACAAATCTGTTGATACTATAAATAGTTTCTTTATGATATCCATGTCTTACATCATATCCAGCTTTCATTAAAGCGGGCTGAATGGTAAAATCATAGTTCGTGGTAATATAGTTTTCAAAATGCAATTCTGCAATCATATCATAGATATCATTGGAATTATAATTTTTCATTTCTTTACAGATAGCTTTCTTTAATTGCTTCTCACTATCAACCGTGAATTGTTTCAAAGAATACAACTTCACATCAAACTGCATTGTATTAGGAATCTTGCTTTCTGATGTTTCTGTTTCAATAGTTTTTACCAAGCTATCCCATTTGTCATTGTTTGACAACAAGTTAAGACCATTTCCAAATAATATAGTATTCATAGCCATTATCTTTAGTTAATACCATCCAACATAATGAAAGCTGCCCAATCTGGCTTATTTTGACGAGGCGGACACTCCTCCTTCAATTTCTTTCTTGCAGCAGCGAAAGCATCGTATTTCGACATGCCATTCAAATAATTTTTATAAAAATATGTCATTAATGATTCTGTGGCTTTATCAGATACTTTCCACAGACTCATAATAATGGTGTTTGCTCCGGCTTTCTTAAAACCACGTTGCAACCCAAACACGCCTTCCCCTGAAGAGATATCTCCCAATCCTGTTTCACATGCAGACAGGACAACAAGGTCAAGACCACGAAGGTCAAGAGATGCGATCTCTTGAGCTGTTAGTATTCCGTCTTCGCTGTTTTCTGGAATAGTTTCATGATTTAGGATATGATTGCATCCAGCCAGCAATAGTCCAGATCTTGTCATTGGCTTGTCCTCTTTTAATAATTGTTCTTCATCCATAGATCTTTTCCCTTCTATCATTGCGATCTCCTGCACTTTTCTTACGTCTTTCTCTGTCATATAAAAGCCATGTGTTGCTATATGTAAGAGTGACGGACAATTCCCGCTCATTTTTTTAAAGTTTTCTTCTGTTCCCTTAATACCTCCATAATACTGAAAGTCCCACTTGTGTTTTTTTAGATTGGTTGATATGTTGTCAGCTTCAATCTTTGTTCCTTGTAAATATTCTCTTGAACCTCTTATAGGAAGTAAATCTACATTTATCCGATTATCAATAGGAACTATTGTGTCAATTGAATCTGTATCCTTTGTAGAATTCATAGTTGGCGAAGCATCGTAATCTATTCCCCCATATAGAGCCGCTTTCTTACGTGTAGTTTTCTTATCAAGAACGATTTGTCGTGTGGAAGAAAGGCGATACAACTGATATTTATCAAAGATGTATTCATCTCCATCTAGCGGTAAGTACTCAATTCCTATTTTATGAAGATCTCCTGATGGCGAAAAATAAACAGTATTCACACCTTCCATTTCCGTTCTCAATGGGTTCCAAATTAATTTAGCACACTCAAAAGTCTTATAATAATCGTTTCTATTTATATTCATTAATTGTTTTAATTCGAAAAGAGATATCATATGAGGATGGTCATATCCTTTCTTTAATGTCAATGCAATGTACATGATGCTATCCTTGCCAATTGGGAAATCCAAGAATTCAATAGCGATTTCGTCTTCCTTAAGTCCAGATTGTATATCTCTCCATGTGAGTTTCATATTTTGCATATAGTCGCCATAAGCTTGAGACCTACGAATCAATTCGTCTTCGTTTTTTTGAAGTTCCTTTTTTAACGAGTCTGTATTGATAGGGCGTTCTGAGATAGGAAGGGCTGATACTTTTTCGTAAAGATCATAGCCTTCCAATAACCTTTGGTATTCTGTGATTAGTTCTTTGTCACCACTCTCTTCAATCATTGTTTTTATCTCAATATCAGTATTTATTAAAATACCTTTTCCCAATAGAGCCGTTTTGTCTAAAAGCAATGAAATCATATCAACATCTTTACATTTGTAAACAAATTCTGGAAAACTTTGTAAAAAAAACGAAGATTGTTGTTCCCAAAAAGAATTTCTTCTTGTCGATGACATTCTTGAAAAATTAGAAAGCAATATTCTTGATTTTATATTTACGGCGGAGGACATTTCTTTTATAGCCTTAGAATGTCTCCCCAATACAGACATGTAATATGAATAATAAAATAAAGACACTGCATAATCTGGGTGATATTCTCCTAACGTTTTTTTTCTGATATCAATTGCTTCTGACTCCAACTTAACGGACTCCTGAAAATTGTTAATCATGGAGTTATATTGAGCAAGATTGCTTAAAAAAATAGCATAATCCGGATGCATACGACCATATTTTTTTTCAAAAATTGTCATAACATCTTTAATTACCTCGATTGCCTTCGTATAATTCCCAAGTTTATAATAGTATCCACCAAGATTATTCAGAAAATGAATGTAATATGGATGTTCTACCCCATATGCTCTTTTAAGGAGATCTATAGCATTGGAAACTAACCTAATTGCTTCATTGTAATTACCCAATTGACAATAATACATGGATAGATTATTAAACATTAGGATGTATTCCGAATGCGCTTCCCCATTAACCTGCTTCCGTATTTCTAAAGCTTCTGTTGATAGTCTAATAGCTTCTTCGTAGTTGCCCAATTCTGAATTAAAACAAGCTAGATTTCCTAATGACTGTGCATAATCTGAATGTTTTGTCCCAATAATCTTCTTGCGAATTTGCAAAACTTCTGTTTCTGTTTCAACTGCATCAATATAATTACCCATATTGTAATAAAAAAGGGCAAGATTGCTTAAGGATTGTGCATAATCATTATTTTCTGTCCCAAGCACTTTCCGTTGAATATTAAGAGCCTCTTTTACGAGTTCTATAGGTTTGTTGTAATCGCCAACATCTGCATAGGAATATGAAAGAGCTAGCTGGCGCAAAGAAGAAGCATAGTCTTTATTTTCTGTACCAACAGTCCTTTTTAAGATATCAACAGATTCATTACTTAGTTTTAAAGCTTCATCAAAAAAACCAAGTCCTAAGTCAAAATTAACAATATCACACAATGAAACAGCATATTCATAGGAGCTATTACCATAAATACTTTTAGTAATCTCTGATACTCTTGTTGCTAATATCTTCCCTTCGTCATAACAACCAGATTCTTCAAATTCCATTAAAAGGGATTTAATTAAGGTCAAATAACCATTTGGCATTTTTCCAATGAATACACAATTGTTTAGTGCTTTTATTCCTAACGATAACGCATTTGAACAATTTTTCATTGTTGATTGACAAAGTGCTAGTTTTAGAAGGGTTTCCGAATAAGCCACATTTACTGTATCTTTAAAACGTTCCCGGATCTTGATAGATTGTGAAAATGCGTCCATAGCTGAACATACATCATTTTTAGCCAAGCAAGAATCCCCATAGTTATTAAGTTGGACTGTCTTTCTTAATGAATACTGTTTATTCTTTTGTGCACAAATAGAATTGCTAGCAGCAATCATTGTTACCAAAATCATTCCTTTTAAATATACATTCTTCATACTTTTCATAAGCAAAATTAAAAAACATTTTCTTCCTTTTGCATTGTCATAATAAACTTAGAAAGATCTTCTCTATCTTCGTCATACAATAGCATCTTGTTAATCCTCTTAAAACAGAATTTGTGCATCTTGACACAGAACCAGATTAATGGTATGTATATCAATGTGCCAAACAAATAGTGTTCTTCCCCAAGGAAGCAAATGGAGTCGTATAATCCATGAGCAACAACCGGGGCTAACCATATCATACTCTTATATTTACCAAACTTGTTGGGCCGGAAATGGACAATAGAGTAGAAAAATCCCATTAGTACACCAAATATATAATGACCAGGTACCGCAAATAAGGATCTCACAATGGCTATAGCTTGCCAAGGTTCTTCTTCTGCATTAAATATGTACATGATATTCTCTAATCCAGCAAATCCCATGGCTATGCATACAGCATAAACAATTCCATCTATATTCTGGTTGAACTCTTTGTTATTTCTTAGCAAGAGCCATAACATAAACAGTTTGGCTGTTTCTTCAGGAATAGCAGCATTATAAAATGATGTGAATATGCCTCGAACAATTGGAACTTCATATAACCAGCCTATTCCCATAACAAATGGAAAAGGATTCCATATTTGAGAGATTAACATCGAAACAAATATGGATAAAATACCAAAAAAGATTCCCTTGACGATTTTTCCCCAAGGCTCTGGCTGTTGCCTATCTCTGTATCGAACATATAAGACAAGCAAGATTGCTGGTACTAAGCCAGATAGCATCATTATGATTAGATCTCCCATGTCCATACTTCTTCTGCTTTTAGGTTATCGATTCTTTCAGAAAGCATAAGATCAACTCTTAACCATCCTGCGACATCATGTAAAGTCTGCACCTCGGTATACTCAATTTTCTTATCTGCTTTGACTATTTTTATCAGGAATGACACAAGGAGCATCCTTTGATCCTCGGTTGTGTATCCACTAAGCTCTTGTGTACATTCTTTGATTTTTGCCTTCCATTCATCAGATGAGTATTTCTTTGACTCTTCAAAGATGTTCAACAATAAACCGATATATTTCTCTTTTTTCTCAACGCCAAAGTGTTCTTCAAGGAATCCACGCAAAAACTCCATTTCAGAGTGCATAATTTTACCGTCAGCCTGGATTACATACGAAGATACGATCATCAGGGACAATAAAAAACCAGGATGCTCGTCTTTCAATATTTGCGAAGGAGCATCAATCTCTGCCATCATATTTCTAATATAACTTATCATTGTCTCTTTTTGATTTTAGTTTGCTTTGTTCATAATTATATCTATAACGCTTTTCATCCGTTCTATTAGTGAGTTAGCCTTTTTGCCCTTTTCCACAATTACCACATCTTCTTTCTCTGCATCATTCTCGCGCTGCCGAATAATGTTAATGGCATTACAGCGGGCAGTTGGTTCTTCGTTAATAAGTTGTTCGTCCCCTTCCTCCCGAATGATATCTTTAACATGAATGAGCCACGCAGAGTGGTTATCCTGATTGTTAGCAGTGGCAGCGATTAAACGCTGGCGTTTCTCTTCATCAGAGACGTCGGAGGATAGCAAGGCTGCCAATTCGTTATTATTCATCTGCTCCAGCATTCCATCAGAACACATATAGAAATAATCTCCAGGTTGTATGTCCGTGATATGAATGATGTCTGGACGCATACGATTATCCTCGTTAGGCGTCATCGCACGAGTGACAATGTTCTTCTGTGCAAAGTTCTGCATCTCGTCGTATGAAATCTCACCTGATTGAAAAAGATCGAAGACAAGAGAATGGTCACGAGATTGGTAGAGGACTCCTACGTTGGGACGAATGTGGTAGATACGACTATCGCCCATGTGGGCCGCTGTAATTCCTTCACTGTGAATATATAATAAGGTAAGGGTGGTGCCCATCTTTCTGAGACTGACATTATCGAATGTGTTTAACTCGCTATAGGCTTGTTCAAGGGCAGCAAGAAACAGTTCATCTGAGAAAGAGTTGTCTTTGATATTATTCTCAAACCATTTGACCAATGATTGGCATACTGTCTGACTGGCAACTTCACCCTTTTCGTGTCCACCCATACCATCACATAGAACAAAAAGGCGATTGTCCCATTGTGCAATGGCATCTTCCTGATTGGTTCGTTGACCTATCTCATGGATAGATAGAGGTGGATAGAGTGAATTCTTCATGCGGCTATGAGAGTTTGAATGTTAAAGTAGAATGCCCCATTGTGATAGCATTACCATCAGTGAGCCTAATAGCATCCCCAGTCTCAATGGGCTGACCATCGACAGAGGTCAAGTTTTTGTTTTGATAGTTGCTAAGCAAAACTTTCAAGGTTCCATTGGGCAAAGTTGTGACCTCAATGGCAACATGCTGGCGACTCATATAGCGGTCTGCAGTTTCTATTTGTACTGTAGCCTTAGACGTTTTACCTTTTCTACCTACAATATTCCGGCCTTCTACAAGTGGATAGTTAACGCCGCCATATAACAGTTCAGCATGAGTATGTGTTTGGGATTCGGATATGTTTAGCTGTGTTGCTCCAGACATACCTGCGGCTAATTGGGTCTCACCATTATCAAGAGATTGGGGACTCTGGGGTGTTTCAAGAAATGTATGCGCCTCGATCGGTTCCTGCTGTGGTGCAAATCTGACTTGAAGCCACGTTTGGCACGATGGACACGTTATTTGCTTCACTTCCTCGTTCTTTGAGTTCTTGACATCCAGAACGGCATTACATTGAGGGCACTTGACTCGTTTTATCTGCATATTGTTACCACTTTATGATAGTCATATTATCATCGAACTTGCCCCACATAACGGGGTGTTGTTTGCCTTTTGAAGTGTCTACGACTCCGTTGTGAACAAAGTCGTATAGTTCGCGAGCAGTAATTTGGCGGTCTCTATTAAAGTCTGCTCCACCACGAAGTCCACGTTCCAGATATATGGTGAATAAGCTGTTCTTATAGGGACTTTCCTTTGACTCTTCATTGGTACGTGAGGACAAGAAGAACATAACATTTTTATCATTGTAATCGTAAGCGTGCCGTTTGCTTGTACGCATCTTTCCTGCAAAGCAAGCATCAACAATAACAACCTTTTGTTTAGCCTGATAGCCATTCAACAGTCTCATGATATGTTGATAGGATAAAAGACCGTCATGACACACAAGTGATCCTTCTGTTCCATGACCACTGAAATATAACATGATAATATCGTCATGCCCAGCTTCTGAGAACAACATATACATTGCACTTAGCATAGCACCTTGTGTAGCATCCTCGTTTGTCAAAGTTTGGACGGATGCATCTTTTGTTGCAAGGAAAATCTTGCTAATAGTTTTAGCGTCCTCAGCACTGACTCGAAGATCATTTTCTTTGCCAGGATAGTCAGCGATTCCCACACTGACAAGATAGACCTTGCCATACAGAGGCAAAGCCAATAAACCAAGCAATATGGGCATGACTATCCTTTTCATCTCAGATTTCTTTATGCGTCAATTATCATTGCATCATTCATATAGTCGGGCATATCTGGAGCCACATTGGGGTTCTCCTCGGATGCCAGATGATTGGCGTCTTGTTCATTATTCAACTCGCCCAAAGTGGCCTTGTTACCCTGATTATCCATGATAACATCGTCATCACTTGGACGGAAATTATTATCTACATCAATGATAGCTACATCTGCCTGTCCGTCTCCTGTAGTATCATAACCAACAACTAAATGGCCAGCTGCATTTGCGTAACCTACAATATGAACATCCTCACCCATATCAAAATTATGAGCAATCTGCTTTCCTACGACATTAACATCAATTGAATTGGAAGACTGTTCAGGTGTGCCGTCAACAACAACATGCACTACTACTTCTGGATGAACATCAGTTGGAGTAGGAATATCATGAGCACGATACTCTGGATTCACTTGGTGGGCAAAGTCTATCTTCTGCTGTGGAGTAATCGCATTCCATTCTTCAACTGTATAGGTATTATAGATTCCGCCATGCCAAATGAACACGCCTCCGGGACCTACTTCCGCACGAGCTTGGGCAAATGCGTCCCCAAAAGAAAGCTCATTATGAAGTTTTGCAACAGGTAAGGTGTCTTCAGGAACGTTATTTACTTGCTGTTCACTATCAGAAACATTAGCAGAATTTTGTTCAGCAAGTTCTTCTTTATTATAGTTCGCTGCATCAGCCTTGCTTGCATACACAAGACCTGCGCCCATCAGAATACCAGGCACACCTCCAAGGAGAACATGCTTCCATGAAATGGACTCACCTTGCTTATCATTTTGCCCATTAATGAGAGGGCGATTCTCAATTATTGTTTCTTCGTTCATGTTCGGTTCTTTTATGATGCAAAATTAGTATATATTTTTAGAAGTTCATTGATTTTTAAAAGTTCCTGTAGGAAATACCCTGTTTACTGTACGAAATTACTTATTGAACTTCGTCTTACAGTAAGGGCAAGCATCAAGTTTCGATAAAACAATATAATTTTTCGCTTGTATAGGACGACCACATTTTGGACAGACCCACCTACTATCAAATTCTTCTTGGTATTCATCACGACGTTCTTGTATTCTTGAAACGTCAGTCCAAGCTTTGTATAAGAAACACAAAGAAAGGGTTATAGCTATACCATAAAAAAAGATATAAATGGGACCGTGACCTATAATAAAACCGCATGCGATAGCAAGCATTGTAACAATTCCTGTTGCAGAACGTGCTATATTAAACTTCTGCGCTGCCATATTTAGTTCAGAGGTCTTGTTCTTATAATCATCCCAAACTTTTTTTAATGGCCGAATATCTATGGTTTCTTCTTTTGGCTCTTGTAAAGCTGCCCATAGAAACAGATAATGCGAGTTACCAAGTTCTACCTTGTCACTCTCTGAAATCGTCTTGCTTTCGACAGCTATGCCATTAACGAAAGTAACGTTAAGTGCATTTAGATTCTTTATCTTCCACTTGCCACTTCCAGCAGGCGCTAAGGAAATATGATGGCGACTTACGTCCATAGGAACACTTCCTAACTGGCCATAATTTGTTGTTATTCCATCTTTTAATATGGATAACTGTCGTGTTTGCTGATTTCGCCCAATTATTATCTCCATAGCTTTTTCAAATTCTTACTTGAATCACAAGTTCCTTTACTGTCTTTAATGCTTCTTTCGAAACAGGAAGCTGGAAAAGGAAATTTTCACAATCCGAGAGCATGAGGGTCTGTTTCTGTATATCAATCTGATAGATATAGTTCATGTTGACAATAAATCGTTTGCCTACTCGCATAAAATGATGAGCATTAGTACCCAATTGAGCAGCCAAAGCGTCTTCTGTATGGGACAGATTCATTGTAACACATACTTTCTGCTTATTGGCAGTGACTATATAAGTGTAGTTGCCATCACCCTCGAAATAGACAATCTTCTGAATGTCTAAGCGAATGAGTTTGTCACGTGAGTTAAAATATACTCTTTGTTGTGTCATTGGTAAACCATTTATAGACAGCTAAAGCGGTCATGTTGTAACTATTATTGTGCAAAGATAGTAAATTTCTGTCATCTTGCGTACTTTTTTTGCAGTTTTTATACCAAAAAGAAGGGTTTGTCGACTTGGAAAGCTTATGTTTTAGCCGCATTTTTGAGAAAGCAACATAATAATAGACTATAACGAGCCTGTCAAATGGGACTGGCTCGTTATAGCTTAGAATCAGCCAGATTATCAATCTTGCTTAGGTGGTATTGGATTCGCATAGACGGAATCTAATACCTCAAAAGTTCGCTTGACGGCTGGAACCTGACCATACTCATCACGGATGACTTCCAACTTCACGTTGGCCTGCTTTGCTCTTTCCTTCATCTCAAAGAATCCATAGCCAAACAGCCCCAGGAAGATTAACATAAAGGCCATGAAGGTAAAGAAATAGCAACCAGCCATGTGCTTGCCAAAGATGTATATTCCATGCTTATCTACTGTACTCCCCTTAATGTTGACCAACGTCTGCTTGATTTCGTTAAGCTCACTCTTGATGGTATCTCTTGACTGATGTGAATCTTCAAATGATCCGACAACCTTATTATACAGGATAACGACCTGTTCAGAGACCTTTGCGCAGTATTCTGCACTGTTGTTATACAACTTGGTGTACCATCCTTCGCGAGTCATCTTGCCTTCTTCCCTCATCTTTTTATTGTATTCTGCCTCTGCCTTATACACGTCGTTGACGATTTTTCGCGCAAGAGTTTCGAACAACTCTGGGTCGATGAGAATTAATGGTTGGCCATCCTTCTGAGTAAATCCAGCGGGAATGGCCACATTCCCCTTTGAATCCTTTGGCAGCGAATTCTGGTTACACACTTTCTCGTAGGCTTCTTTTAGGCGTGCCTCAAACTTTTCTTCGACACTCTCAATCTGAGCGTCTATGTACTCTTTGTCTGTCTTATTCATTATCGTCTAAATTTAAAAGGTTTATAATTCTCATTCTTCTTACGCTTTTTATCGTCATTATTCCAATCTCTATCGTTGTTGCTGCCCCCACCGATTCCAGAAGAAATACTCTGCTGTTGTGAGGGAATGGCGAGTTCCATAAGTGTATCAAGACCAATACTGATAACCTTACCAACACCTTCAGCAACAGATGCTGTGGCCACAAATGCTGTCAGAGTGGCATTATAGGCAATATCTTCTGCCAAGTCACCAAAATCCTTGCATAGTATAGGGTAACTGGCGTTTAGCTTCACACCTGTCAGATGGCGGATACCTTCTGTAAAAGATACACCATGTATGAGG
>Ga0310786_10005788_pt1 | contig 16650 bp, 14 predicted proteins | sample AusTroGonzalo_MG_FD_203881 | JGI IMG/M metagenome (GOLD analysis project Ga0310786, IMG submission 203881) | Bovine rumen microbial communities from tropical cattle in Woodstock, Queensland, Australia - Gonzalo_03 (v2) (version 2) | ecosystem: Host-associated > Mammals > Digestive system >... | reverse complement strand
GTCTTCGATTTAAACATTATTTTTTATTATTGCCAGAGTGGCCTCTGAAAGTTCTTGTGGGTGCGAACTCGCCAAGCTTGTGACCAACCATGTTCTCAGTTACATAAACAGGAATAAACTTGTTCCCATTGTGAACTGCGATAGTGTGGCCCACAAAGTCAGGGGAGATCATACTTGCACGTGACCAAGTCTTGACAACCTCTTTCTTCTTGCCGCCTTCATTCATGGCAAGAATCTTTTTCTCCAGGGCTTCCTGGATATATGGTCCTTTTTTAAGTGAACGACTCATAATCTCTTAAGTTTTATTCCGTTATTTCTTTCTTCTTTCAATGATGAACTTGTTTGAAACAGCCTTAGGATTACGTGTCTTGTATCCCTTTGCAGGAAGGCCCTTGCGAGAGCGGGGATGTCCACCGGAAGCACGTCCTTCACCACCACCCATCGGGTGATCATGAGGGTTCATGACAACACCACGGTTGTGGGGACGACGGCCGAGCCAGCGGGAACGTCCTGCCTTACCGGCTGATTCCAGGTTGTGATCGGGATTGGACACGGTGCCCACGGTTGCACGGCAGGTAACAGGAACCATTCTGGTCTCACCTGAAGGGAGACGGAGGATGGCGTAGTTGCCCTCACGAGCTGCGAGCTGTGCGTATGTACCGGCTGAACGTGCCATTGCAGCACCCTGACCGGGACGAAGCTCGATAGCGTGAACGAGTGTACCTACAGGAATATCACTAAGAGGGAGGCAGTTGCCGACCTCGGGGGCTACGCCCGCACCGGATACGACAGTCTGTCCTACCTTGAGTCCGTTAGGAGCGATGATGTAGCTCTTCTGACCGTCTTCGTACTGGATGAGGGCGATACGTGCGCTGCGGTTAGGGTCGTACTCGATAGTGAGAACGGTTGCAGGAACGTTGTCCTTGACACGAAGGAAGTCGATGAGACGATACATCCTCTTGTGGCCGCCGCCGATGTAGCGGACAGTCATCTGGCCTGTATTGTTGCGGCCGCCGGAGGATTTAAGAGGAACGAGGAGCTTCTTGTAAGGTTTGTTGGTAGTAATCTCCTCGAAAGAGCTGATAGCTTTGTTTCTCTGACCAGGGGTCGTCGGTTTGTATTTCTTGATTGCCATAGTCTTTCCTCCTCTTAGATGTTTTCGTAGAAGTTGATCTTATCATCGCCTGCGAGGGTGACGTAAGCCTTCTTGAAGTGATTTGTGCGGCCTTTGAGAAGTCCAGCCTTGGTGAAGCGAGACTTCCTCTTGCCATGATAGTTGACAGTGTTGACGTCGGAGACGCTTACATTGTACATCTGCTCGACAGCTGTCTTGATCTGGATCTTATTGGCATTGCGATCCACGATAAAACCGTAGCGGTTCAGCTTCTCGCCCTGAGCCGTCAGTTTTTCTGTTACGATTGGCTTAATTAAAATTCCCATTTCGCGTTCTCCTTATTTTACCCTTGATGCGAGGATGTCCTGTACGCCGTCTACCATCACGAGAGTGTTGGAATTCATGATAGCGTAGGTGTTGATCTCGTCAACAGTGATGACTTTTACCTCAGGGAGGTTACGTGATGAAAGATATACATTATTGGAATTCTCAGGAAGCACGACGAGGACCTTGCGGCTGCCAGCCTTGAGGGCTGAAAGGATGCCGAGGAGTTCCTTTGTCTTGGGAGCTTCCATGGAGAACGGCTCAACGAATACGATGTTGTTCTCTTTAGCCTTGTAAGAAAGGGCGGAGAAACGAGCGAGCTGTTTGAGCTTCTTGTTGAGCTTGGTGCGGTAATCGCGGGGCTTGGGACCGAATACACGGCCACCGCCGACGAAAATATTGGCTTTCATGCTACCGTGACGTGCACCGCCGCCGCCTTTCTGACGGCCAAGCTTCTTGGTAGAGTATGCGACCTCGCTGCGGTCCTTGGTCTTGGCTGTGCCCTGACGCTGGTTGGCGAGGTACTGGATTACATCGAGGTAAATTGCGTGATCATTGGGCTCAATGCCGAAGATCTGCTCATCGAGTACTACCTTCTTTCCGGACTCTGATCCGTCAATTTTGTAAACTGACAATTCCATAACTTAGGCCTCCAAAATTAAATAAGATCCTTTAGCTCCGGGAACAGAGCCTTTAACTACAAGAAGATTAGACTCAGGGATTACTTTGAGAACTTCGAGGTTGAATACCTTCACCCTCTCGGCACCCATGTGACCCGCCATTCTCATGCCGGGGAACACACGTGAAGGCCATGAAGATGCACCCATTGAACCAGGGTGACGGAGCCTGTTGTGCTGGCCGTGGGTCTGACCACCGACGCCGGCGAATCCATGGCGTTTAACAACGCCCTGAAAACCTTTACCCTTAGAAGTACCGACAACATCCACATACTTGGTATCCTCGGTGAAAACGTCGGATACAGAGAGGGTGTCGCCCAGTTTAAGCTCTCCCGCGAAGTCCATAGGGAACTCTACGAGCTTGCGCTTGGGAGTGGTTCCTGCCTTTTCGAAGTGCCCTTTGAGAGCAGCGCTGGTGTGTTTCTCTTTCTTTTCGTCATAGGCAAGCTGTACAGCGGCATAACCATCTTTTTCGACTGTACGCACCTGCGTGACAACACATGGACCAGCCTCAACAACGGTGCATGGAATATTTTTTCCATCAGCACCGAAAACGGAAATCATTCCGATTTTCTTTCCAATTAATCCAGGCATTGGTTTGTTAATTAATTGTTTATAAATACATTAAAAAGCCCGCATACTTTTTGCGGGCTGCAAATATACGGACTATTTTGCAAATTATCAAATAATTATGAACTTTCGTGCTCGATGCCCGGAAGTGATAAGGCCGCGGCCGGACTATCGATAAGGCTCGTACTGGGGCATGCCGATGTCGGAGAGGAATTCCTTGACGTCTTTGTCTTTGCGGGGGCAGATCATAAGGGCGTCGTCGGTGTCGATGACGAGATAGTCCTTGAGGCCTTTGACGGCCATGAGTTTCTTGCGGTTCATGGAGACCATGATGCAGCCGGTGTTGCCTTCGGAGATGCTGGGTGTGTTGACGGCGTTGCCCTCATCGTCTTTGCGGGGAAGGAAGCGGTAGAGGCTGTCCCAGCTGCCTATGTCGGACCAGCCGAACATGGCGGGGTATAGCCATGCGCAGTCCGTCTTCTCCATCACGCCGTAGTCCAGGGAGACCTTGGGGCAGTCCATGTAGGCCCGCTCAACATAGGCGCGTTCGGACGGAGTGCCGATGACTCCGCTCATATCTTCGAAAAGCGAGAACACCTCAGGGACAAAGCGGGCGATCTGGTCTCGGAGCACAGAGGCACGGCAGAAATACATGCCGGAGTTCCAGAAGAATTCTCCACTCTTGCAGAATACCTCCGCGAGGGCGCGGTCCGGTTTCTCGGTGAAGGTCTTCACTTGGAAGGGGCCCTTGGTCGACGAGTGGGCGCTCTTGACCTGGATATAGCCGAAATTCACGTCGGGAGACGTGGGCACGATACCGAGGGTCATGAGGACATCATGGCCGGAGGCATAATCCAGCGCATTCTCCACGGTGTTACGGAACTGGTCATTGTCTTCGATCACAAGGTCTGATGGTGTCGCCAGGATGACGGCGTCAGGGTCCCTGTTGAGAACGGAAAGGGATGCGTAGGTCAGGCACGGAGCCGTACTGCGGCTGTATGGTTCGAGAAGGAGGTTTTCTGGCAAGAGTTCCGGAATCTGCTCGCGGACCCTTCCGGCATAGCGATCCATAGTGACCACGAGGATATGGTCGGCAGGGAAAATGGAGGAGAATCTCTCCCATGTCCTGCGAATGAATGTCTTTTCTCCGGTGAAGTCTACGAATTGCTTTGGCAGGTCGTCCCTGGTGATCGGCCAGAACCTCGATCCATTGCCGCCGGCCATTATGACGCAATATCTTTGGTTATTATTCATATTATATTATGTGTAAACATGTCTTCATACATATATCGGCACCCAGGCGGAGGGGAAATAGTCGATCGTCTCCTTGTCTCCGTCAAAAACCACGGACACGACATCGAAAAATGCTTCCACGTCATCGCCGAGGTCGCGGCCGTATGTATTGAGATACCGCAGTGCGGCCGCGGTGACCTTGCGCTGTTTGACAGGGCCGACATTTTCCTCAGGAGCGGCCTGCACAGGTGCCGTCCTGGTCTTTACTTCTACAAAATGCACGCCGTCATCCGCCAGGGTAATAATGTCTATCTCAAGATGCCCGCCGCGCCAGTTGCGCTCGAGTATCCTGTGCCCGACCGACTCAAGATAAGAGCATGCGCGGTCTTCCCCCGCCCTGCCTGTCTGCTGTCTGTCGAACATTTGTTCCATGGTTTTTACTATCTGAATTTAACGACTGTAATCCCGGAGCCGCCGAACCGGATATCCTCGTCGGAGACGGATTCAACCCCGCGGACGGTCTTTATGTATCGCTGTATCTCTTCGCGCAGGGCTCCCGTCCCCTTGCCATGCAGGATGCGTACTGTATCGACATCAAGCATAAGGGCATCGTCAATGTAGCGCATTACGTTTTCTATGGCTTCATTGACCCTCTGACCCCGGACGTCTATTTCGGGAGAGAAATTGAGCTTCCTCTCAGAAATGGATGTATCGAAACGCTGCACGGGGGGCTTGGCGACCTCCTTGAGAGCGGCTTTGTATTCATTGGACGTAACCCTCTCCACGCGATCGAGAGGAAGTTTGGTGGTGATGTTGCCGACTATTACGGTCACAGCCTTGGTGGAAATCTTGGAGACTTCGCCGACCATACCGCCGTCCTTGATACGTACTTTCTCCCCCACCTTAAGCGGGGCGTTTCGGAAAGCCGCCATCTGCCGCTCTTCCTGCTCTGCCCGGGACATCTCTTCACGGGTGGCGGGGTCGGCGCGGCGGGCCTTGCGGGACATCTCGCGCTCTTTGCGCTCTTCGAGCATCCTGAGCTTCTTCTCAATGTAGTCGGATCGGTCCTTGGCGTCGGCTTCCTTTTTCTGTCCGAGGGCTCCGATGAACATCTGGAGCTCTTTGCGTGCATCCCTGGTCGCCTCTTTCTCCGCCTGTGCCTCCTTGATGGTGCGGATAGTGTTCTCGACCTGCCTGTTGGCTCCTTTTATGATGTCCTCAGCCTCACGGCGCGCATCGTCAAGGATACCTTTGCGCATCTTCTGGATATCTTCCAGTTCTTTCTGGTAACGGCCTGTGAGATTGTCTAGGGTCTTGTCGGTGTTGCGTATCTTCTGGAGTTTCTCATCAAGGGCGCGGCGGTTGCGGGCAATCTTACGGAGGTTGCGCTCGATGCCGACGAATTCTTCGCCGGCACGGCTCTCGGCATCCTTGACAATGGCCTCCGGCAGACCCATTTTGCGGGCCAGCTCGAAGGCGAAGGAATTACCGGGAAGACCGATTTCGAGCTGGAAGAGGGGAGCGATGTTGCGGGCATCGAAGAGCATGGCGCCGTTGATGACGCCGGTCTCCGCGCCGGACGCATAGAGTTTCAAATTGGTGTAGTGTGTGGTGATGACTCCGTAGGTGCCACGGGCGTCAAGGGACGCGAGGATGGCTTCAGCAATGGCGCCGCCGGCGGCGGGCTCGGTACCGGAGCCGAATTCGTCTATGAGGACGAGCGTCTTGTTGTCGGCCTCTGACAGCATTCCCTTCATATCGGTTAGGAAGGAACTATAGGTGGAGAGGTCGTTGTCTATTGACTGGTCATCGCCAATGCTGACCATGATGCGGTCAAAGACGGGCAGTTCGGATGTCTCGGAGGTGGGGATGAGCATGCCCCATTGGAACATGTACTGGAGCAGACCGACTGTCTTCAGGCAGACGGATTTGCCGCCGGCATTGGGTCCCGATATCAGGAGGATGTGCTTGGATGGGGTAAGCGTGGCTGAGATGGGGACTATCGTTTTGCCTTCTTTGCGCAGGGTGCGTTCAAGAAGAGGATGACGCGCCTTGCGGAGAGAGAGTTCTCCGCACTCGGAGATGATGGGCATTCCGGCGATGAAGTCAAGGGCCACATTGGCCTTGGCCATGATGAAGTCTGTCTCGCCGATGTAGGTGGCCGCATCGAGAAGGTCCGGGACGTAGGGGCGAAGGAAGTCGGAGAATTCGCAGAGGATACGGGAGATTTCACGTGTCTCGGCGAAGTGGAGTTCTGATATTTCGTTCTCAAGTTCCACGATCTCGGCAGGCTGGATGAATGTGGTCTTGCCGGTGGCAGATTCATCGTATACGTAGCCGGGGAGACGTCGCTTGGAGGCGGAATTGACAGGGATAAGCATTTTGCCGTCGCGTACGGAGACAGACGCGCCGGCGTCCACTATGCCGTCCTGCTGGGCCTTGCGAAGTATGGCGGCGATTCGCTTGGAGACATTGCCCTCCTTGTCGTGAAGTTCTTTGCGTATTCGGTATAGCTCGTCTGAGGCTGTGTCCTTGATGTCACCATAGCGGTCGAGGATGGCGTCGATGCGGCGTTGTACTTCAGGGAAAGCGATGATCCCGGAAGCCATGCGGTTCAGGTGCGGGTAGACACTGTCCTTGATGCTGTGGAAAAAGCCCGTCAACTTACGGACGGTGTCGAGCATAGTCTTGAGTTTGCCGAGAGACAGGCGGTCGATATTGCCGCCCTTCTCAATAGGGACAAGGAAGGGTATGCAGTCAATATATCCGTTTGTGGGGAAGCTGTCCTCGAACATCAGGACAAGCCGCATCTCGTCGACAAGGACGAGCCGTTCACGTATGTCGTCGGGGTCTGTACAGAACTCTTCGCTCTCCACCCGGGAAGCGGCATAATCGGTACTGCAACGGTCGGATATCATCTGCCGCACACGGTCAAATCCCAGTTTGCTTTCAAGTCTGTGTGTGTCTGACATATCCTATACCGTATCCTGAGACTCGTCCCCTCCGCTGCGGTAGGAGGAGCTGAGCTTGATTTTCAATTCATTGATGTTTGTGATCCTGGTCCACACTCCGGCATGGATGTATTCGATGTTGCCGGTCTCCTCCGACACGACGACCACTTCGGCATCAGTCTCTTCGGAGATGCCGATAGCAGCCTTGTGGCGCATACCGAACTGCGGCGGAATACCCGGATTGTCAGACATGGGGAGTGTGCAGCGGGCGGCGACGATGCGGTTGCCGCTTATGATCATGGCTCCGTCGTGGAGCGGTGAGTTCTTGAAGAAAAGGTTGCGGATAAGACGGCGGTGGACTGTGGCGTCAATGCGGTCGCCTGTCGTAATGACATAGTCCATGCTGACCTTGTGGGGAATGACTATGAGCGCCCCGCATTTCTCTGCGGACATGGCACGGCAGGCCTCGGTGATCTCATCGACCGAGGTATCATCCATAATCACCTCTTTGACACCAAGAAGCCTGTTGATAAATGCAGTACCCCTGCCCATAACTCCGGAGTCGGAGCCGATGCGGCCGAGGAAATGGCGGATCTCCTGCTGGAATATGATAATGAGGGCAAGGATACCTACATCAAGGATGGCGTTTAACAGGGATGTCATCATGCGCATCCCCATCGCGGAGACTGCGAAACGAATTGCGAACAGGAGCACAAGTCCGAAGAAGATGTTCGCAACACCGGTGTTGCGTATCCAGCGGTAGGTGAAATAGATGATGATGGCCACCACAATGATGTCCAGAACATCGACAAGCGACAACTGCAGGAATCCGAACAGCTCTAGTATCATGTTGCAAAGATAATTAATCGTCATCGCAGAAACAAGAAGAGGGGGCCGACTTTTCAGCCGGTCCCCTCAGATAAGATACTGGCGGATTACTTTTCTACAATTTCAACGGAATCCTGTTTGGTGACAGTCACAGAAGCAATCTGTGCCGTGGTCATGTAGACGTATTTCAGAGACGAAGCACCTGAGTACCACGAAGAGGAGGCTTTCCTGTTAACATTAAGGGTCTTCAAGGCAGGGCATCCGGTCACGTCGATGGATTCGAAATCCTCCTCATATCCATAGCCGATGTAATAGGATGTCGAGCTGAAGTTGACATTCTCTATGTTTTCACCTTTGATGACGATTGAGGGGACATTGGTGTATGTGTAGCTGCCTGATGTGTTGGTCACATCGGTGATGGGCCTTGAACCTGTGTTGACCTCCTCGACATAGCGGAGGTTGATGAGCTTCAATGTCTTTAGGGCGGGATATGCGCTGACGTCCACCTTCTTGACAGTAATGCTGCCAAGGGTAAGGCTTTCAAGGGCGGGGAACGCCTCCAGGCCCTCGATGGAATCCATAGTGGATGTGGAATATGAGCTTGCGCTCGTGGATCCAAGGGTAAGGGACGTAGCAGTGAGTCCGGTTTCGAGTATCTCGCACGCCCCTGTCTCATCAGCTATTATCCAGCCATCGCTATCGAGGCGGCTTCTGAGATTGGGATCAGGGATATTGGCAAATACAGGATTGGGATTCTGCTGCTTGATGTAGACATATCCGTACACCGTGCTGCTCTTTTTGAACTGGATCGTAGAGGCGCGACTGCCGGAGCAGGCGTCTGCGTGGAGGCTGACGTGCTTTGTCTGAAGGCCGGTAGTCTCGTCCATGGGCTCGGAGCTGGAATCAGTCTCGGAAAGCCAGGCAGGGAGAGAGTAGGTCACGTCGATATTGCTCTTAATGTCAAGAATGATATCCATGGCCTCCAGGCCTTTGATGATGCGCTGTTCGCCGGCGACAAAGGCAGTATCCCTCTGGGCCTGAGTAAGGGTGACAGAGACTTCATCCTCAACACCGTCCGCCTTGAAGGAAATGACTCCGGTGCGGGCTTTGAATTCTTTGGAACGGTCTACATTGAAACGGAATATCTTCTTGCCGAACACGTTGGACACGTCAGATAGAGACACCCATCCGGCAGCATCGCCATAGTCGATATCGATATCATTCACGTTGGATTCGACTTTGACGGTGAACGAAGAGGCATCCGAGCCGACTGTGAAAGCATCATCGGAATCAAGGACGATTCTGTAAGAAGGTGTGGAAACGACTGTTACGACCGTCACGGCATCGCCGGAGAACACTTTGAACGTAGCAGTCTTCCCCTCCTCCGTAGCATTGGGCGCGACAGTGAATGTCAATGTAGCGCCACTGGCTCCGGATACGGGAGAGACCTCGACCCAGTCAGAAATGCCTGACACTCTCCACTCGGCGGAGGATGTCACATTGACTTGGAAGGAACCGCCTTCGGGGCCGGAAACAATCCGCCCTTCACTGATGGCAGCGCCTTCAACGGCAATCTCGCTCGTCACGGGAGCAGGGTCTTTGCCGTCCTTGCCACACGCTGACAGCAGAATCCCCGCAATAGCAAATATTGAAATATATTTTTTCATAATAATACTTTTTTACTACCAATTGATCGGCACTGATTCAAGCGACCTTGTCGAAGGATAGAACTTCTCCGGCGTCTTAAGGTCAGAACCATAGATACCCTTGGCAAGGTAATTAATCGAATTGAAATCCCTCTGGAGATTGCGGGAGTCATTCCACAACGAGAAGATCATCCAATAGCCATAATCAGAGGATATGAAGCTGCTGACCGAGCTTTCGGTAGGAGCGTATCTCCACTGGGCGAATTCGCTGGACTGATAGGAACACTGGGCGAGGGTCATGCCGTTGTAGGCCACGCCTTTACGGCCGTAATCGCCTACGCAGATACTCATATAATCGCCAGGCTCGATACCGTCAACGGCAGCGTTGCCGAGGGCAGAACCATACTGGTAGCTCATCATCTCCTTGTCAGGCATCGCCTTCTTCAGTTCGAAGTAGAGGCGGTTGCCCGCTGCCGTGGATCTGCTGGTAAACCAGGGAACAGAGAGGTCAGGGCTGTTGGAATACTCGTCATCGAGGTTGATGCCGTCGAAGCCATAGCCATAGCACATGGCAGCCATCTCTTTGGCGAATGCACGTGCTCCGGCATCGGAAAGCTGTGCGCATCCCGCGGCATCATGATTGCCAAGGACGCTGACAATCACTTTGATACCCCTTTCACGGAGAGGCCTGATTTCCTCGTCATAGTGGTCGAGGATGTACTGGCACTGGGGGTTGGCGAAGCAGTAGACGCGGCCTTTTTCAGCATCGTAATTGATGTTGTAGGCAAACAGTACGAGGTAGTCGATGAGGAGATGTCCGTCTTCGGTCTCGAACTGGAGCGCATTGAGAGGATTGGTGTTGTTGACTTCGAAGAATACAACCACTTTCTTCCTGTCGGCGGCGTCATCTGAGACGATGCTCTGGAAGGACATGTTGCGTACGAGGTAGACAAGCCTCTCTTCGGAGACCTTTACGCCTCCGCTGGTCACAGTCGCTTTGAGGGGCAGGAGATATGTCTTCTCTTCCGTATCCTCAAAGGGAGCGAGGGTGAGGTTGAGGCTGTAGGAGCGGGTCTCGTCTGGAGCGACCAGGATCTCCCCGCTGTTCTGGAGAGAGTACTGAGCCTCCGGGAAAAGTTCGAACGAGGTGCCGTGGCTTTCGTTGTAGGCCTCAAGATAAGACGCATCATAGGAGATCTTCACATCTACTCCCTGCCTGGGCGCGCGGGAGAGTGTGAAGAGTACCTTGGTGTTGTATTCTTCACTGCGAAGGTCGACTACGTTGGCGGTCTTGTTGGTCTTGAAGTCACGGACACTGCCGATGAGGGTGACTACGTTGTCGTAGGCAGACTCATCCACACGGTCCACGGTGATGGTGTCGTCGCAGGACGGGAATGCAAGGCCTGCAGCGAGTATTGCGATCGGGTAAAAAATCTGTTTCATATCGTGCTATTTGTCATCAGGAAGTGAAACCTTGGGCCATGTAGTGGGGAGATCGAGAGTCAGGTCGTTACCATTGGGAGAAGAGTCCTTGAGGGTGGTACCTGAACCGTCATCCATCTTCCAGTAGGCGACCAGGCCTTCGGAATCAGGTTCTACAAAGTAGAAATGGTTGTCGGCGTTGATCTCTTCCTCAGTGAGGCAATGGTCCCATATGCGGACTTCGGCGAGTTCTCCGTCAAGGTAACGGTCGGAAGAGTAGGAGTATCCGAGCCAGAAGTAGCGGCCGGAAGATTCGCCTTTATCGCTGCCATAGGCTCCCCATGTCACGCTTGTACGGCCTGAGGAGGCGGCGTCAAGGACCTTGCGGCCGTCGAAGTAGACGGTGGTCTTGCCGGCGTCAAAGACACAGGCTACGTGAGTCCACTTGCCGAGAGTCAAGGACATGTTGGAGTTGGTCTGATTTGAGCTGGAGGCTATCTGGAGCTGTGTGTCGGGAACGCCGGAGTCTCCGATACGGAGAAGATAGTGTCCCTCGACTCCCATGACCGTGGAAATCAGACGTCCTGCCGCATTCTGGCGGACGAGGGCTTCAGCTGTGAAATGTGTCATGCCGGTGAACTTCTCAGGAGTCCTCCAGGACTGGGCGGCTGCGCGGTTGTTGGACATGTTGCAGACTACGTTGATGAGGGCAGCTCCCTTGAAGACGTAGTATACGGCAGTCTTGGAAGCGAGTGCGTCGAGGCCCTTTACATTCTTGAGGACGACAGGCATCACATAGACCAGCTTGCGGTTGAGTGCGTCAAGTCCGGTGAACCTGACAGACACGGGAGATGAAGCATTGGAGCCTTTGAGGATGGTGGCCTCCGGGCTCTCTATGACGCAGCACTCTGCCGGGAGAGCGACTGCATCGGGTTGCATGTACTCAGACTGGAATACGCTGAGGTAGGAAGGATCGGCGACAAAGGTGCCGTGAGTATCCTCGTCGACCCTGAGGGCAGAAGCGATGCTGAGGGTGCGCACCACGTCTCCGCCGCCGGCCTTGACCAGGATGTCTTCGGACATCACCTGGGTGTCGATGTAGAGCTTATTGCCGAAATGATGCTTTTCCATAGCCTCCTTCTCGGTCTGGCAGGCCGCGAGAAGGGCGACGGCGGCAAGGGCCGCAACACCATATTTTATAGTTTTCATGTTCATGGCTGTTTATCTTACTGGAGAAGGATTCATGGTCGCGATGGCCTTGCCAATCTCGCTGTAAACATTAGTGATGTTGTAGTAGTCGAACTGGGCGTGGTTGACGCATACTCCTTTCTTGGAGAAGCCCGATGCAGGAGAAACGGCCCAGCGGCCTGCGCCTTCGATGGCGGAGATACCTCCGGAGAAGAGGCCGTCTGTGGCGGTCTCGTCGGTCACGTCAAAGGCAGTGACGCCGATAACGAACCGGTCCGTGGGGACACCGGTCCCACAGGCCATGCCTACTTTGTAGTCCAGACCGACGACCGTAGTGACAGACTCGGCAGGGATGATGATGTAACGGGCCTTTGAAAGGATGTCCGACTCGATGAGAAGGTTTGTAGGGGCGCCCTGGAAAAAGAAGAGTCCGCCACGCTCATCGACCCATTTCTCAAGGGGAGCGAAGAATGCTTCCTGAAGAGTGGTCTCGGCGGCTTTTCTCTCTGTGTTCAGTCCGAGAGGATTGATGCCTTCGAAGCATACCATGATGCCGGCGACGCCATACTCCGAGGCCTTGGCGGTGAAAGCACTGGCTTTGGCGGACAGCCATTCGGCCTTGTCCACTACAACGGGTTCTGCGCCTTCTTCCAGTTCGGCGTTTTGAGCCTCGACATCTTCGATATAGAGATTAAGCTCTTTCATGAGAGCCTCATAGTCGACAGGGATGAGAGTCGGAATGGATTTCTCCGTAGCGATGGTGTTCATCTCTTCGAGAATCTGGGCGCTGACAAGGTCTGCGTTGTTGAGGACAACATAGTCGACGCTGTCGGGAAGACAGGTGAGATGGTCCGCACGACCAGAGAGGACTCCGTCCTTGTTGTCAAAGCGGGCTATGAGCACCTGATGCTCCGTGGCATGATAGTCACGGATAGACTGCATGTAGGACTCGTAGAGGGCGGGATTTTTATCCTTTATGGTCAGGTAGTCGAAGTCTACCGGCCTCTGCTCAGTCCACTTGTCGCAGGCGGCGGCGCTGATAAGGAGAGCCGCGGTCCCTATGATGGTTTTGAGTATCGTTTTCATCTTAATTATTTATTTGCAGTCAAACCAAAGTTTGGTGGACATCTGGTCCAAGCCTCCCAGATATCTGGATACGGCGGCGTTGACGTTGGTCTCGTTGCTGGTGTATTCCTCCTGGGGATATTTCATCCTGCGGGGGCCATCGTCAGGCACCAGACCATGGGAGTTATTGGCAGCCGTTTCACAAGGGAGGATGTGGGGATAACCTGTGCGACGGATGTCGGCCCAGCTTTCGTTGCCGAGGGGGAAGTTGGCAATCCATTTCTGGATCATTATCCTCTCCTGTTTGGTCTCGGCGTCTGCTGCGTCGTCCCAGGCTACGGTGCAGGAAGTCAGCTGGTTGTTGTAATCATTTGAGCCGGCGGGATCCTCATAGGTGCCGGGGCATGATGTAGCATCGGCCAGGTAAGCGTCAGCTCCTTTGGCTCCCCACTGTTCGAATGAGAGCCGTACGCCCTTTTCGTAGAATTCACGGGCTGTACCTCCCATATCCCAACCAAACACGGCAACGGCTTCGGCTTTCAGGAAAGCAGCCTCTGCGGGAGTCATAAGGACAATGGGAGAAGCCAGCTGGTCGATGTTGATGCCGGAGTATTTGTGACCGACGGTCTTGTGGTCTGGAATGACAATACCATGACGGAGACCGACATAGTCGTATCCGGACCATTCGCTCTTGGTGAAGTATGCGGAGCGGCGGGGATCTTTGTAACCGTTCATATAGAGGATGATGTCGGCGGCAGCATGCGAATCACCGGTAGTGATGCAAGGGGTGCCGTCGTCATGGGTGGCGAGACGGTTGTAGTTGACTGCCACGTACAGAGGGTTGCCGTCCTTGCCGAATGAGGTGAGCTGGGCGATGTCGTCAGCTGATTCCATGGTGCCAATCTCGTGCGCCGCAACTTCCTCCGCCTTTTCGCGGGCATAGGCAGGGTCCGCATAGCTCATGCGCATGGCAAGGCGAAGCTTGAGGGAATTGGCGTAGCGGCACCATTTCTCTACATTGCCGCCGAAGATTACATCGGTGGATGCGGAGAAGTTGTTGGTGCGGTTGAGAGTCAGCGTGGCGATGGCTGCATCAAGGTCTGAGACCATAGTCTTGTAAGCTGTCTCCTGCGAATCGAATGCTACCTGGATAGCGCCGTCTTCTCCTATCATCGAATAGGGCATGGGGCCGTAGGTGTCGGCGATACGGTGCATGCCGGCTACTTTGATGACCTCGCCTACAGCGAGAATGGCTTCATCGGAAGTCACTTTTTTGAGCTGGCGGAGATTTGGGTAGATACGTGAAGGGAAATCCTCCATCAGGACCTTGGTCCAGTTGTTAGGCGGATTGAAGCGACCGATGGAGTTTTCATTGAAGCCGGCGTTGGCATCGGCGAGATAGCCGGCCATGGGGCCGCCGAGAAGGGCTTCCGTAAACTGTGTGGTGTTCACGTCGAGGGCAATGATACCGTCTGCGAGACCGAGGAGGGCTGAACGGACACTGTATCCGTCGCGCTCGAGCTCCTGATCGGTGGCTCCGTAGGGGTCGGTGTTGTATTCCTCGAAGTTGCGGGTGCAGGCTGCGGATGCGAGCGCTGCAGCAAATATCAGGGTGAATTTGATGTTCTTTTTCATTTTCGGTCCTCCTTAGAAGTTGAGTCTTACGTTGAAGCCGAAGTTCCTCGTGGTCGGGGTCATGAAGTAGTCAAGGCCCTGATAGAAGTTGTTGGTGGTGGAAGCGACGGTCTCCGGATCGAAGGGTGCGCGGCAGTAGATCATCAACAGGTTACGGCCTACGATCTGGACTGTGGCATCGCATATGCCGCCGAGAGCCTTGCGGGGGATCTTGTATCCGAAGGATATTTCCTGAAGGCGTACATTTGTCGCAGAGTAGGTGTAGTACTGGGGCACAGTATCGGAGCCTGCTATGGTGCTGTACCATTTGCATGCGTCGATGATGTCTCCGTCATTGACGGTCACACCACCGGCATCACGGGCGTCGGCAGAGGTGGCGGATACGCCGTACCAGTCGAGCTTGGCCTGTGTGTTTGAATATACGATGCCGCCGATACGTGCAGTGATGAGTGTGCCGAGGTTGAAACGACCCAGCTTAAAGTCATTGCGCCATGCCATGTTGGCTTTTGGAAGGACGGAACCGAGTTTGACCATGTCCTCGAAGTTGGTGAGGGTACGGGTGGCGATGTTGCCTGACGCATCGACGTAGATGTCGCCGTTGGAGTCACGGACGAGGTCGGAGCGGGAGTAGAGATCGCCCAAGGTGCCTCCTTCGGTGAGGAAGAAGCGTGCATTGGCGAGGCCGCCCTTGGCAAGGTTGTCAAAGGAGATGTCTTCGCCTGTGACGGGGTTTTTGGCGTTCTTGGCGAGGCTGAGGACCTTGTTGCGGTTGGTGGAGAATGTGTAGTCGCTATCCCAGGTGAAGTTGCCCCAAGTATGGCTGTAGCCCAGCGAGAGCTCGATACCGGTGTTGAGGATGTTACCTGTCTGGATATAGGCGGAATGATAACCGGAGCCGGAGGAGAGGGGGATTTCAAAGGTCTGGTTGCGTGTCTGGGTGTAATACCAGGTGAGGTCGAGCTTGAAGCCGTCAAGGAAACGTGACTGGAGACCCGTCTCCCATGATGTGGTCATTTCAGGCTTGAGGTCAAGAGGGTAGTCGGCGTTGGTGCCGTAGCTGCCGGTGCTGCTGTCGTATGAGTGGACAGGATTGGCGATAAGACGCTCGAATGCCGTGCCGACCTGTGCGAAAGAGCCGCGGAACTTGAGGAATTCGATCTGCTCGGGAAGGGTGAGAGTCTGTGAGGCCACCCAGGAGAGACCGGCGGAGGGGTAGAAGAAACTGTGCTTGGTACTCAGGGGGCCGAAGAGGGCGGAGTCCCAGTCATTGCGGCCGGTAAGGGTGAGGTAGTACTGGCTCTTCCATCCGATTTCGGCCTGCCCGTAGATGGATTGGATCTGGCGCCTGGATTGGGTCTGACCTGGAGTCATCAGGGCCTTGTCAAGCATGAAGACGTTGAACTTGTTGGCAAGCTGGTCGGCCGAAATGGGACCGCCGAGGCTGGAGCCATAGTAGTACTGGTCGCTGATGGAGGTACCAAGGTTGGCATTGACGGACCAGTCACCGAAGCGTTTGTCGGCCGAAATGAGGGCATCCGCATAGGTCTGGCGGTCATTGGCCTGGCCTTCGCTGTAGGAGCCGTTGAGGGAGCCGCCTGTAAGCTGGGTGTTGGTGGAGGCGAAATTCTTGGATTCGTCCATGATGCGGGAGTTGTCCAGCCTTATTCTTGCTGCGGCCTTGAGCCATGTAGTGATGTCGTAGTTGAGGGTGCCGGCGAGGATGAAGCGGTTGCGCTTCTGGGTGGCGAGGTTACGGTAGTTGATCCAGTAGGGATTCTGCATGGTCATGCCGGCATCTCCTGCGGGCCAGTATTGGGTGTAGAGCTTGCGGGTGTTGTCCCAGCGTTCGTACATTTTGATATCAGCCCATTCGCCGCCGCGGGGGAAGAGGTAGGCGCCGACGACGGGGTTGTTGTAGAGACCCTGGTTGCGCATGTTGCGGTGGTCCTGGATGATGTACTCTACTGAGGCATCAAGGGTCATTTTGTCCGCAAGGA
>Ga0310786_10005787_pt1 | contig 16651 bp, 18 predicted proteins | sample AusTroGonzalo_MG_FD_203881 | JGI IMG/M metagenome (GOLD analysis project Ga0310786, IMG submission 203881) | Bovine rumen microbial communities from tropical cattle in Woodstock, Queensland, Australia - Gonzalo_03 (v2) (version 2) | ecosystem: Host-associated > Mammals > Digestive system >... | reverse complement strand
CAAGATCCTCCCCCGCCGCATCACCGGCACTTCTCTGAAATTCCAGAAGAAGGTCTCGCAAGCTGTCAAGAGAGCCCGTCACCTGGCGCTGCTCCCGTATGTAACCGACCTGATGAAATAAGGAGGAAAAGCTATGGAAGTCATTCTCAAACAAGACATTCAGAACCTTGGTAACAAGGACGACATCGTGACCGTGAAGAATGGTTACGGCGCAAACTGGCTGATTCCTCAGGGCCTGGCCATCATGGCCACCCCGACCGCCAAGAAGATCCACGCCGAGAACATGCGTCAGCGCGCACACAAGGAGCAGGCGCTCCGCGACGCTGCCGAGAAACTCGCCGCCCAGCTCTCCGAGGTGACCGTCAAGGTCCCCGCCAAGGTGAGCGAGACCGGCAAGGTGTTCGGTTCCGTGAACAACATCCAGGTCGCCGACGCCCTCGTGGCTGCCGGTTTCGACGTGGACCGCAAGAACATCACCCTCGTGGGCGAGCCCGTCATCAAGCAGGTGGGCGACTACGAGGCCGTGGTCAAATGCTACAAAGACATCAAGGCTACCGTGAAACTGCAGGTAGTCGGCGAAGAAGCCTAATTCGATAACCTAAAACTGCGAAAATCGGCCAGCCCTTCCAGGACTGGCCGATTTTCTATGAAGCGGCGGGGTTCGGGGCAGAGCCCCGTATGACAGGCGCCATCAGGCGCTAGCGGAGACCGAGCGGGAAGGCCTTGCGGAATCGCCGGTCGTAGCGGCGGGGTTCGGGGCAGAGCCCCGTATTATAGATGCGTGCGGATGATGTCGGCGCCCATGGCTGCAGCGCGGTCTTCGTAGTCGCGGACGATGGCACCGCAGGTGTCAGGCGCCAGGCCGCGCGGCTGCCAGATGAAACGCTTGCGCGAGACGCCCACCAGCAGCGGCCGGCGGAACGACTTGAGCTCATCGAGCCGGTCGAAGAGCGTCTGGTTGTCTTCGTTGCTTTTCGAGAAGCCGAAGCCCGGGTCCAGTACCCAGTCGGCGACGCCGGCTTCCCGGGCCCGGACGGCAAAATCGCGGAAATACTGCTTCACGCTTTCCACGACATCGTCGTAGACATAGCTATGGTGCATCGTTGCGAAAGTACCCTGGTGGTGCATCGCCACGTAACGGAGGCCCAGCCGGCCCGCAACAGGCAGCATCGCCTCGTCCCATTCGCCAGAAGAGATGTCGTTGATCCAGAAACGCCCCATCGCCTGGTAGGCCATCAGCACCACCGATGAACGGAACGTATCGATGGAGAAAGTCACGCCGGCATAATGGCGGGCCGCCTCTTCAACGAACGGCTCCAGCCGCTGCCACTCCGCTTCCGTGTCTACCAGTTCTGCGCCCGGACGCGAAGAAACGCCCCCCAGGTCGAGGATGTCAACGCCCGCTTCCAGCATTGCGTCGACCCTCCGGCGGAACGCATCGATCGTGGCGACGCGGGAAGGCGCGAAGAAGGAGTCCCCGTTGAGGTTGATGATCCCCATGATTTTCGTTTGTCCGATGCCCATCTTTTTCTTATCTTTACAAATTGTATTGCAAAGATAACACTTTATGCTGATTGTTCTCGAAGGATTGGACGGTGCCGGCAAATCGACGCAGCTCAAGATGGTGACGGCGTATTTCGCTTCGCTGGGCCGGAAAGTGGAATACCTTCATTTCCCCCGCTACGACACGCCCGTCTACGGACACCTCATCTCCCGCTTCCTGCGGGGCGATTTCGGTGCCATCGACCAGGTGCATCCGCAGCTGGTTGCCCTGCTTTTCGCCGAAGACCGCCGCGACGCCGCCGAAGGCATCCGCCGCTGGATGGACGAAGGCCGCGTCGTGATCCTCGACCGTTACGTCTATTCGAACATTGCCTTCCAGTGCGCGAAAATCGCTCCGGAAGAAGCCGCGACGCTCCGCGACTGGATCTTCGACCTCGAGTACAAGCACTTCGACATTCCCCGCCCGACTCTCAACCTGTTCCTCGATGTCCCCATCTCCTTCGTGGACGCCAAATTGAACCGGAACCGGAAAGGGGAAGACCGCGGTTATCTGGAAGGAAAGTCCGACATTCACGAAGCCGATATCCATTTCCAGATGAAGGTCCGTGAACGTTATCTGGAAGAGTGCCGGAGAGATCCGCAGTTCCTCCGCATCGACTGCAGCGACCCCAAAGGGGCGATGCTTCCTGCCGCTGACATCTTCCTGCGCATCCGCAACGAAATCGACGCGCGCCTATGAGATTCATCCTCGGCCTTTTCCGCATCGCCTTCGCCCTGACCTTCCTGCTGTCGGGCGCCCTCAAGCTCCTGGATCCTGTCGGAACGGGCCTGATTGTCAAGGAGTATCTTGACTTCATGCATCTTGAAGCACTCGAGCCGGCCGCCGATGGCCTGGGCATCGCTCTGGCCACCACCGAATTCACCATCGGCATCTGCGTGCTGGGAGGCCTGCGCATCCGCATCATCGCCTGGATCGCCCTTATCCTGACCGCCGGTTTCACCGCACTGACCCTCTACCTGATGCTCTACAACCCGATCAGCGACTGTGGCTGCTTCGGAGAGGCCATCCACCTGACCAATACCCAGACCTTTATCAAAAATGTGATCCTGCTGGTCCTGGCCATCTTCATTTTCCTGGGACGCAAGCGGGCCACCCGTGTCGCTCCGGCATGGCTCGAATGGACCTTCGTGGGCATTTTCGCCGCGTTGGCCCTCTCGGTGGCCATCCGGGCGCTGGCTACCATCCCGCAGGTCGATTTCACGGCCTATCGGGTGGGCAACAGCCTCGACGAACTGGCGCAGGAGAACCAGGCGCGCTACGAGACCACGTTCCTTTATACCAAAGACGGCCATACCGAAGAATTCACCCTCGACAACCTGCCCGACGACAGCTGGACCTATCTCGACAGCCAGACCGTGCAGGTGGGTGGTTCCACGAAGATGGCGCAGGTCGATTTCACCCTGGAGCAGATGGAAGGTCCCGTCCTCGCCGTGACCATCTACGATCCCGAAGCGCTGGACGCCGACGACCGGCAGCGGATCAACGCGTTCCGGAACGAAGCCCTCCTGGAGGGACATGAGGTCGTGGTCTACGGTCCGACGGAAGACTATGTGACGGCCGACCGCAAGTCGCTCATGACGCTCAACCGGAGCAACGGCGGCGCCGTCTATTTCAACGACGCGACCATTGTACGGAAATGGGCCAACCGGGAACTCCCCCAGGCCAGACTGGCCGACGTCTTCGCCGAGGATTCCGACGTACTCATCCTCCGGCATCGCATCCGGGAGCAGCTCTATGTAAGCATCCTCATTGTCGGCGCATTGGTTCTGATGACCATCATGCGCGTGGTTTGCAAATCGTTCATCAAAGTCAAGGAAAACTGATATGGATATCGCGGTCGTCATCCTCAACTGGAATGGCCTGAAAATGCTGCAGACTTACCTGCCGACGCTGGTGGCGCGCACCAGCTGTCCGGGCGCCTTCATCGTGGTGGCCGACAACGGTTCCACCGACGGGTCGACAGACTGGCTGAAGGAAAACCATCCGGATGTCCGGACGCTGTGCTTCGACCGCAACTATGGCTTTACGGGCGGTTACAACCGGGCGCTGCGCGAAATCGACGCCGACTACTATGTGCTGCTCAATTCCGATGTCGAAGTCAGCGAGAACTGGCTGGCTCCGCTGGTGGGCTGGATGGAGGAGCATCCCGACGTGGGCATCTGCCAGCCGAAGATCCTCTCGGTGGCCGAGCGCGACCGTTTCGAATATGCAGGAGCGGCGGGCGGATTCATCGACCGTTACGGCTATCCCTTCTGCCGGGGTCGCATCCTGTCGCACATCGAGAAGGACCACGGGCAGTACGACCATCCGGAGGAATGTTTTTGGGCGACCGGCGCCTGCCTCATGGTGCGCAGTGCGCTCTACCATCACCTGGGCGGCCTGGACGAAAGTTTCTTCGCCCATATGGAGGAGATCGACTTCTGCTGGCGAGCCAAGCTGCTGGGCTATCAGGTATGGTGCGTGCCTGCTTCGACGGTCTGGCACGTTGGCGGCGGCACGCTGCCCAACAATTCTCCGCAGAAGCTCTATTTCAACTACCGCAACAACCTGCTGATGCTCTACAAGAACCTGCCCGAGAGCATCCGGCGCAGCCGCATCTTCATCCGGATGTGCATGGATGGCCTGTCGGCCGCGGTCTATCTGCTGACGGGAAAATGGTCGTTCTTCATGGCCGTCTGGAAGGCGCACCGCGACTATCGCCGGATGCGCCGCGATGAAGATCCGTCGCCCTTCGACGAGGAGCGCAACAACATCGGCTACTATCCGCGCAGCATCGTCCTGCGTTTCTTCCTCTCCGGCCGGAAACTCCGCTGGAGCGACATCGAGCGGGAATTATAGCCAGCCGCTAGCTGGCGCTGGAGGCTAACCACCTGATACTCAGCCGACCGCTACAGCGTCCGGTAGTTCCTGCCGTACTGCAGTTGCTGCTGGAGGAAGTCGTCGCCGTAGACGATCTGGTAGTCCACCACTTCGCCATCCTTGACCACCGGCACGATGTCGGGGTTGATGAAGCCGCGGTAGGGCTTCAGGCCGAGGCTGGCATAACGCTCGAGTACCTCTTTGTGCAGTTCGGGGTCGATGTTGACAGCATATTTCTGAACGAGGGCTTTGCCGGCTTCATAGTCGCCTTCCGACTTGATGCGCTGGATTTCTGCGAGGAGTTCGCCGAAGAGGCCGCGGAGTTTCTCGAAGTCGTTGATCACGAAGTAGGTCTTGCCGTCGCGCACTTTCTTTTCGATCACGTTGTCGGCCTTGCCATGCTCATAGCACCAGTCGGCGATGAGCTTGCGGTTCTGCATGTGGGCTTCCGTGTTCTGCTTGCCGAGTTCCACGCGGCTGAACTGCGTCATGATGCCGTTGCGGATGTATCCCATGTACGATGCCTTGTAGGCCTCGGGGCTGTCGAGCAGGCCGAGTTCCACCAGTTTCGGATCGGCCATGTAGTAGAGGCCGAACAGGTCGGCGCGCGCTTCCTCGAGGGTGGAGGTGAATTCTTTCAGTGCATTGGCCGGCGTGCCGGGCAGTAGCTGGCCGGAGCCGTGGCCGAGGCATTCGTGCAGGTCGGTGTGCAGGTTGTCGGTAACGTTGCCGTATTTCTTGCACATGTCGATCTCATCCTGGTCCCAGGCAAATTCCGAAAGCACGCTCTTCGGGCGCTGCTCCGATGCAAGGGCATAGGCGTCGGTAATGTTGGCGATGGTCACGGACTTCGAGCCGTGTTCCTTGCGGATCCAGTCTGCGTTGGGCAGGTTGATGCCGATGGCCGTGGCCGGATAGTTGTCTCCGGCGATGACGGCCACGTTGATGACTTTGGCCGAGACGCCTTTCACTTCTTTCTTCTTGAAACGCTCGTCGATCGGAGAATGGTCTTCGAACCACTGGGCGTTTCTGCTGATGAGTTCGGTGCGCTTCGAAGCGTCCCGGTCACGGAAGTTGACGATGCCCTCCCACGATGCCTTGCGGCCGAGAGGATCGTCATAATCCTCGATGAAACCGTTCACGAAATCCACGTCGCTCTGCGTGTCGGCCACCCAGGTCACGTTGTACTGGTCCCACATCCGCAGGTCGCCGGTCTTGTAGTATTCGATCAGTTCGTCGATATACTTCTTCTGCGTGTCGTTCTCGGCAAATTCGCGGGCTGCTTCCAGGTGGCCGATGATTACCTCGATAGCCGGTCCGTAGATGCCGCCCACCTTCCAGGTCTTCTCCACGACCTTGCCGTTTTCCTTGACCACCTTGCTGTTGAGGCCATAGCTGATGGGGTGCGGGTCGGAAGGGTTCTCCATCTTCGCATAGAAGTCGTTGACTTCCTGTGCGGTGACGCCGTCATAGAAGTTCACGGCAGAAGCTTCCACCAGGTCCTTTTCCGTGCCCTGGTACTGCAGGGTCGGGTACAGGTCGGGATTGAAGATGACATCCTTGAGGAAAGCCACGCGGCCGGCGTCCGTGCCTACGGCCAGCATCAGTCCCGTCAGATAAGATTCGGAGCAGCCGGGGATGATCTTGTCGTTGGCATAGTGGTGATGGATGCCGTTGCTGAAGAACACACGTTTGGCGTAGGTCAGGAAGGCGTCCCACTCTTCACCCTTGCGCTCCCCTTCGTAGTTCTCGAGGATATTTTCGAGGATGTGACGGATTTCCAGGTTGTACTTGAAATTCTGGTCCCAGGTGATGTCGCGGCCGGCCTTGGCTGCCTCGGACAGGTGATAGATGTAGGCCTTCTGCTGGAGGGTCAGGTCTTCCCAGCCCGGCACCTGGTAGCGCAGGACCTCGATATCGGCAAATTCGTCGATGGAATACTTGAACTGGGGGTCGCCTGTCTTCGATCCGCAGGATGTCAGCACCAGGCCCAGTCCGGTTGTGATAATCATGGCTTTGATGAGTCGCATATTGTCTAAAGATTGGATTGGCACGGTTTTGTTTGGCAAAGATAGGGATTTTTTGTATCATTGTAATTTGTACCGTGGAACCGACGACTTTATGAGACGATTCATCCTCCTCCTGTGCATGGCTGTCTGCCTTTGTGCCTGCGACCACGACGAGCGAATGGCCAAAGACCGGCAGGTGGTCCTGCTGTATCTTGCCGGAAACAATTCCCTGGCTACGGAGGGAATCGGGGACTACGAAGACATCAAAGGGTCGTGGCTGCCGACCACCCGGGGTAGCGACAAGGTCATCCTGGTCTATCACCATTTCACCGACGAAACGCCGGTGCTGGTGCGGCTTTCCCGTGACAGGAAAGGCAACGTGGTTGAGGATGTGATCATGGAATATCCCTTCGACACGAATTCCGCTTCTGCGCAGACGCTGTCTGCCGTCATCGCCGATGCCGAGGCCGCCTGGCCTTCCGTCCATCACGGCATCATCCTCTGGTCGCACGGCAGCGGTTTCCTGCCGCCGGGCTATTATGCCCATCCGCAGGAACGGTCGGAAAGCAACCTGCTGTTCCAGGCCCGGGATCCCTATGCCGACCTGGTCAAATCCGACGATGTCAAGAGTTTCGGCGAAGACCACGGCAACGAGATGGACCTGCTCGACCTGCAGAAAGCGCTGTCCCGTTTCCACTACGACTACATCATCTTTGACTGCTGCCTGATGGCCAATGTCGAACTGGCCTACGAACTGCGCAACAACTGCAATTACCTGCTGTTCTCGCCGACCGAGATCCTGACTGACGGCTTCCCCTACGATGTGATGATGCAGTCCATCTTCACCCAGCAGACAGAAGCGGCGATGCGCAGCATCGCACAAAGTTACATGGCACATTACCGGGCCTATTCCGGCGTCTATGCCTCCGCCACCATCTGTCTGGTAAACACGGCGTACCTGCAGTCGCTGGCCGAAGCCTGCAAGCCTATTTTCAACAACCACCAGCAGCAGATCCTTACGCTCGACCGGAGCCGGGTCCAGCCCTATTTCCGCTATGGCAAGCACTGGTTCTACGACATCGACGATTTTGTGGGACAGGTGGCTACCGAAAGCGAGTACCGGACCTTCGCCCAGGCGCTGAACCGGGCCGTCATTTTCAAGGACGCCACCGATATGTTCCTTGATGTGGAAATCAAACACTATTCGGGCCTCAGCATCTACATACCAAGGTCCGAATATACGGTTCTCAACAATTATTACAGGACCCTCGCCTGGAACAAGGCAGCCGGCCTGGTGCAGTAACCGCGAGGCGCTGGAGGTTATCCTCCAGCCGGCGCGCACATCAATCAACCGCCAGCTTACTTCTTGAAGTAACGGTTGTAGAGGCCTTCGAAGCCTTTGCCGTGGCGAGCTTCGTCTTTGGCCATCTCGTGGACAGAGTCGTGGATGGCGTCGTAGCCCAGCTGTTTGGCGCGGGTGGCGATGGCTTTCTTTCCTTCGCAGGCGCCAGCCTCGGCTTCCATCCGCTTCTTGAGGTTGGTCTTGGTATCCCAGACCACCTCGCCCAGCATCTCGGCAATACGGGCAGCATGGTCGGCTTCTTCGAAGGCATAGCGGCGGAAGGCCTCGGCCACCTCGGGATAACCCTCACGGTCGGCCTGACGGCTCATCGCCAGATACATGCCCACTTCGGAGCATTCGCCGCGGAAGTGATCCTGCAGGCCCTGCCAGACCTCGGGGTCGCAACCTTTGGCCACGCCGATCACGTGCTCGTCGACAAAGGTCAGACCGCCTTCGCTCTCGACGACTTCATTGAATTTCTCTTTCGGTGCCTTGCAGAGAGGGCATCTCTCGGGAGCTTCCGGTCCTTCGTGCACGTATCCGCACACGGTGCAAATCCATTTTTTAGCCATGATAGTGTATTGTTAAATTGTTTTTAATGATTATTTCGTTGATTAGTACAAATATATGAAAATAAGTTTGTATCGGCAAAATAATTTCTTACCTTTGCGGTCCGCTGAAAAAGGGAAACCTTTTTGGTGCAATGGGAGCCGGACCCGATCCGGCTTGAGTAACACATTTTTAAAACATCTGTCATGAAACATTTCGAACTCAACGGTAAGAAGAGAACTACCGGCAAGAAGGCAGACGTCAAGAGCGTCCGCAAAGAAGAACGCGTCCCTTGCGTCATCTACGGCGCTGGCGTCGAGAACGTTTCTTTCTCGGTCGACGAGAAGGAGCTCAAAGGCCTCACCCACACCCCGTATTCCCACATCGTGGACCTCAACATCGAAGGGACCAAGCACCAGGCCATCCTGAAGGCGATCCAGTACCACCCGGTCACCGACCGTGCCCTGCACGTGGACTTCCTCGCCCTCGACCCGGCCAAGCCCGTCACCATCGAAGTGCCCATCAAGATCACCGGTAACTCCGTCGGTGTCCGCCAGGGCGGCAAGTTGAACGTTCCCACCCGCAAGCTCAAAGTCTGCGGCAAGATCGAGAACCTTCCCGACGAACTCCCGGTCGACATCACCGAACTGGGTCTGGGCAAGCAGATCAACGCCGGCGACCTCAAATACGACGGTTTCCAGATCGTTTCGCCGAAGGGTACGCTGGTGTGCGCCGTGCGTGCTACCCGCAACTCCGCCGCCGCAGCCACGGAAGCTCCTGCTGAATAGTTCCTTCCCCTATGAACTATCTTGTGGTCGGACTGGGCAACATCGGCGCGGAATACGCCGCCACCCGACACAATATGGGATTTATGGTATTGGATGCCTGGGCACAGGCATCCAATGCTGTTTTTACGCCGGGCCGCTACGGCTCCATCGCCGAAGTCTCGTACAAAGGACGGAAGTTCACCCTGCTGAAACCCTCCACTTACATGAATCTCAGCGGCAAGGCCGTGCGTTACTGGCTGCAGAAGACCAAGATCCCGCAGGAGAACCTGCTGGTGGTGGTCGACGACTTCGCCATCCCCTTCGGGACGCTGCGCCTGCGCAAGCGCGGATCTGACGGCGGGCACAACGGCCTCAAGAGCATCGACTACGCCCTGGCCAGCGACGACTACGCCCGCCTGCGCGTCGGCACGGGCAACGGTGGCTTCGCCGAGGGACACCAGGTCGATTTCGTTTTGGGAGAACTGCTGCTCGAAGAAAAGCGCGCCCTGCCGGAATTGCTGGAGCGCGCCACAGCGGCTATTAAAAGTTATGGCACGGAGGGCATCGACCGGGCCATGACGCAGTTCAACCGCTCCAAGCCCGCCGCCGAGCCCGATCCGGCTCAGTCGGCTTCCTCTCCTTCGAAGAAAGAATCGTAGAGCGACTCCATGTCGCGCCGCTCCTTTTTCGTCGGACGGCCGGTCCCCCGGTCGCGCCGGATGAAGAAGGTCTCGACGGGTGCATGCAGTTTGTCGAGTTCGCTCTGCGGCGTAAGATTTTCCGCAAAGCGGGGCACATCCTTGGCGCCCACCCGTTTTTCCAGCGGCATCAGTACCTTATAAGTATAAAGGATGGGGCCTTTGCGGACGGTGATCACGTCGCCCGCCTTGACCTCGCGCGCCGGCTTGACGTCGGCGCCGCCCACCGTCACCTTGCTGCCCTTGCAGGCATCGGTGGCATCGGTGCGCGTCTTGTAGACCCGGATGGCCCAGAGAAATTTGTCGATCCGAACGGAATCCATTGCAAAAAAGGGCCGCACTTTCGGCGGCCCTCATTTTTTCAGAAAAAACCGGGAACTATTTGGAAGCCACCACGGAGACTTTTCTGAATTCCTTCAGAAGTTTGGTGAGTTCGAGCGCGTTCTTGCGAGCACGGGTACCAGCGGCTTTGTTGCCCTTGTTCACCTGGAGATTGGCATTCAGCTGGAAAGCGGCCATCTCAACTGCGATTTTGTCGACGAGTTCTTTCATAATGGTTAAGGTTTATAAAATTAAAATTGAGTATGAAATTGTCTCTTTTACAAACTTGTGACTAAGTTAGTCAGTTTATGCCGACTCTCCAAATTTTTGTTTAAAAAATTATAAAAAAAACCGCATTTTTTAATAATTCACGGGCGGTTTTACCGTATAGAGGCCATATCCCGGGCGATTTTCGTCGGTTTCAATCCGACAGCCGGGCTTGTCGGGAGCCTTGCTCTTCACCCCTCTGCGCCCGCTCGCGGAAAGGGGCGGATAAGTCCCACTTACAATCCGTGTCAGGCAGGCCTTGACCAGATCTTCTTCCACGCCGAAATCGTGGTACAGGTCGTCGGGTCGGTAGTGATCGGGAAGAAGGCCATCGACCGGAACCGACTCACCCTTCGAATTCTGGCTGAAGAAGCTGATGGGCAGGAACACCCACTGCAGTTTGGTGAAGTCCCCTGCCCGATAGGCATCGTAGTCGCTGTTGGAACCCGGGTACATCAGTACGTACATGCCGTTGGGCTTGCCATAGGTCGTGTCGCCCACCATCTGCAGATTATCGCCCATATAGGGTTTCAGGCCGTTGACCACCATCTCGCTGGCCGAAGCCGTCCCTTCGCCGGTGATGACATAGAGGGATACGGGGTCGAGCCGGTTGGGCGAGACCTTGTCCCAGTAGGCGCGTCCCTCGTTGTCATCCGGGTCGTAAGCCGTCTTGCTCGAAGGAATGATGGTCTCGGTATTGTTTTCGTCGGAATAGGGAGAATCCTTCTTGTAGGTCCTCAGATATTCGTTGTGGTGACGTACCACATAAATCTGGCCGTCCGCCGACCTGGGCGCCAGGTAGTCGACCAGCAACTGGCTGGCCTTGGAGTCACCGCCGCCATTGTAGCGCAGGTCGATGATCACCTTGCGCACACCGGCGCTGTGGAAGGTCTGCATGGCCTGGTGGACGTCGTCGAGGAAGTTGTTCCGGAAACTCAGATACAGGAAATAGCCCACCGGTTCCTGGAGCCCGGGGAACTCGCCGGGCTGGAAGACCCGGGTAATCAGCGAGGAGCGCGTAGCGAGCGACGAAGCCATCGAGGCCGTAAAGCTGGTGTCACGGCCGTCGGCCAGGCGGAAGGTGAAGGTCTGGGGAGACTTGTAATAGTTTTCCTTGAAATGCTTCAGTTTTTCCGTGGTGAAACCTTCGTCGTCATCCTCGACATTGTATCCGGCCACACGGGTCAGCACGGCACCGCGCGTCACGCCGAATCGCTCCATCGGCGATCCGGGATAGATGTAGCGCACCCGTAGTCCGTAATCATGGTAATACTCGATGGCCTGGTCCAGGCTGATGCCCCAGGTGCCGGTTTTCACGCCCGTCTCGGAGGAAATGTAATACTCCTTGTCGCACATCCAGCTCCAGTGGTCGCCGGCATAGAGCAGTTTGTCGAAGTAATCGTAGATTTCGTAATCGTAGGGCTTATAGGCCGCATTGCGGTCCTTCACTTCCTCGTTCCAGTAATAGAACACGTCCATATACTGCTTGCGCAGGAATTCCTTCGCATCATAGTCGGGGTCGGCATCGATCTTTTCCTTCTCACGCTTGTTTTCCGGGTCCACCTGCGGGCAGGCCGTCATCACCAGCACCATTGGAAGAAGGGCCAGCAGGAAGCCCAGAAGAGAGCGTTTCCTGATTTTCATTATTCACACTTTTTTATATATTTGCAAAGATAAAACTTTTCCCATGAATTCCTTTGCATCCTTGATTGAAAAAATCTCCTCTGCGGTTTGGGGATGGCCGATGATCATCCTGCTGCTCGGCACGCATATTTTCATGACCATCCGGCTCCGCTTCCCGCAGCTCAGGGTGGGCAAGGCCATCCGGCTCTCCATCGCCAAAGACAAGGATTATCACGGAGACGTGAGCCAGTTCGGCGCACTGGCCACCGCCCTTGCCGCCACCATCGGCACCGGCAACATCGTCGGCGTGGCGACTGCCGTGGCACTGGGAGGCCCCGGTGCGGTGTTCTGGTGCTGGATCACGGGTGTCTTCGGCATGGCAACCAAATATTCCGAAGGACTGCTGGCCGTCAAATACCGCGCCAAGACGCGCGACGGGCGCATGCTGGGCGGGCCGATGTTCGCGCTGGAACGTGGCCTGCACGCCAAATGGCTCGCCGTTCTGTTCGCCCTGTTTACCGTCATCGCCTCCTTCGGCATCGGCAACACGGTGCAAGCGAATTCCATCTCGATGCTGCTCAACCAGACCTACGGCATCTCCCCCTACGTGGCGGGCGGAATCCTGGCGGCGCTGGTGCTGCTGGTCATCGTGTTCGGGGTGAAAGGCATCGCGCGGGTCTGCTCCGCACTGGTACCCATCATGGCACTGTTCTATGTGCTGGGGTGTCTGGTCATCCTCGGATTCAACTGGCCGTTCCTCGGCGAGAGCATCCGGCTCATCTGCCGCTCCGCTTTCACGACCCAGGCTGCGGCCGGCGGCTTCATCGGCACCACGGTATTGATGGCCTGCCGTTTCGGTATCGCGCGCGGTCTCTTTTCCAACGAATCAGGCCTGGGCTCCGCTCCTATCGTAGCGGCTGCCGCCCAGACACGCAACCCGGTGCGGCAAGCGCTTGTTTCCTCCACCGGCACGTTTTGGGACACCGTCGTGGTGTGCGCCCTCACCGGCCTGGTGATCGTCAGCAGCATCGTCGCACATCCCGACATCGACTGCTCGCAGGGCGCCGCACTTACCAAGGCCGCATTCGAGAAGCTGCCGCACGTCGGGCCGCTGATCCTCTCGGTGGGCATCGTCACGTTCGCGTTTTCCACCATCCTGGGCTGGTCGTACTACGGGGAACGGGCCGTGGAATACCTCACGGGCCACAACCCGAAAGCGGGGAAAATCGCCATGGCCATCTACCGGACCATCTGGATCGCTGCGGTCTTCGCCGGTTCGGTGCTGAGCCTTTCCCTGGCCTGGAACCTTTCTGACATTGCGAACGCCCTGATGGCCATTCCCAACCTGATCGCCATCCTGCTGTTGAGCGGGGTGATTGTGCGGGAGACACGGAAATACCTGTGGAGCGGCCGCATCGACGAAGCGAGCGACGAAGAGCCGCCGGAGATCTAGCCGAGGCTATTTGATGACGTAGACATCTTCGCCGTCCTGGAGGTAGTAGTACTCTTCGCGGGCGAATTTTTCGAGGGAATCCCGCTCCGACTGGAGCTGTTCAAGCTTGCGGTCCATCTTCTGGATCTCCCGCTCGTAGAACTCGATCTGCTGCCGCTGGCTCCGCAGGGTACGGCGGGAACGGAGCATCTGCCAGACGTTGTTGGTGTCGAAGAAGCAGATCCAGACCAGGAAGATCACGCCCACGATGAAATACTTGTTCAGCAGCACTTTCCCGACGGGATGCTGCTTCCACAGGTGGATTTTTTCTTTGATTTTGGAGAAGATGGCCATACCTGGCGGATGTTTTCACAAAAATAATGATTATTTTTGAACGATGAATCGAATCTTCCAATATTACAAGCCTTCCCTCGGCCAGTCGTGGCTGCTGGTCGCCCTGGTGATTGCGGGTTCCCTGGTCATGGGACTGGCCCTGCCCCATGCGCCCCAGTCGCTGACGTACTTCCTGATGATGTGTTTCCCCCTCGGCTGGTGCTGGTGGATGGGCCGGCAGGAAGCCGCCATTGCCGAGATCAGCGGCAGAAAGCCCCTGCCTTTCAATGCGCCGCATTTCGGAAAGCTATCGGGCCCGGCCTTCTTCGTCCTGGCCGCCATCGCGATGCTGGCCCTGACGGTGGTCATCGAACCCACCACCGCCTTCATCCCGATGCCCGATTCCATCAAGGCGGTCTTTGAAAAGGCCTTCATCGATTCACCCCTGTGGGACATGATCCTTTCGACCTGCATCCTGGCTCCGCTGCTGGAAGAGTTCCTGTGCCGGGGCATGATGCTGCGCGGCATGCTGGCCCACCGCATGACGCCCTGGAAAGCCATCGCCTGGTCGGCCTTCCTCTTCGCCTTCATGCACATGAACCCCTGGCAGTCGATTCCCGCCTTCCTCATCGGCCTGTTCCTGGGCTGGGTCTACTGGCGGACGCACTGCCTCTGGGCCACCATATTCCTCCATTGCCTGAACAATGTGATTTCCACCGTCATCAGCCGCCTCTGGCCCGACCTCAGCATCGATGCGGGCCTGAAAGACATCCTCCCGCCGACCACATACTGGCTGGTCTATGCAGGCTGCGTCGTGGTGCTGGTCGTCACTATCTATCTGCTCCATGAAAAAACTCTACCCGCTAACGTTTCATCCCCTGTGGAAGCCTAAGGCCTGGGGCGGCGAATCCTGGGACCTCTGCGGCTTTGAGGACGACGCTTCCGTCGTCGCGGAGGGCTTCCTGGCCGACAACGACCTGCCCGACATCCTGGAAACCTACATGGGCGACCTGGTCGGCGACGAGGTCTTCGACTGGTACAACCTGCATTTCCCGCTGCTGCTCAAGCATCTCCATGTCGAAGACCGGCTTTCGGTACAGGTACACCCCGATGATGCCGTGGCGGAACAGCGCTTCGACGACTATGGCAAGACCGAGTGCTGGTACGTGCTGGAAGCGGGCCCCGATGCGCGCATCTGGATGGGTTTCAAGGAAGATACGGATGCCAGCCAGCTCTACCGGGCCTGCAAGGAGGGAACGGCCGACCGGCTGCTCAATGCCTACATCCCGAAGCCGGGCGATTTCTTTTTCATCCCGACCGGAACGGTCCATGCCGCCGGCGGCGGGCTGAAGATCGTGGAGGTGCAGGAGGCTTCCGACCTGACCTTCCGGCTCTACGACTGGGGCCGGGAGCTGAATCCGGCCACCCGCCGTCCGATCCATCTCGACGAAGCGCTCGACTGCATCGATTACAGGAAATACGACGAGGCGGCCTGCTGCTGCCATCTGGATACAGATCCCGCCGCTGCGGAGCGCAACGGCAACGGGGTGCGCGTCCTGGTCGACGATCCGCATTTCATCGTCACGAGCCTGTCGCTTACCTCGCCGGCCAAGGTGCCGATGGATGAGTTCCAGAGCTGCGTGGTACTGAGCTGCCTCCAGGGCGGCGTCCGCATCGAGACGGGCGAGGGCGCCTGTGCGCTCAAGGCCGGCGGGACGGTGCTCATCCCCGCCTCGCTCGACCAGGTGCTGCTGATTCCCGACGCCGGCGGCGTCCATCTCCTCCAGACCCACCTGCCCCAGCCCCCGAAAGAAGAAACCTATAATAACCCGGAAGAACTATGAAAATCATCACGCTCGGCGCAACCGACTCCCTGCTGGGTCCCTATCTGGCCCAGATCCGCGACAAATCGGCGCAGAAAGACAGCATGCGTTTCCGCCGGAACCTGGAACGCATCGGAGAGATCTTCGGCTACGAGATCAGCAAGACCCTCTCCTACAAAACGGTCGAAACCGAGACGCCGCTCGGCATCGCCCAGAGCCGTGTCCTCGACACGCCCCTCGTGCTGGCCACCATCCTGCGGGCCGGGCTTCCGGTCCACCAGGGCCTGCTCAACTGTTTCGACGGCGCCCAGAACGCCTTCGTGGCCGCCTACCGCAAATACGGCAAGGGAAACGAATGCGACATGGAGATCGAATACCAGAGCTGCCCGCCGCTGGAAGGCAAGACGCTCGTGATTGCCGACGCGATGCTCGCCTCGGGCGCTTCGATGCTGATGACCTATGAAAGCCTGGTCGGAAACGGCGAACCCGCCCACACCCACATCGTGTGTCCCGTGGCCTCGCGCGACGGTGTGGAAAACCTCTCGAAGAATCTGCCGCACAAACGGGTAACCCTCTGGGTGGGTGCCATCGATGAGGAACTCACCAACCACTCCTACATCGTCCCGGGACTGGGCGATGCCGGAGACCTGGCCTACGGGGCCAAGAACTGACCGGAAAGATTCAAACGATTTCGCAACGCAAGGTGGCCGAGGTGCATGACAGCACCCGGACGGTCACGTATTCGCCGGGCTTGTGGCCTGCGGCGGGGAACACGCAGCTTTTGTTCTGGGAGGTACGGCCCATCAGCTCCGCGTCGGAGCGCTTCGACACGCACTCGATGAGCACTTCGAAGCAGCGGCCCACCAGCGGACGGTTGCATTCGAGGGAAATCTCGTTCTGGAGGGCGATGATCTCGCTCAGGCGCCGGGTCTTGACATCGGCCGGCACGTCGTCGGGGAAATGGCGGGAGGCCTTGGTGCCGGGACGCTCGGAATACTGGAACATGAAGGCGCTGTCGTAGCTGACCTCCCGCATCAGCGAGAGCGTGGCTTCGTGGTCGGCCT
>Ga0310786_10005786_pt1 | contig 16654 bp, 14 predicted proteins | sample AusTroGonzalo_MG_FD_203881 | JGI IMG/M metagenome (GOLD analysis project Ga0310786, IMG submission 203881) | Bovine rumen microbial communities from tropical cattle in Woodstock, Queensland, Australia - Gonzalo_03 (v2) (version 2) | ecosystem: Host-associated > Mammals > Digestive system >... | reverse complement strand
TCAAAAGCGATGCTATATGGCTTCCGTCAACATCAGCATCCGTCATGATAATAATTTTTTCATAACGCAATTTCGAATCGTCCCAATCTTTCGCAGTTCCCGCACCAATAATATCAATCAAATCATTTAATTCACGATTGGCGCTGAATTTTTCATCTGAATTTGATAACACGTTCAAAACTTTACCACGCAATGGCATAATCGCCTGGGTTGCGCGATCACGTGCCTGCTTAGCCGTTCCACCAGCAGATTCACCCTCTACTATGAACAATTCTGTTCCATCAACACCATGTTTCGTACAATCGGCCAACTTTGCCGGCATACGTATGCGTTTAGTCGGTGTTTTTCGTGCAACATCTTTGACTTGTTTTGTTTTAATACGCGCATTTGCCAAATTGATTACAAAATCTAATAAAGCATTTGCTGTTTTTGGATCCGAAGCCAAAAACATTTCCCACGCATCCTTGACCGCATTTTCTGTATACCGCGCGATTTCAGGGTTAGACAATTTTTCTTTGGTTTGTCCCAAAAATTGTGGTGTTTTATAAAACACAGAAACAATAGCAGCCACAGAATCAAAAACATCTTCGCTGATAATGGATGCAGCCGCTTTGTTATTTACTTTTTCACCGTACGCCTTTAATCCCTTGGTTATAGCAGATTTAAATCCTGCTTCGTGCGTCCCCCCATCAACTGTTGCAATTGTATTACAATATGATGCAAAAAATCCATCATCCGATGCAGCACCATTTTCATCGGTTAACACCGTCAAAGCCCATTCAACACGTCCAACATCATCAGGAAAATCAACTGCACCACTGAATATCTTTGGCAATATGCGCGGTTTAGAATCTGTCTTTTCAGAAACAAAATCCGCTACCCCATTCGGATAATAAAAAACTTTTTCCGATTCGATATTCATATCTTCGGTAAGAAGTTCAGGATTACAATGCCATTCAATTTTTACACCACGCGACAAAAATGATTTAGCGCGCGCCATACGATAAATTTTTATCGGCTTGAATACCGCATTTTCACCAAAAATTTGATCATCCAAAGTAAAACGTATCTTTGTTCCATGTGCCTTGGTCGCTGCACCACGGGTAATAGGACTGGTCGCGATTCCACGAGAAAATGTCTGTGTCCATTCATAACCATCACGCGAAACAGTGACTATCATTTCAGCAGAAAGCGCGTTCACAACAGCACTTCCCACACCATGTAAACCACCACTGGTTTTATAAACATTATTATTAAATTTTCCGCCCGAATGCAGTGTTGTTAAAATAACCTCTAACGCAGATTTACCCGGGTATTTTGGATGTTCATCAACAGGAATTCCACGACCATCATCGGTTATTTCTATGGTTTTAGAATCAATCAAATTTACAACGATTTTTTTAGCAAACCCCGCAACTGCTTCGTCAATCGAATTATCCATAATTTCGACAGGCAAATGATGCCAGGCCTTTTCATCGGTTCCACCAATATACATACCAGGCCGCAACCTCACAGGTTCCAAGCCTTCTAACACTTGAATATCTGAAGCATCATATTTATTTGTCATTTTCCGCTCTTAATCCCTTAATTATTAAACTATTTTGATAATTTGTGCAACCAAAAAACAGCGATAAATATAGTATTGCTCTGCCCTTGATTTTTTATATAAATATAACTATATAATCTGTACGATAAAACAAATGGACGAAAGATGAATAAAAATCCTTATGAAGTTCTGGGTGTTTCGCGTGATGCATCGGACGCAGATATTAAAAAAGCGTATCATAAGTTGGTGATGAAATATCACCCCGATAAAAACCCAGGCGATAAATCCGCAGAAGAAAAATTCAAAGAAGTAAATAACGCATTTGATATATTAAAAGACCCACAAAAACGTGCTGCATATGACCGTTTTGGTGACGCGGCTTTTGCCGGTGGCAACGGTGCCAGCGCAGGTGCAGGTTTTGGTGGCAACCCATTTGGCAACGGCGCTTTCCATTTCAATATGGGCGGTGACATGGGCGGAATGGAAGATATTTTACGTGAAGCTATGCGCGGTTTTGGTTTTGGTGGTGGATTTGGTGGCGATTCGCGCCAACAAACTCAACGCGGTCGTGATTTACTGGATGAAATTGTTATTGACTTAAAAGATGCCTTTTTCGGCAAAACCCACACAGTAAAATTCACGAGCGCAGTTAAATGTGAAAAATGCAACGGGCACGGCACAGCAGACGGCAAACCTGCTCCAATTTGTAAAACATGCGGCGGCACGGGCTATGTTCACACGCGTCAGGGATTTTTCGCAGTTGAAACACCATGTCCTGATTGTAACGGATTGGGCAAAAAAATTGATAAAAAATGCAATGCATGTGATGGCACTGGCACAGTCAACAAACAACGCACATTGGATGTAAAAATACCTGCTGGGGTAATGGATGGTGCGCGTCTTCGTATGGCCGGCATGGGTGAAGCTGCCCCGAACGGTGGCACAGCGGGGGATTTCTATCTGGATATACATATTCGTCCAAACAAAACATTTGAACGCATTGGAAATGATTTGTTGATGCACAAAGATATAGATTTCACAACATTGGCCCTGGGGGGTGAAATTGAAATTGAAACAATTGACGATAAAAAATTATCAATAAAAATCCCTGCGGGAACCCAGGTCGGTGAAAAATTACGCGTCCGCGGACACGGTATGCCAACAACCCGCGGTGGTTTTGGTGACTTATACATTGAAATCGGAATCGTTATTCCAAAGAAACTAACTGAAAAACAGAAAAAAGCCCTGGCCGAATTCGCCGGCACAAAAAGTGAAAAGAAAGGTTGGTTTTAAAAAATAAACAATCGCAAAAAAACACCGCCCACTTGGGCGGTGGATTTTTATCTTATAATTTATTTCCATCACAAATATCATCAAATTCAAAAATTCCTTTCAACTTACCAAGCGTACAAGTCACATGATCTTGTCCAAATTTTTTACATTCGCCCGTACAGTTCAAATTTCCCAAAATACCACAACAAGCAGCATCTATTTGTTTAACATAATCAGGCAGTCCTTTACTTATCTCCCAAATAGCATCTTCAAGCGTTTCAGTCTGGGTTTTGGCAAACCTTTTGTCTATATCTAAAAAATATTTCGACAGATCACTAAGTTCACGTCTTATGTTTGCCAATCTTTCACTACTTGGCGCTGGGCAATAAGATCTATAAATGTCTATAATTTCGTTATACAAATCATAACTTGTTGATGTAAACCTGCTAAATTTACTTTCAAAATCACGATGTTCATAATATCTTTGCAGCTCATTAACACCCGCACTATTAAATACCCCAGAAGATAACCATGTATTTATTTCTTCAAAATTTATCTTTCGATATTCAGCAAGACACTTTTGTAAATCCGACCACTTGTTATAATAAGTGTTTTCATATTCTCTTTGTTTCTCAGCTGCTGTTTGAACCTTTAATCCATTATAAACACGTTCGCACACATACCCGTTATACCGTGAATCGATAATTTTACAAATCTCCTTATAGTTTTCATAATCATATTCAAACTGAGCTATTTTTTTATTTGTTCCTGTTTCATAAATGTATTGTGTACAACCATTAAATACATAGAATTTATTATCTGATGTATATATTTTTCCTTCCGGCTTACTAGCATCCAATTGACAACAACCATCACCATGATAATAACCTCTACAAACCAGAGAAAAACAATAGCCTTCGTAATCAAATTCAATCGGGTCAAAATTTGTTTGAGATGTACCGTCCTCCCCAAACTCATCAGAAAACTCTGCTATTTTTCTGTTTGTTTTTGATTCAAAAATGGCCGCATCTCTACCAAAACCATCCATATAAAATTGTTTATCTGGGGTATATACACGTCCATATGGACTATAACAATCACCGTCTTCTACTACCAAAGAATCTATATTTTTATTGTTTTCTATGATTAATGCCTTACCAAAATCTTCACATATCGTTGGACATTTTCTGCCACTTTCTCCGCGACCTTCTTTAAGGAATGTCGATTTATTACACTGTCGCATACATACAGACACTGCATCGGTCACAGAAAAAGTATCACGATTTAACAAATCTTCCAATATCCTGTCATATGTAGTGGCCACCTCAGAATGTATACCATAATCAGACATCAATCCAACATCATGCAATGCCGCAACAACCACAATAGAATTCCATTTAATTTGTGTATTTGCATCTATGACCGCAGCAAATGCAGGAAGTGTAGTTAAAAGAAACAAAGGTATTATTTTTTTCATTATCTAAGCGCCCCCTCGCATTCGTCTGCCACTATCGCGGCCTTTTTTATCGCAGAAATTTGTATCGCATTAAACACTGTTGCTGTTGCACTAGCTACGGTTGATACACCCGCCATCACATTTGCTGTGGTATTTAAATTTTTCTCTTTTTGTTCATCACCTTTGCGTGTCGCATCAGTATTAGCAACCGCACTTGTTATAGTTCCAACAACACCCGTCCCGATCCCAACACCCGAAGATATCGCAGCACCCGTTGCGCGTTTGTTTATAGATTCCAAATCAACCACTTCCCAATCACGACAATGTGCCACTATTTTGTCCACACGTGTTAAATCAGTTTCTGTTGCTGTTCCTTCAACCTTGGCCGCCAATTTTGCATTTGTTAAATCTTTGACCGCAGATATACAATTACTTATCTTACTTTTCAAATCACCATCAACTTTATTTGTACTCGCAATTAATGTTCCGGCTACATTTGTCGCTGTATTCGTCGCCAAAGTACCAGTTCTGATATGTCCCAACGTTTTTGATTTTCTTTCTAACTCTTCTATACGAACAATATCTTGGTTTGTTTCATCAGAGAGCCCCCTGATAGTACCCTGGATTTGTTGTATAAACGTCTTTTCATCTGCAATAGTTAATTGTTCAATTGGAACATCCTTCTTTGCAGCCACTAATCTAGCAACCTTTTCCTTCAATTCCTGTTGTTCTTGGTCCACATTCTTTTTTGCAATACCCGTACCCAAAGCAACACCACCCGCAACGGTTCCAACCGCTGTCACCGCAGTGTTAATCCCGGCCATTTTCTTCAAATCGGACATTGCATCTGAAATCCCAGAACATGCACTTTGTGCATTTTGAATTGCTAAATTTAAATTTAATACTTCTGCCGATACAGAATTAAAACCAAATACTATACAAATCAAGGATGTACAAACCACATGTAAATATAATCTTTTATTCTTTTGCATTTTTGGACCCTTCCTTACCGAAACATTATATCATATTTTAGATCCAAACACAAGAAAATTCGGATAAATTCCCAGATTCTTTTTATATTTATTTACACAATTTTATTAAATTATCGATTTCAGCAGTCAACATTAAATCTGAATTTTTTTGGTTTTCAATTTGACTCAAAGCATAAACAACCGTTGCATGATCACGACCGCCACACATATTTCCAATTTCAGTCAAAGACAATCCCGTCACATTTTTCAACACGCACATCATTATCTGACGCGCACGAACCAAACGACGGGCACGCGAAGAACCACAAATTTCATCATATGACACACACATTTTTTCGCACATTGTTTTGACCATCATCAATGGTGTCTTATTATTATTTAACACATCACCCAACAAACGTGCAGCCACATCCATATCAACACGTTCACCCATTAATTCCTGATATGTTTTGATTTTATTAATAACACCATTGACCAAATGTCCGTCCGCACCAATACTTTTAGATATTTCATCAGCGACATTTGCATCAACACCAGCACGTTCCAACAAATTACGACGAACATATGCATTTGGTCCAATAACATCAACCACCAAACCAGATGCCAACAAAGATTGTGCACGTCTATCAAAACCAACCAATGCATTTGGCGCCACAGTAGAAGTCAACACAACCGTTTTCCCAGAATTACGCAAATCAGTTAATAACTGTAAAAATTCGTCTGTGCTTGCGCGTTTACCAGCCAACGCACAAATATCATCCAAAATAAAAACATCACAATTACGACAATAATCTTTGAATGAAAATATTGTTTTATCACGCAAAGAACGAGTAAATTCATAAACAAATTGTCCACCCGTCATCATTACAACACGTGCATCAGATTCGTTATTTATACAATTTACCAACAAAGATTTACCACAACCCGCAGGTCCACAAATAAACAGCTGTGAAAAAGATGCCCCCCCCAAGGCAATCTTTTTACACGCTGCTACCGCAAACATATTTTCATCACACGCGATAAAATCGTCAAACGAACTGTGTTTTTTTATAACCTGTTTTTTTTCAGGGACAAAAGAACATACAACGTTATCATTTGCGGACCGATTGTCATTACATACATTTGATACACATATATTCAAATCCAAAGAAAAATCCGCCGCAATGTTTTGAATGACGTTACCATACATTCTTTTTACATAGTCGGCGGAAAATTGGTTGTGTGCGAACAAAGTCAAACAATTATCTTGGATTACAAATTGCAATGGGTCAATCCATGCTGTAAATCCCGCAGAATCTATCTTGGCAGCAATTGCCTTTTTTATTGATTCTGGATCCAGTTTTTGTTTCGCTGTTACCAACTGCATATTGTTTGCTCCTTTCCTTCCATTAAAAGAGTTCACATTTACAAAGGTGTATAAAACCCCCGCACATAAATATTAAATTTCATACCCGAACTGAAATTTAATATTTATGCCGCCCTACTCTTTTCTCTCACTTATAAAGACTGATGTTCATCAATCGTTTGGATACGAAAAACAATTTATAAGATTTATTTCGGTTTTCAACAAAATGTTAAACAATTTTTAAACATTTATTTTTTGACAACGATTCGTTTTTTTCTGATATTTTCGCACTTTGTATATACACTGTATATACATATAAAAAATCATTTCAAAACATAACCACCATCTTGTTTTCTTATTAAACCTTGTAATTCCAGAACTACCAAAGTTGCTTTGATTTCCGGAACGGTTTTTTTGACAAGATTTGCCAATACAGATTCTGACACCGGAATCATTCCTAACTTATCTAAAATGTCATTATCTGAAATTTTCTTTTTTTCATTTTTTACATTTGCATCATCAAAAAAATCCTTTAATGACATGCACAATGTTGCATCGCCAGATTTAATTAACGAATTTGGTCCCGCACTACGTGGGTCTGATGGGTGTCCAGGCACCGCAAATACGCGCTTTTTATAATCAATTGCGAATCGGGCTGTGGTCATACTACCTGATTTCATATCTGCTTCACCGATTATGAATATATCAGCCAACCCAGCAATCCAATGATTTCTTTGTATAAAATTACTGGCGACAGGTGCTGTTCCAACAGGCATTTCACTTATTAAAATTCCACGTTCCATAATTTCCCAATAAATCGATTCGTTTTCCAGTGGCCAAATATTATCAACACCACCTGCCAACACAGCAATTGTTTGACTATTCCCTGCTACCTGCAAAGCCCCCGTATGTGCAGCAGTATCTGTTCCCATCGCCATGCCTGAAACGACTGCGAAACCGTGTTCAGAAAATCCGCGCGCCAATTCAGAAATAAAATTCATTCCGCTGGCCGTTGAATGTCGTGTTCCAACCAAAGATACATTTTTTTTATTTAATGTTTCCAGGTTGCCCCGCACAGAAATAACCGGCGGATGATTTTTGATGCCTAATAGATTTTTTGGATATATATCATCTTCATCTGTTATATACTTAATGCCTAACCCATCTGCTGTATCCATCTCGCGCTTGACGCTATCAATAAAATCACTTTCTAACTTTAACGAATCAACCACAGATACAACATCGCCATATTCGGTCAACAATTTATTATATTTTGCTGGTCCGACCCCAGGTGTACGTAATATCAAAAGTTTATTTAATAACATATTCATAACAAAAAAGATTGTAGAACAAATCTACAATCTTATAAAAGTAAAAAATCAGAAAACTTTTAGAATCCGCTCAACAACACACTATGTTCTTTACAAAAATCTGCTACTTCTTCGTTACCATCATCACAGGCTTTCTTTATAAGTCTTAAATTTTCTGTATATTCCCTGTATTTGACTGGATTTTGTTCCTGCAATACTAACAACTGGGATCTATACAATTCATCAGGTTTCAAAGCTTTTTGACCTTCGACTGCGCCACCAATCAAACTATTTCCAAATAATTCCATAATACCGACACCAACCCCAGCGCCCCCAACAGACGACGCAACTATACCCAGAACTCGATTAGTTTTCTTGGCATCTAAAATACGTTTTTCCAAGACACTTTTATTGGCCCAACTGCCACATTCAATATTTTCACCCCACATAAAATACCGTGGTCCAATATCAGACACAGATATTCTGGATTCATCGTCAGATTTCAATTCAACACGAACAAAACAAACATTATTTTGTGGGTTTATCGTATCTTCAACCATATTAGCATAATTTGTGGTATCACTGTATTTAGATGCCCAAACAAAAGTATTTCCAAAACCGATATTATTGTTTATACACGCGTTGCGTTCCGCTTCACGTTGGTCAGGTGTTTCTGTCGTATTTGCCGTAGCAACAGTTGGTTCAACATCTGGTAACTGATTCGTATTTAAATTTGTTCCAGTATTTGTTGGTGTAACATCAGCCATAGCATTCAATTGATTGATTGATGCAGTATACCGCGGTGCTGCCATAATTTTATTAGACATCGCAGGACGACCACTTTGTGCGGCAAACCCTTCAATTGCTATCAAAGACAAAACTAATGCAGAAACAATATATTTCATGACAAAAACCCCTTCCTTTATGGTGGGTATTATACCACAAAATCACTAAAAATACAAATATAAATATACGGAAAGTATTTATATATTTACTTTTTCCACTTCCATTTTATTTTTGTTTCGTCCCCACGCAATAACCGTAAAATATTTTGCCTGTGACGAATTAAACAAAGCAACGAAATAACAGTTAAACCAACACCAACACCATTACTAATACAAAAACCAAGTATTGGGCTGATAAAAAACAAAACGATGGCCCCTAACGACGAAAAACCAGTCCCCAAAGCAACCAATAACCACTCAATTCCACAAAAAACGAATAACAACGGATTTATCGCTAAAAACACACCAAACAAAGATGAAACCCCTTTACCCCCATGAAAATTCAACCAAATTGGGAAACAGTGCCCAACAATCGCAGCAAAACCACACCAAACTGCAAATGTATCACCGCCAATATATCGTCCCAATAACACAGCGATTATGGCCTTTGCCATATCTAAAATCCACACCACCCCAGCAAACCGCAATCCCCCAGCACGCATAACATTTGTTGCACCAATATTACCACTACCGATTTTTCGCAAATCTATGTTTTGACATACCTGCATAACAATTATACCAAACGGTATTGAACCTAATAAGTAAGATATTATTAAACATATTATATATATCATATTATTTTTCCTTGATTTTATGTTTGTTTTTTATAAAATAACAGAAACCTATAAAAAATAAAAGGAAAATAAAGTGGCTAATCATAAATCTTGTGATAAAAGAATTTTAGTAACTGCAAAAAAGAACGCAATCAATACTGCGCGTCGCAGTGCTGTTAAAACCGCAACAAAAAAAGCGTTATCCGCAATTGAATCTGGCGACAAAGCTGCTGCAATTGCTGCTACACGCGCCGCAGAAAGCAAAATTATGAAAGCAGCTGGCAAGACAATGCCAAAGAAAACTGCTTCTCGTAAAGTTGCACGTCTTGCCAAGAAAGTTGCTAAGATTGCATAAATAAAAAAACTTTTATCAAATTAAAAAAACCGCCGATTTGGCGGTTTTCTTTTTTATAACCAATCATTAATCTAACGGAGCACCCCAATGTTGTTGGATATTACGTTCTGCATCCATTGGGCTGGCCAAAACCTGAGGTGTCAAAATAACAACCAAAACCTCACGCGAAGCAACGGCTTCACGAGAACCAGACAAGGCCATAAAGTCAGCATCACCCAAACCATAACGCGTATCATTATTGCTTTGCTTTTCAAATCCAGACACAACCAACATCTGACCAGATTCCATGATAACTTCCTGCATAAAGGAACGTTCTTCCACTTCTGGTAATTGCAAAGTAAAGCCTGAATCACCCCCAATGGTTTGTGTATCCATCTTTAACAATTCACGAACAGACATTTTGAAAAGCAACAAAATCTTACCATTTTCAAGCACGTTTGGTAACAACTGCATTGAAAAACCGGTTTCCAATTCGTCTTGGTCAACAGTGCTGGTTTCAACAGTTGTGAAATTACGAGATTCCAAACGTTTGATATAACCTGTTGTTTTGGTATTAGACACAGGTGCCACACGATTATTACGAGTTGTAACACCAACGTTTGTTACCAAAGAAACCTTGCCCTGCTTTGCTAATGCCTGTATCAAAGCATTTGACCCAGCCAAACGAGCCATTGAACCATTGTTTATTTGGTCTGGGCCATATGGACCTTCTACATAATTACCATTTGCATCAAGATGGGTCATACCAGTCACAGCAGCAGCGCTATTAGACAACACAGCAACGTTCATAGTACTTGCGCCAGCGACAGTCGGTATAGTCGGGCTAGCAACCAAATTTAATCCTGACGCAGAATTAACTGCCGCCGCCAAATTCAAACCAAACGCAGAGTTATTAGACAAAGACACCTGTAAAACCTTCACATCAATTGTCACTAACTGAGCCAATCTTTTATTTTGTTTTGCTATATATTCAGCAACACGATCCAACACAGACGGTGCTGCAGTCACAGTAATAGTTCCCAAACTGCGTGACACTGTGAATTGTGCATTATTTGAAGTATTTATAATAGATTCTATAGCTGTTTCAACCTCTTCCCATTCTTTTAATGTAGAAGCCAACGAAACCTGACTACCATCATCAGTAGATAAAGACGAACTATATTCTACATCTGTCCCCAGCGCATAAAGTGTATATGTTCTGGTTTCTGTTTCATAGAAAACGATTGCACCTTTGTCATAATACCAAAGCAAATCTAAATCTGTTGCAATTTGAGATAATAAACCAGACAATTTACCAGTATACGCAACTTCAACTGTTCTTTTTAATTTTTCAGGATCAACCTGGCTATCTATCTTAACAGGAATCTTTGTAATAGAATTAATATCATTAGCCAAAGTCTGTAACGTCACAGGGTCATTTAGTAATATTGTAACACCCGTATCTGTTTCAAATCTGGCCGGCAAATTGTTTTTATGTTCAAACAATGTTGATTTGTTTCCCAACCAAACACCTTCGGATACAGATACTGTATCATTTTGTGCAACCTTGGCATTTGGACGTTTCGACATTTCAAATGCTTCATGGGCGTTGATAAAATCCTGATCCACAGTAGCGGATACTTTGGCTGATTCCCGCATTGTGCAACCCGCCAAAACGACCCCTGCAATCAAACCAGCGAAACAGATATAAAAACGATGTGTCATATTTATCTCCTACAAATACTTGACTCGATTATTCTTCTATGGTTGATATTACCAACACACGATTTCCTTTGTAAAACTTAGCATACGGCGCTGGTGCTGCACGTTCAAAGTTACGCACCAAAGCAGATGCCACATCTACAAAACGACCTTTGAACACAGCACTGGCTTCGATAGGATATTCACGTGCTGTATTCCAAACCAAATCCCAGCCTTCTTTGTTGCACCAAGATTCCAGCACAGCACGCAATGTCTGGCCAGAAGCAACCACCCAAGAACGAATTTCATTTCGAACAGCTGGTGCGGATTCTGCATCAACATATTCGTTAACTCTTATACCAGAATCGTTTTCCTGAGCAATCAAAGTTTCTGATGTATTGGCTTCTCTTGCAAAACCTTTACGTTCAGCAAAAGCCATATAAGAATCAGATTGTTTATTGCAAATACGACGCGGGCTACGAGACATAGACAAAACAGTTCCGCCATCATCCTCCATCATTTCACGCTGCAACAAAGGCATTTCCGCACTATTTATGCATTCATAATCAAATCCTGTTGGAATTGGGTTTTGATTCACGATACTTGGCCCCCCAGACCAACCAATACCTTTGGTGTTAATATTATTTTCGATAACCAATCCAGATCCAATTTGGGAAACTATCTTGTATTCGCCATCTGGGGCATCGGAACATTCCTGACCTTCGCAGGCAATTTTGAAATCTGCGTCACTGCCAACGATTGGCCATACAGGTATCTCTTCCGAGCGATGTTCCACCAAAATTGGTGTGTTCTGTGTATAATAGTCAGGCTCGACATATTCCTGGGCAACATAACGATTTTCTTCGACATCGTTTTGTTGTGTTTCCTGACCATAATCATAGAAAACTTCGGACGTGACAACCTGTTGTAAATTTCCATCTGCATACGAGAATCCTGCAATTCCCGCAACAACTAAGAAAGCGCAAATTTTGTAAAACATTTTTTTCCTTTTCCTCTATTATTATATCTAATTATATCAATTTGAGCAAATCTGTGCAAGACATAAAAACACAAATTCATAAAAAAATTACAATCGATAAATAAAACAAAAAAATCAGCAAGATAAAATCGCACGAATCGATAAAACATGTTATACTGAATCCAGAAAAACATAAAAATAGGAAAAAACATGGAAAATACGATTATTTTTATACTGGTATCAATATCTGCATTGTGCGGATTGGGTTGTGTGTTGTTTATGTTGAATTCTAACAAACACATACGCGAAATATCAAAGACATTAACGTACCAATACAATCTGATTGTAAAAATCCAGAATGTATTGAAAAACAAAATGGCAGTAAACGAAACCACTGACAAAGCCGAAATAATTTATCAGGATTTATTACAGGATTTAATTCCGATAATGGCAGCGATTGATATAATGCCACGTACAACAACCGAACATCCTCTTTGGCGGGCATTGGGCGGTATTATGGACGAATACGCAAAAAATCCATTTGTACTGGAAAAATTGCGTCGAGCAATCAAATTAGATACAAACATTGCCCACAATGTAAATCATTATTTGAACCGTGCGAATTCATTTTTACAACATATGGCATCAACTGATACGGACGGCATTTTGGCAACAACATTCACAGACGGACTTTTGGGACAATCTCTTACATTTTTTGCCCAAGCACACGCATTAGCAACCACAGATAAATGACAAAACTGACTGAAAAAACTATTCGCGAAATATCTGCAAAACGCAACGAACCAGATTGGCTTTTGGCGTGGCGGTTAGATGCATTCAAAATTTGGAAAAAAATGAAAGAACCCCACTGGGCTGAGATTGACTATGATCCCATAGATTATGATTCATTAAATTATTACAATGTGTCAAAATCAATTGATAATTCAGAATTGAAATCAACCTATGACAAAATGGGATTACCTGAATCAGAACAGCGCGCATTATTAGGTATGGCAACAGACACCGTCATCGATAGTCAATCTGTCCACACATCTTATTCAGATGAACTACAAAAATTAGGTATAATATTTTTACCGCTTTCAACAGCAGTTATTCAATATCCAGATCTGGTCAAAGAATACTTGGGAACTATCGTTCCAAAAAACGATAACTTTTTCGCAGCATTGAATGCTGCCGTATTTTCAGACGGCACTTTTGTATATATTCCAAAAGATGTCAAATGCCCTATTGATTTAGCAAGTTATTTCCGAATAGAAACCGCAAAAATTGGTCAATTTGAAAGAACATTAATAATTGCTGATACTGGCTCAACTTTGTCGTATATGGAAGGATGCAGCGCTCCGCGTCGTCCTAACCATCAATTACACAGTGGTGTTGTTGAAATAATTGTCAAAGATAATGCATATGTAAAATATTCAACTGTGCAAAACTGGTATGCCGGAGATTCTGTCGTATACAAGAAATCTGAGAACAAAAAAAATGGCATATTAAACTTTGTAACCAAACGCGGAAAATGTTATGAAAATGCGGGTCTTGATTGGACACAAATTGAAATCGGTTCAAGTATGACCTGGAAATATCCATCTACAATTTTACAAGGTGAAAATTCACATAGTGATTTTTATTCTTTGTCTATCACACGCGGCGCGCAACAAGCAGATACAGGCACAAAAATGATTCATATTGGCGATAAAACGAAATCAAATATTGTTTCATACGGCATCGCAATGGATGAATCACGTCAGACATTTCGCAGTCTGGTTTCGTTTTCTGGACATGACGGTAAAAACGCTTGTAAATGCGACAGTCGTATCATCGGTAATTTAGCAACCGCTAACACCATACCCACAGTAATTCATGCGAACGCAACAAATCAACAATCACATGAAGCAACCACTGGCGCTATTGACCGTGACACTTTGCTTTACCTGGAACAAAGCGGAATTGATTCAGACGAAGCGGTTGCTTTGATAATTGGTTCAATGGCATCACCAATAATTTCTAGATTGCCAATGGAATTCTTGGTAGAATCAAAACAGCTTATACAAATGGCATTAAAAAAAGAATAAAAAATGTTAGAGATAAAAAAACTTTGTGTATCAATGGACGGCAAAAAGTTATTAGACAATATAAATATGATTGTCGATGATGGTGCACGCCATCGCATTGCCGGTTCTAACGGTTCTGGTAAATCAACATTAGTAAATGTAATTGCCGGGAATCCAACGTATACGATTGATTCAGGACAAATTATTTTTAATGGGATTGATATAACTAAAGAAAATGCTACAACACGTGCGTTAATGGGGATTTTTTTGGGGGCGCAAAATGTCCCTGAAATTCCGGGTTTAACAATTTTAAGTTTTTTAAAACATTCAATGATTGCACATAAGAACTATGAATCAGGCAAAGATTTATCAATGGGTGAATTTCTTGAAAAACTAGAAAAAGCACGTGAAAAATTAAACATACCCAAACAATGGTTGAATCGTTGTGTAAACGTCGGTTTTTCAGGCGGAGAACGAAAACGTATAATGTTATTGCGTTTAATTTTAACACAACCAAAACTAGCAATATTAGACGAACCAGATTCAGGTGCCGACAAAGAAGTTCAACAACAAATCATTGATGTTATAAATTCAATGCCAGATACAACATTTTTGTTCATTTCACACCAGGATAATTTCTCATCGCATATAAAAATATCGCAAACAACTACTTTGAATAATGGCCAGATTGTGATACAATAAACACATAACAAATAAAAGGATTTACAAATGCCAATCAAAAAAGCTATCAAACGATTATCACAACAAAACACTAAAAAAAGTAAAACTAATTTTCTAAGGGCTTGGTTATTTGATAAACCAGCTATGTTTTCATTGTTATCATTTGTGGTTATTTTGGTTGTTACGATGATATATTCTGTTATTGCATCATTGTTAAATACAAATGCCACATGGCCTTTGAGTATATTGTTAACTGTGTCTTTCATTTGGACAATTTATTATATGATAAAAAAATTACCGCATGACAATATGTATCGCGATGATTTTATCGCAATTACGAACGGTTGTTCATTTATCATGATATTAATTCCATTTATAACTCTTTTGTTCACAGGATTTAATATTCGTGTATTTACTTACAAAGCTGGATTAATGTATATGTTCCACCCTACACTTTTCTGGATTATGACTGTATGTGGAGTTTTTATATATTTGTATGTATTTGGATTGGCGATATCAAACATTTATGCAAAATATAAACGTGCGGTTGAAATGGGCATTAACAAATGGAATGTAATTGCTTCTATGCCTTTTGCGTTTTTATTGATGTGGACACCGGGATATTTAATATCAGATAAAAAACACAATTCGAATTTACAAATAAAAACGAAATGGTATGCAAAATTCAATAAATGGATTGTATCTAATTCTAACAATACCCTGTTGATGTTTGTGTTTTTGTTGTTGTTCAATATCTTTTATGATGTATCGGCATTATTGTGGATTGCGTTTTTATTAGTAATTTACGCGTTGTGGATTGTTAAACACAAATCTAATTTCTTGAAAAACATAAACCAAGGATATGCTTGGACTGCAATTGGCATAAATTTCGCAGCGATTGTTGTGATTATTGTCAGTTTCTTTGCATTGGGGGCACATCCATATTAATAAAACCATAGGAACAAAGCCATGCACACATTGATAACCCTTTTGGCATTGATATTTTTCTTGTGGATTGGACGTTCATTGTTCATTCCACTGCTGTTTGCCACATTTTTATGGTATTTGATAAACGCTATCGCAGCATATTATCGCCGTATAATGCCATGTTATCGATCTGATTCTTGTCCATATAAATCGTTTCCAATACTTTATGATTGGATATCAAGAATAATGGCGTTGATGACTGTTGTTCTTTTCTTGATTTTGTTCGCAACACAAATCAAACCTATGTTAATAGAACTCTATAATGCAACACCTGTATTACAAAGCAAACTATTAAACTTTTCAAACTTCGTTGCTGACAAAACAGGTTTTTCTGTAGACATGAGCTTAATACCAAACCTGCCTCAGATAGCTGGTCGTATTGGTTCATCTTTGGCTGGACTTGCAACATCGGCTGGTATGGTCA
>Ga0310786_10005784_pt1 | contig 16660 bp, 7 predicted proteins | sample AusTroGonzalo_MG_FD_203881 | JGI IMG/M metagenome (GOLD analysis project Ga0310786, IMG submission 203881) | Bovine rumen microbial communities from tropical cattle in Woodstock, Queensland, Australia - Gonzalo_03 (v2) (version 2) | ecosystem: Host-associated > Mammals > Digestive system >... | reverse complement strand
AGCATCCTCCACACCCTCATAGTTGATGGCGTATTCGATGAGCTTGAACGTAGCGCTGACGGTAACATCCTTGGCAGGCATCAGGAACGAGTATTCGTCGTTAGAAGGCAGGATCTCGTGGTCTGTGCCATCGTTGTAGAATACCTTGTCAACTGTGTAGCCTTCATCAGGAGTGAAGGTCAACTTGACAGACTCGTTGTAAGAAGCGAAGTCCGTGCAGTTGACAGCTCCGTGTTCAATACCAGAAGCAATGCCTACATTGTTACCTACCTGGGCAACTAACCTAAGTCTATGATAAGTATAATGATTGGTACCGGAAACGAAGTGAAGTGTCATGTCTGATCCACTTACAACATTGATATCCACATTTCCTGTCTTACCATTAAACAGTTGTGTACCCTTGCTTTCCTTGCCATCATAGATATATAGGTGGTCAGCCTTGTTATCAGCAACCCAAGATTCACCAGTCAACTTAATCTTGAAGTCCTTAGGAGCAGACAGCGTAAGCGTTCCATCGCAGTTGTTGCTGTAAGATTCATTCCTGCCACGATCACTATATACATTGAATGACTGAACGTATGAAGAAAGATTGATAGTCTTCTCTGAATTAGCTGGCATATTTATGCTCCAACCATCGTCAGCAGTTACCTTATCGATGTAAGTCGGTGTTACGGTAACAGCAGAGCTTGGCATGATGAAACTAAAGCTGTTGGTGCTTTCATACCACACAATTTCACCAGTGGTGTTGACAAGATTCTTGTCGGCATCCATTACAGTGATATTGCTCAGGCAGTGACCATCGTCAGCAGTAGATGTCAGCGTAATGGTCTCGTTCACCTTTGCAGCCGTAGCAGATGCATTGTCAACTGTAGCATTAACTTTACCGCCCTCTGCATCGCTGATGGCAATCTTATGCTTAGCAATGCTGTTGATGAGCGTAACGGTAAGGTCAAGACCTTCCCTGTCAGAATCATAGGTTGTAGGAGCGAAATTAATCAACATAGATCTTCCAGAGATAAGATTTGAGCCAATTTCTTTCGAACCATAGTAGCTTTCGCTTTTCAGATCCAATAGCAAGGGGTCATCCTTGGTAGTACCGTTATAAACCATCAGGTGAGAGCTTGAGCTAGCTTTCATTTCACCCGACAACTGTAATACATAGCCTTCGGGGGCTGTCAGCACCATCGTGCCAGGATGTTTTCTGTCGTAGTTACCATCTTTACCACCATTGTCATAAACCTTGAACGACTGTACTCCATCGGGGATAGTAACATCTAATTCTACATCATTCTGCATGTTGATGTACAGACCATCCTCTGCAGTCTTTGCCTTGGTGTAGGATGGGGTAACAGCAACAGCAGCAGCGGGCATTGTGAAAGTTGCTTGGTTAGTATTACAGAACCATCGTGCATCCGTAACGTTGATAGTGCTGTTTTCTTCAGCTACCACACTGATACCGTCAAGCATAGAGCCATCGTCTAAGGTTGCTGTCAGTGTAACAGTCTCGTTCACAGCTGCCTCAGTAACTGTTGTATTGTCAACAGATGCAGTCAGGCTACCGCCCTCAACGTCCTTGATGGCAATTTCCTGCTTAGCAGTAACGTCAATAAGCGTAACGGTAAGGTCAGCACCAGTATAGCTTGTATAATCGTTAGAAGTAAATCTGAACGTCAGGCTACCAGTAGAAGATACGATGGGATCTATACCACCATATTTATTTGTGTAAGAACTGATCTGTGTCTTTGAATCAGTGCTCTCTGTGCCGTCATAGATTTCAAGATAGTCACGGTCGGCAACTCTCACGAAACCAGAAACCTTCAGCTCATAGCCTTTGGGGGCAATCATTGTGAGTGTTCCGTTACTATTATGGCTGTAAACGTGATTCTTACCACCATCGTTATAAACCTTGAAAGACTGTACGTCAGCAGGAATCTTGAAAGATGCATCGCCTGTTGCAGGCATCTTAACGAAGAGACCTCCGTCTGCTGTCAGATTGTTCGTATAGGTCGGGGTAACAGTAACCTCGCCACCCATCATCTTGAAGGTAGAAGTGTTAAAGAATGAACCCTGCCAATCCAGCTCAACAGCCTCATTATTAGCATCCTTTACACTGATATCCGTTAGATAGTAACCGTCATCATTGTTATTTGTCAGTGTAACAGTCTCGTCCAACTTGGCAGAACCCTTACCGCTCAGGCTACCACCCTCAGTAGGATTATTGATGACAATCTTCTGCTCATCCTCGGGATTGATAATCTTTACAAGGAGGTCAAGACCATCATAAATAGAAGTATAATTAGTAGCGCCTTGGAAGTAGATTGTTAAGCTTCTACCTGAGCTTGTGATGGTACTGCCAATGCTCACAGGAGTATCTTCATAAGTATACTTCCTGAGCAACTGGGTATCTTCATTGCTGGTACCGTCGTAAACGTACAGGTAGGTTGATGCATTCGCTAAGATGGTACCTGAGAGCTCAAGTTTGCAACCCTCGGGTGCAGTCAGCACAAGGGTACCGTCGCTAAGATTGCTGTAGTGTCCGTCCTTACCACCATCATCATATACCTTGAATGACTTCAGGCCTGTGAAGGGGCTAAGATCAACGGTCTTAGAGCCTGTCATAGGCAAGTTGATGTAGAGACCACCCTCTGCAGTCAGTGTATTGGTAAACGTTGGGGTGACAGTAACAGCAGAGCCAGGCATGGTGAAGGTGGCAGAGCTTTTGCCTGTGTACCAAAGCATGTCTGTTGTGCTGACATTATTGTTATAGCCATCCACTACGCTGAGGTCGCTCAGCAAGTAGCCTGTAGATGCCGTAGCTGTCAGGCTGACTGTTTCGTGAACGGGAGCCGTTGCAGCTGCTGACTCAGCTAAGCTTGCAGCTACGCTACCACCATCAGTGGGGTTCTTAACTGTGATTTCGTTCTCGGCATTGGCCTTGATAACCCTTACTGTCAGATCAAGACCTCCCCAAACAGAATAGTCTACATCATCAGAAGAGAAGCAGAGTGTCATGTTCTGGGTCTTGCTGGTAATGATGCCGATGCTGGAATCAACCCCTTTCTTCTGGTCGAGCAGAGGAGTTCCGCTGGCCTCGTTTCCATCATATACACTCAGGTAGTCCTGGGTATTATATATATTAACTTTACCAGTGAGCTGGATAATGCAGCCCTCAGGAGCATTCAGCACAAGGGTTCCATCACAACTTGGACTGTACTTGCCATCCTTGCCGCCATTGTCATAAACCTTGAAGGACTGAACGGTTGTAGGAATGGCAACAGTCTTGGCACCTGTTGCAGGCATATCCACAAAGAAGTGACCGGCAGCAGGATATGTATAGTCGTTATCAACAGAGAGACCTGCTGATTCATCTACATTGGGATGCCACAAAGCATAGAGTGTTACGTCGGCACCTGGTGTCTCAGTCAGGTTATTTACACTCACACCGTCTTCAAACATCTGCTTGCCGTCAGCAGCTGTTGACCATCCCACAAAGCTATCGCTGGCATTGGGGGCTTTATAGCTGTTAGCAATCAAATTCTGAGGAATGTCGTGCATGAAAGACATCGTCTTCATTGCAGCGCCAGAACCACCGTTGGCATCGAAGCTGACAGTATAGGGGAAGATGTGGACATTGTCCTTGATAGAGCCTGTCACCTGATTACCGATGGTAACGGTGCCGGCATTAGCACCTCCAATACTATATTCACCATATTTCTCTCTTTCAGCTATGATGTTACCGCCGGTGATGGTGATATCGCCACAAGAGCCATCAGTACTTGCACCGATACCGGCAGAAAGGGAACCACCCTTGGCTACGATGTTACCACCCTGGATAACAATGTTACCACCGGCTTTTCCATACACACCACCGATAGCAGCAGAAGATACAAAAGTCTGATCAATAGAGAGTGAACCATTACCCTTAATGGTCAGTGTCTTACCCTCAGAAATTTGGATACCAGGATATTCATACTGGAAGCCTCTTATCGTATTTTCCGTACCGTCGGCCAGAATAATGGTGGCATCACCCTCGCAGGTGAGTCCTGCAAAAAGGTAGTCACGGTAGTTTCCTCCAACAATGTTCACGCCATTGAGTGTAACGGTAGCACCGTCGGCAATGGAAAGCTTCTTGCGTGTGTCGTATTTGCCAGATATTACATCGCCATCCACGAATGTGAACTCTGTCTTGATATTCGAGAGGTCGCAAACAAAGAAACTGACACTATTCTCGCCAGAATAGTTTCCCTTACCCTCGAAGGCCAGTGTATAGTTACCCAAATCAGAGATAGAAATGGTCGGCTGGTCGGTAACGTCAGTACCATTGAGCATAACAATATAATCTGTACCTTGCTTCAGTACATTATCATTCAAGTCTGTTAGGGTGTAATCTATATTGATAGATGATCCGTTATAGCAATAATGATCCTTGATGCCGCTTATGATAACTGTATTCAGAACATTAGTTGCAACAGATCCATAGAATTTAAATGATTCGTCACTAACTTCACCGACCTTACCTCCTACAGGATTGCCCTGAGCGTCCAGTGTACAGCCAATAGTGACAGTACCAATAGTACTTGGTTCATAGTTATAATCACGACCTACGCTGTTTCTTGCATAAGAGCCTCTTGTTGATGAGACGCAATACGCATCCTGCGTGATGGTGATATTGCCACAAACACCTTTACTACCAGCGCAACCTATTCCTACGCCATGTATACCTACACTTAAGGCTGTAACGGTTCCGCCACAGATAAGGATATTACCGCAAATACCAGAAGAGCCGCTACCAATGCCTGTACCTCCATCACCGCCGCTGGCAGTAATATCACCTCCACTAATGGTGATATTTCCGCAGGAACTATTTGCATAGGAAGCAGAACCAATACCTGATCCTGCATAAGATGCAGATGCATTGATGGTACCTCCACTGATAGTGATGTTACCGCATTTCTTATAGTAAGCATTGCCAATAGCTGCACTGCTGTTACCACAATTAGCAGTAATGTTACCACCCTCAATAACGATGTTGCCACAGGCATCATCATTAATATTGCCTCCTATGGCCGCACCTGTCCAGCCACTATAGGTGCTGGTGGAGGCAATCAAGGAACCCTCACCTCGGATAGTCAGTGTATATTCGTCGCCAGAACCACTATTATGGGCAACCTGGATAGCGGGATATTTTTGATAGAATCCTGTCACCGTATTTGTTGTACCTTCAGCCAGAATAAGGGTGGCATCACCCAAGCAGGTAAGACCTGCAAAATTGTAGTTTTCATTATTAATGCCTTTGATGCTAGCATTGTAGAGTGTTACCGTAGCACCAGCAGCAATAGACACCTTAACATTGCTGGTAAGTGTTCCCGTCAGAATTGTATTGTCGGGAATCGTTGTAGCAGAAGTAATATTTCCAAGGTTAACAACATTTTCAGCATCTACAACTCCAAAGCTGAATTCTATTGTATTGCCTGGGATAACACCTGTAATAGCCAGGGTGTAATTACCCTTTTCTTTCACCTCCGAAACAACGGAGCCGTCCCTCTTGAACGTTTCGCTATAGTGTGTACCCTTGCTTAGTACAGTACCGTCAAAAGCATTTACGGTATAGCCAAGCGCAATAGCCGAACCCGTATATTTATAAACGGTACCAAGACCATTTACCGCAGCAGGCGCATAGTATTTCTCGTTGTCCGACGCTTTCACCAGCCCATAAATATTCTTCGTTAAGCTGTCACTGCTAATTTCACCAGCAGATGCATAAACCCTTGTACCTGAATAAATAATGTTACTTGCATCAGTTAAAGTAGGATCTTGTGTATAATAACAATTACTGAATTCACATTGAATAAAATTGGCGTTAGAACTACCAAGAATACCAACAGGATGGAAACCATTAGTGGCCGAACCTGTGTAACTGCCCTTGAAAAGACAGTTCCTGAGTTCAAATTTGCAGGACGAATTGCAACTACCGATCAAACCGCCGGCATAGTTAGCTTTGTTATCCAGGGTGCCGCAGAATGTCGTATTCGTGATACGCAGTCCATCAGAAGAACGACCGACAACACCGCCCATCGAAGCATCGGCGCTGGTACCGGGAACGCTGACATTGACATCTACTGTACAATTGTCAATAATGCTTTTATACGCATAAGTATAGCAACTATTGATACCTACCAGTCCGGCAGCATAGGTTGAACCCGTAACACTACCACGGACGGTAAGATCACTAATTCTAGCCTCTGAAGTAGAGTTGCTGCCAGAAGGACGCAAACGTTTGATTACACGGAAAGGTGCCGTACCCTGATTCTCCGTATCATTGATGTTTACATACAGCGTCTTACCGTTTCCTTCAAACGTACCAGTAAAGGGATGGTCTTTTGTTCCTACGGTTACAGTAACAGGGCTGGAACTGTTGTCCCATGTGTCGCTGAGCTTGTAGTACTTGTCAAAATAGTTACCACTGTTGATCATCTCAGCGAATGTTGCCCAGTCTTCGGCTACGTTAAGCACATACGGGTCGTTGTAATTACCGCTTCCCGTAATCTCTGCCCGTGCAGTCGAGACTGTAATCATGGCCGCCAGCAGCGTCATGGCTGCGCGGGCCAGAAAAGAAAGTCTTTTTCTTTGCATGTGATTCTTTGATTTATTGTTATACATTATATATAAATATATTATTTATCGTCGGAATGAATATTACGCCAACAGGCTATTGTAAAAACAAGAATACCCACCAAAGCCAACAGGCCAAAGAGAATCTGTTGCGGAGTGAGCGGAAAAATTTGCATCTGTAATATCATGTGTTCGTATGTATGTTACCTAATTTCGATGGCAAAAGTACAAGGACTTTCCGAAAGCATACATTACATATTATACAAACATCTTGCAGACGGCATGCAAGTTCATTGCATCAGCGTGCAAGTTTATTGCAAAAGCGTGCAATACTTATTGCAAAACCAGCAATAAAACATTGCAAATTGTACAAAACATGCAAAAAAGGCCTCATTTTAACGGAAAAATACACTCTCGCATATTTTTTTTTAAAAGAGAAGTATGGAATGGATTTGTATCAGTTAGAAACTGTATTTAAATTTGAGAAATAATTCTGAATTCTTCTTGTAAACAGAAAACATTCCAGCATCGGCATGGAAGAGGTCGTGCCCCACGATAGCGTGCAACTGGTCGTTTAGGGCGTAGTCAATGCTAAAACGATTAAACAGACCTCCATTGGTAACATCAATGTACGCGAAGGTCTGTAACGAGAGGGTATTATGCAGCAAATCTTTTGCAATGCGAAGAGTGGCAAGACCACTGTTACGATGCTCTCCCCAAGCTACATATTTATGCATGTACTGAGCCGAAAGCGTCCAGTCGTTGCCAACATACCAGTCGATGCCAAGGAGGGCATTGGTAGATGCGGAACGAGGAACCTCCTGACAGACAGATGCCGATTGCGCCTCATCCAGAGATTCTGCAACTTCGCCCCTTACGACAAACTTGCCTATAGGAACAGACATGTCTGCGCCCAACATCGTCATGCGGCGATACTCACCTACCCCATTACATATCACAGGCTGCTTGTTCCACGTATGCAAGGCTGAGAATGAGAAATCTATGCCGCTGAGGAAAAACGACAGCCTACCACCATATTCCATGTTGCAAATCTTAAAAGCAGGCTCTGCTCCAATACTAACGGAACCTATTGACCATGGATTCTTGCTATCCGTCGGCAAGTCATAAAATGAATTTACAGGGATGGCGACAGCCTCCAGAGACCATTTCTCGCGCGAATAACGCAGACGCAGACCATTAACAGGAATACGTATATCATCATAGTCCTGCGCCAGAAATTCGGTATAATCCATCGGCGAGATGATATCCGTAAGTCTTAACGCGTCTGCCACACCCCACGTAATAATCTGACGACCTGCTCGTACATCCCAATGATTATTGGAGTAATAGGCATAGGCCTCGCGTAATTGAAAACCCGAACGCTCCTTGAGGATAGCATTATAGGCCAGATTGGCAGAGACGAAAGCACCACAATGACCTTTTTCTACAGAAAACTCACCACGCACTCGCGTTCTGGATGACATCCAATCATTGGGACGTTCGGTTCGTAAGGCGTGATAGGTATCAACAAAACCCTTTATGCCAAAGCGAACGGCATCCTCGTCCTGTGCAACGACAGGACGAGGAATGGTGCACAACAAGAGTGCTAAGACTATTACAGATCTCATAAGCCTTTCTCCAACTTGGCAACAGTAAAGAGTGTTTTGTCTATTTTCAGGTCATACTGCGTATTCTTAACCTCAATTACTGTACAATGTTCTGTCTGGACATTCTTCATCTCCATCTTCAGTATAGTCCAGAATCCCTGTATATTCTTGATGTCATGTGTGCTCAGTACGCGATGAAGTTTGTCCAACTTATCATAGTATTCCACATGGTCAGCTATCAGGCAATCCTGACGTATCCACGAAACCTTACGACTATAAATCTCATGCTTATCCACTGGCACCGACTCCACTACCCAACACTTATGGCCGTTCTTCGTCTCCTCGCGCAGCAACTTGTGCGTATCCTCATCCACATGACGCTGTCCCATATCATCATAGGTAAAGTCGGTACCCATGAAATAGTCTGTCTTTGACGAGGAGCCGCTGATGCGTCGCGTCTTCTTCATGGCAGGCATATACAACCATTTAGCATCCTCCTTACCTATCTGATCGTAGTCCCACGTCAGGAACCCCGTTCCCTTTACATCGCCAGGATAGGTAAAGAACATCATCTTCTTGGTATCCTTGCCCTCGTCCATAGCCCACGATGTCACTTTACGTTGGCGCGTATTTCCATTCTTCTTAATCAATGTCAGTTCCAATTCGCCATAGCGAGTATCACCGTCTGGACGGTCCTTAACTTTCTGAATCACGTCGCGCCCTGTAAGTTGCTGAGCGCCCATCTGGCCTACTGCCATCAGGCATGCAGCCAATACAAACATTTTCTTTATCATAACTTTCTTAACTTCTTTATCTACCAAACACCTTGCAATTTTTAACAAGAATAGGTGTTACCAGCAAATCGGCAGCCAAGGCCGAAAGGATTCCGATAATAGCCATCAAGCCGAAATTGACACACATGGTGCAAGCCGATGTACAGAAACTGGAGAACACTGCCGAGGTTATAACAGATGTGGTTACAATAGCCACACCCACCACGCGGAACGTCCGACGGATGGCACTTCTATAGTGCCTTGTACGGTTGTATTCCAACTTAGAGTGATTGATAAAATGAATGGTATCGTCAACAGCCATACCAAGCATCATGGGAAGCAGCGTGGCAGACATCATATCAAGAGGGATACCCATCCATCCCATATACCCACCAACAAAGATAGCAGGCATCATGTTGGGAATAAGTCCTATCAGTCCTACGCGAACACTTTGGAAGGCAATCATCAGTATAACGCCAATGATAAAGATAGATATAACGAACGACAGCATCTGGCCTCTGACCAGATACTGCATCATGGTCACGTACTGAGGAATATTACCCACCAACGTTATATTAGCATTAGGGAAAATCGCTTCTGCATCGGCCTGAATCCGTTCCATCTCACGCTCCACCTGAGCTGAGTTAAAGTCGGGCATCTCCACCATCAGACGTAAACGACGATAGTCGTAGTCCATCCAGTATTCTGATTCCGTTCCACCGGCATTTTCATAGAGTAGCAATTCCTGCGCCACCTGCTCTTCTGTATCAGGCACACGATAGAATGCCGTATCACCATCATTCAGCGTCTGGTTCAAATCCTTCAGAATATCAAGTATTGAAGTGGTACGCTTAGTCAGCTTATAGCCTAAAACCTTCTGTTGCAAACGATCCAGCCGTTTCAGATTTTCTGGCTCCTTTGCTTCATCCTCATCAGGGAATTCCACAATCAAATCGTAGGAATAGAGCGAACCCAGTTCCGATCTTCCGACATCCATCACTTCCCTTACATATGGAACCTTCATGCCCATAGTCCGTTCGATATCAAAGGCCGCCTCAATCCTATACAGACCAATGCACAGCAGCACACATACCAACAGGAACGAAAGACCTATTTTCTTTGGGTTTCTCAGCACTTTACAGCTCAACGTTACCATCATTTTTGTCCATCGGGTATCACTCTCCTCCGTAAAGCCCTCCATGGGGCGTTTGTTCTTACCGAATGACAGCAATACGGGCGTAACTATCAACGAAGTCAGCAACACGAACAACACACTCATGGAACTGATAATACCAACGCAGTGCATCGGACGAATGGGGATAACCAGGAACGATAGCAGTGACACCAGTGTAGTAAAACCACAGAAGAAGACGGACCACCCTATCTCTCTTAATGTCTCTACAATAGCCCTCCTACGCTCACCATGTATGCGCATTCTGCCACTGAAGTACGAGAAGATATGTATGTTGTAGGCAATAGCAACCGCAAAAGACAGAACGGTAGGAATCATCAGTACAGTAGAATCCACATACATCCTGGTGAAACCCGCTATACCATAGGTAATAAAGAGACCACCAACGACAGACAGAATAGGTGCTATCATGCCCCTTATCGAGCGAGTCATGCAAAGCATAACAACGATACATATTACGGTAGCAATCATCATCAACTGCCCCATCTCCTTGCCTATATACATTGTTTTGCAATAGGTTACGTACGGCATGCCTGTTCCCTTGGGGTTCAGCGATGCATATTCAGGTTTCTTGATGATGTGTTCTACCTCCTGTCCCGTAACGATATCCGGTGCTACAGTACTCTGCCGTTTCCACACACTATCTGGGGGGAATGTACGCAGTTTAACCATAATCCATGAGAGGTCTCCCTTCTTGGAAATCAACTTACGTGCCACGTGCGGTTTGCTGTAGGCACGCATTCTTATGCTGTCCATCTCTGCGGAACCGTCAGCAGGAATCACCTCCGGTACAATCTGCTCAATGGTCATCCCTTCATCACTGCCCGCCATGAACTCTATATCCGTCAACGAGGTTACCTTGTCGGCATAGGAGAGGCTGTCCAGCAACTCGTTCGACAGGGCTCTCAATGTTGTCAGGTTCTCCCTTGTAAAATGATTGTCACACTGTGTAAGCACACCTACATAATAGTCATTGCCAAAGTGCGACTTAAACTCTTCTGTCATTACCAACATCGGGTCGTCCTCAATGAAATAATCATCAAACGATGTCTCCGTAACCATACGCTTCATGCCAATAACGGACAAGATAATCACTACAGCAAATGCAGCAAGAACCTGCCAGCGTAGCCTGAGAAGCCATTCTGCAAATCTACCAAAATAAGCGTTAATCCTTTCAATCTTCATAATTCTAATAAAAGTATATAGTTATATTTATCTATGATTCATTAAAGCTCTCCATCCCGAGAATTCAAACTGAATGTAATCCTCAATGGCATCCTTAATCTCATGGGGCTTGAGCTGATGCTTAATCACCTCCGAAATAAAACTGAACATCCATACCGTATGCACGTGATAGGTAAACGAAGAATGGATACAGCTAAAGCCAGGATGAATACGTTTGAAGTCATCCATGAATTGGAACACCAGACGCGTACACTCTTCCGTATATTCGTCAATATAGTTCTCCAGCGATGAACCTTGCGCCTGATAGAGTAGTAGCTTAAGTTCATCACGATGATTGTTTATCAGCTTAAGATAAGCCTGTACATGCTCGGCAATCATATCATCGCCCTCGCCACGGGCATACTTCACAAACTGGTCTTGATCTTCTACATTGTGATGCTGATGCATCATCTTTTCCAACTCTAAAATGAGTGGTAGAACAATATACCTAAACAATTCATCTTTACTCTGGAAGTAATTATAAAGATTACTCACCCCAATGCAAGCGCCCTTGGCTATCTCACGCATGGAAGCCTTAGCAAAACCCTTTTTCAGGAATTCTCTTTTGGCTACTTCTACAATCATCTCGCGCGTATGTACTTTTTTTATCTGCATAATTATCTGTTTGTCAAAAACGAACGATACTCCAATTTGTTCACAAAAAAAAGAGGACTCACACTTATGCGAGTCCTCTTTATCATTGATGCCAAAGCACCCTTATGTATTTTCATCAATCGTTTCATCAGTCATTGATTCTTTAATCTAACTGCAATTCTGTGCAAGCCATGCCAAGACGCAGCAAGAATTGCATTCTGTTTTCTGGGTGCAAAGTTATGGCGAAAAAACGAAGCCCGCAATACCCAAAACATGGTGTTTTTGTTTCCGAAATTTACCATATTCTTGGTATTGCACGGATGCAGGGAAGTGGGTAATTTTGCATCAGGAAAAAGCAGATATGGAAATAAAAAGATTGTTGTTTACTCTGATAGCGGCAGTGATGTTGCATATGGCTTATTCACAGGAAGTTATAACGGGTCACGTTATCGACAAGGAAACCCATGACCCTTTGATTGGAGCCACTATTTTCGATGCCGAGAAGAACAAACCACTTACAGTGACAGATGCAGAAGGAAACTTCAGAATACCTAATAATAGTGAACTCAAGAAAATAAGGATAACATATATCGGGTACAAAACACTCATCTCCACCCTCACGACTAAAAGCACAAAACTCACGTATCAGTTGGAAGCCGAGGTAAGTACGCTTGGCGAGGTAATGGTAACAGCTCAGGAAAGTCGTGGGCTTACCAGTTCGTCTAAGATTGAAAGGCATGCCATGGAACACCTACAGCCTTCAAGTTTTGCAGATCTACTGGAACTGTTACCTGGTGGACGAAGTAAAGACCCCGTATTAAACGCTGTCAACACTATCAGACTGCGTGAGGCAAGTCCCATGGGAAGCAATTACGCTACGTCATCGTTAGGAACAAGTTTCCTCATAGATGGCGCACGTATCTCCACAAATGCCAATATGCAGTCCATGAGCGGTGCATGGGAGAGTGCTGCTACCGAGAGGGATAACACTAACGCAGGTGTGGATATGCGTACCATATCAACAGACGATATTGAGAATGTGGAAATAGTACGTGGTATCCCCTCTGTGGAGTATGGAGATCTAACCAGCGGACTGGTTAAGATAAACAGAAAAAGAGGTGGGAAAGACTATCATGCGCGTCTGAAAGCCGATATGGGCTCCAAACTCTTTTATCTCTCCAAGGCTTTTGAGTGGCAGGAGAAGACAACATTAAACCTAAGCGCGGATTATCTGATTTCCAAAGCCGACCCGCGTAATTCGCTAAATAACTATACACGTGTAACACTCTCGGCACGTGCAGGACACACCCTTCAGTATTCTACATTCAATATACTGTGGACAACAAATCTGGACTACACAGGTTCCTTTGACGGAGAGAAGCAAGATCCGGACCTTAACAAGGGAGCCATAGACAAATATAAATCAGCCTATAACCGTATGGCTTTTTCTTCTAAGATGGAACTAAAGATGCAAAAGCCTATATGGATAAAGGGTGCTGAAGCCATGGTAGCCGCATCCTACCAGCACGACAAAGTATCACGAACAAAAACCGTTAGTAATCAAAGTCTTACAGGCGCTGTATTAAACAAAACTGAAGGTGAGTATGACGCACTGATTCTGCCGTATGTCTATGATGCAACACAGGAAGTTGACGGCAAGCCACTGAATGTTTTTGTAAAGTTGAATGCACGTCTGCAGGTACCCAGCACCAGGGTAGCCAATACCCTGCTTTTGGGTATGGATTGGAACGTGGACAAAAACTACGGGCGTGGACAAGTTTTTGACCCAGAGCGTCCCGTCTATCCTTCGGCCCAGACACGTATGCGTAGCCTCTCTGAGAAACCAGCCAATCATACGCTATCCTTCTATGCAGAAGAGAAAGCCACATTGCCGTTGGGGAAATGTAAATTGGAAATGATGGCTGGCGTGCGTGCTCTACAGATGCTGAACCTGCCGACAGACTATAGCATGAATGGACATTGGTACATGGATCCACGTGCTAACATAGGTTTTACGCTGCCCCGTTTTACACTGTTTGGGCAACCGTCCTTTTTCCGACTTTCCGGAGGTATAGGCCAACATACTAAGATGCCAACCATAGACCAACTATTCCCTGATCCCGCTTACATAGACTTACTGCAACTGAAATACTATAACCCCAACCCCGAGTATTGTCGCATCAACCAGCAAACTTACATCATACCAGGTACAAATGCAGCCTTGGAAGCAGCTCGTAACCTCAAATGGGAAGTGACGGGTGACCTCTCCGTTGGCAGCAACCGCCTGACAGTGACATATTTCAGGGAGAATATGACTTCCGGTTTCCGCAGTCAGACAGTCTATACACCTTATTTATATAAGAAATACGATGCTTCAGGCGTAGATGCCTCTACGCTTACAGCTCCTCCAACGTTAGAGAATATGCCTTACCAACAGCTAACGGAGTTGTGCGCCTATTCGCACTACGAAAACGGAAGCCAAACCAAGAAGGAAGGCGTAGAACTGACATTCTCATCTAAGCGTATCCCCAAGATTTATACTCGCCTGACGATAACAGGAGCATGGTTCCGTACCACCTACCGCAACTCCCAGTTAATTATGGAACGTCCAAGCGTGGTGGTGGGCAATGGAAGACTGCAGTATGTAGGTCTGTACAAAGACCAGGAAGCAGTAGTCAATGAAATGGCAAACACCAACTTTATGTTTGACACGGATGTACCCAAACTGAAACTGGGTTTCAGCGTCTCTGCTCAATGCCAGTGGTTTACTTCTTCTCAGCACGATGCACTTAGCAGTACACCAGATAACTATATGGATGGACAGGGAAATATCCACGAATGGACACCCGAATGTGCCTCGGATCCATACCTGAAATGGCTGGTCCGTACATCCACCAATTACACAAAAAGCACAGTACCCTTCGCCATGAGCCTGAACCTCAAAGTAACCAAGAACTTGCTCAAGGACCGCCTTAAGGTAGCAATGTTCTGCAATAGAATATGGGACTTGGCACCTGATTATGAAAGTTACGGGAAAACCATCCGAAGACATACTAAACCTTACTTTGGACTTGAGATGAATGTAAAGATATGAAGAAGATATTTTCCATAATAATTATTGGACTGACGATGGCATTGACAGCCTGCCATCAGGACAACGAGGACTATTATACCCTTGCTACGATAGGACTGGACACAGGCGACACACTGAGTGTAGAGCGTGTACAGGCAATGGCTCATATCACCAATCTGAACTCCCGTCACGTGGTTAGCACTTCAGACTTCATAGGTTCCGAGGTAAACATCCAACTGTTACGTGGCGCTTATCAGGTAAACATAGAGGGTATCATAAGATATAGCGATAAGCAGGGGAAAAGCTATACGAGATCGTTCCGTGCTGTCAGCGACTATGTTGAGTTGGTTGGATTAGAGTCCAGCAGGACAAAACTGAAGATTATATTCCTGGATTAAATGAAGAGACTAAGACATATCATATTAACATTGCTGTGCTCATTGATGACGGCGGAGGCTGCGAATGTTGATTCCATCTATCAGGATAGACATTCGCTGTGGCGACAAACCAAGGAAGAGTCTTTACTGAATCCTGCCTTAATGACTCATGCATACCTGAAATCGTTCACAGAACTGGATGTAAAAACGGACTACAGGAAGCAGACGGATGCCTTCTGTATGGAAGAAGGAACAGGTTTGTTTATTCCCGAAGTTGCAGCCCGCTCTTTTATCAGGCTTACACGTTCTTCTGTTGTCTGGGGGCAGGCGGCCTATGCCAACGGCAAGCAATACAACAAGGTATACAATAATGTGGCAGATTTCAATCTGCTATATCCCGACATTATAGCTGACAGTCTGGGTGGTGATACCCATCGTGAACGTTATCTGTTCTCGGGCGGATATGCAGCAGAAAGAGGGAAATGGCATCTGGGTGGTGAACTGAAATTCCGTGCCGAACAGGAATTCCGAACTTATGACCCACGTATGCGAAGCGTCGTCTCTGATCTCACGTTAAGAGCCGGAGTTGGTCGTGTCGTCGGCAAATACACTGTTGGCATATGGGGTGAAAGAAACATATACCGCCAGACCGCTGATGTGGATTTCTATGGTGAAGCCAATGGCATGGGAGAGTTGCAGATGACAGGCTTGGGTACAAGCTACGTGCGATTCTCAGGTTCCAACCGTGACATCTTCTACCAAGGAAAAGGCGGCACCCTTGCCGCAGATATAGTACCTAAATCAGAAAAAGGATGGTTTGGCCATCTATCCTGGGGAATGTACCAGTATGAACGTCTGTCAGTCGAATACAACTCGATGCCACTGACTACGCTATACCGTCAGCAGAGAGGTCTGACTGTGGGCTGGAAGCAACAGGCAGAAAGAAAGGAAAAGGCTTTCATGATTCATGCAGCATACGACAAACGTGCCAGCGATGAACATATAGCAGGCTCTGCATCTGGACAGGACTACCCTATCCTTACCAGTCTGACAATGTACAAACAACACGTGTGGGATATTAACGCAACGGCCTTGTATGGTCAGAGCCAGTGGCGTCTGTTGATGCGTGCCGGTTTCCTGAATCATCGTGAGTCATACGCATACGTAGAGCGCAAAATAGAGTATGCCCGTGTATATGGCGATGTTAC
>Ga0310786_10005781_pt1 | contig 16664 bp, 13 predicted proteins | sample AusTroGonzalo_MG_FD_203881 | JGI IMG/M metagenome (GOLD analysis project Ga0310786, IMG submission 203881) | Bovine rumen microbial communities from tropical cattle in Woodstock, Queensland, Australia - Gonzalo_03 (v2) (version 2) | ecosystem: Host-associated > Mammals > Digestive system >... | reverse complement strand
TTTATCAAAGATCTGATGAAATGCTTAGCAAATATTCTGTAGACACGTATCATGTTAAAATGCATAATACGCTTACCTTGTGTGATGAAGCGTTATACATATATAATCAACTTGATAGATTGAAAATTGTCGATGACTATTATTCAAAATATATTTGCATTATACTTGATGAAATTCTACATTCTATACAAAATGATGAAGCTATAAAAAAACTATTAGGTGTTAGATTACATACGGTTATTACAGGTATAGAAGTTGCAAAAAATGAATCAACCGTAATGAAACGATGGATAGAAGCAATATTGGATTATTGCCCATCAAAAAAATATATCGATATTAACAAGCAAATTATAGTTGATTCTATAACAAAAAACACAAATAAAACAGCTATGCTTAAAGCAATGGATAGATTTTACTCTCAGTTGATAAACAGAGGATATTCAGAAGAATACCTATACAGATGTGTCAAAGATTTTTTTGCTTTCGGAAATAGTAAAAACGGGAAAGTTACAATTGATAATCCTGAAATTATTAAAGATTTCTTGAATTCTTTCGATTTTCAAAACAATGAATATGAATTTATTATTCTTATAGATAACAAAGCATTAGAGTACTTTTCCGGATTGAATCTCTCAGAATATGATATTACTGATGGTATTATTTACCTAGAAGAGAAAGACATTAAAGAATTAGAAAAGTATAAATACGGACAAGAGTTAGTAACGAGATATCGTGAAAAGCAAATAAGCAACGAGAACATAGCGGTTATTAAATATACAGCACAAAAAATAGATTATTATACAGCACTTAATGAGATCGATTCATTGTTGAATTTTATTCGGTCTTTTGAAAGTTATTTTAAACATTACACATATTATGTCAATGTATATATGGCAATCCTGAAAATAAAAAAGACATACGGTCAAACTGACTATATAAAAATTGATGAAAGAGATGCTCTCCAACAAAGACCGTATATATCTCAAGATAAAATCGACGAACGCATAAAAACCATTTTAACTATTACGGATAAGAATTTTTTAGTTTGGTCTCCAATTATGATGGCTATTGATATGCATCATGAAGCGGTAAAAATTGAAAATAAAACAGCTGTTTTCAGAGATTTTTGGATTGCGCTTGAGAGTATTTTTTTAAATCCAAAAAGTAGTAAAACTAAAAACAATACGATTAACAGTACGATATATATTGTTCAAAAGACATACATATTAAAGAGACTAAGAACTGTTTATCATATGTTAAACGAGTCCACAACTGATTACATTAGACAAAGACTTGATATTGATACCTTTGAAAAATTTGTTTTTTTCTTTTCAGATAATGACTATGATAGCGATGGAATGAAAGCCGTATATCAAGAACTTGCAGATAATCCCCTTCTGCGACACAGATTGTATGAGCTTAGAAAAGCTCTTAGCGACGGCAAGAGAATACTAAAGTTATTAGATGATCACAATAGAATTGTAACATGGCAAATAAACAGAATATATAGAATTAGAAACATTAATACACATCTTGGTTACGAAATGCCAAATATCGAAAGCGCACTATACAATCTACACAATTATTTTGATTTTATAATTAATTATATAATTTGTTGTTGGGAAAACGGAAAGTTTTCAAAATCAATTGGACAACTGATTTTTGAAACGCAAAACGATATTCAATTACATAGAGAATTGCTAAAACAAGTTGACCAATTAAATGGCGACAATTATATTAACTGTTTATTTGGTGGTGATCATGACTTAATACATTATGAATTTGAATTTCATGATTAATAGTGTTAAACCACAAAAACGATGATAAAAAGGTAATTTGATGTACAAAATCAAAAATCGTGCACCTTTTCAAAATCGTGCACTCGTTAGACCTTGTATTAAATATGTAGTTGAAAGACAAAATTAAAACCCGTCCTTATGGACGGGTTTTAATTTTGCCATTCGGCAAGGATTCGAAACGAGCTTCTATTTTTGCTGTGCAGCTCGCTGCTGAGGAAAAATAGGAAGAAGCCCCAGTGGGGCTTCTGTCCGCGAGAGGAGAATCCTTATGCCTCACTCATTTTAACTTGTCAAAAGTGACTCTCAGAGACGCCGACAGACCATAAATCTTAAAAAAGCAACAGCGGATCACGGCGGCGCACAGCGGTTTTTTGAGTGACTCTTGAGAGACGCTGCGAAAAACCATTCGGGCTGAGAGCTCAAATAAAGGGTATTACAAAAGGCAGGCGATTTTATTCGTCTGCCTTTTTGCAATTTTTCATTATTTATAGAAAAGTCTTGTTTGTATAGCTGTTATACCATAGTCATTATTCAACCGCCGAGACGATTTGCATAACGGTTTCTTCAACCGTGTTGGAGTTGCAATCGATAATTGCGTCGGCGTATTTTTCATAAAGCGGGAGCCTTTCGTTATACATATCCAAAAGCGTTTCACCGTTTTTTACAACAATTCCTCTGGTTGTGAAATTGTGTATGCGGCTGAGCATTGTTTCGTAATCAAGGTGCAGATAAACAACCTTGCCGAGCGAGCGCAGGTGCTCCATTGCTTTTTCGGAATAGATTACGCTGCCACCCGTTGCAATAACCGTTGCTTCAATGTTCAGCGAAAGAATTGCATTTTCCTCGGCTTCATAAAAGTATTCGTTGCCCTTTGTGTCGATTAAATCCTGGAGTCTGCTGTGTTCCAAGCCCTGAAGAAGCAGGTCGGTATCGAAAAAATTTTTTAACAAAACCTTTGCTGCAATAACTCCGCAGGTGCTCTTTCCCGAGCCGGGCATTCCGATTAAAACTATATTACTGTTGTCCATGAATCCGTAACTTCACCTATAATAAATTTTTACTGAGATTATTATACCACAACTAAAAAGCAAAGGCAACGGATGAACCGTTGCCTTTGCGCGCAGAATTTATTTAAATTCAAACCAGTTTATATTCAGGTCGCTGTAGCCCGTATCATAGGTAATATAAACCGTATGAATGCCGGTTGTTTTAGAAATATCGTATTCATAGGTTTTATATTCCGTCCAGCCGCCAGTATCTTCTCCGCCTGCTTTGCAGAGAATTTTTCCGTCGGGTGTATCAAGACGGAAGTTGCAAGCCTGACCGCTGCCTGCAAGGCGAACGGTGAGCTTTGTTTTGCCTTCGCCGAAATCAACGCCGTCGAAGCATACCCAGTCGCCTTCTGCAACATAGCCGAGATTCTGACCGCCTTCGCCGCAGTCCTCAGCTCTTACGCTGCCCTTACCGAGATTATAATTTTCTGCTTCGATTTTTCCGTTGGTTGTTAAAACCATAAGCGCGGGAATTGTGCCGCCGTTTTTGAAGGTTACGTCAACTGCACATGCGCCTTCAATACCCTTGGGCATTGTGATTTCAAGCGCGTCATCGGTCTGAGTCCACTCAAGCGGAGTGCGCTCATCCTTGTTGATAAAGCAGATGCTTTCAATCTGAGAGGCGTCCCATCTTGATTTGTTCAGTGTTTTAACGCTGATTTTATTGTTTTCGGGGGTACCGAGAGCGGAGATATAAAGGTGCTTGGCGTCCTTGCTCTTGGTAAAGCGGATATCACTGCCCGTATACTGATAGCTGTCGCCGCTGTTTTCGGTTTCACCTTCGCCATAAACGCTCCAGGGGCGGGTTGCATAAATTGCATCGCCGTAGGTTGCAAGCCAGGCGCCGATTGTTTTGAGAATCTTTTGGCTTTCCTCGGGAATTGTTCCGTCCGCCTTCGGTCCTACGTTGAGAAGAAGATTTCCGTTCTTGCTGACGATATCAATAAGCGCGGTAATGAACTCCTCGCCGCTGCGGTATTCCTCGTTAGTTATGTATCCCCAGGATTTTGCGCCAACGGAGGTATCGGTCTGCCACGGAATTGCGTTTATGCCCGAAAGCGATTCGCGCTCCTTATCAAGAACCGCCATTTCCTGCGTAAATGCAGAATGTTTGTAGTTGCATACAACACCCTCGCAGCCGTCCCAGGTCTTTGCAAGGTCATAGTAATTCTGAAGCATTAAGTAGCGGTTTGCATCCTTATATCTGTTAAACGCGTCGTCCTGCAAATCAAAATCATAATAAATCATATCGGGCTGATATTTATTGATGATTTCCATTGAAATAGCATACCATTTTCTTATATGCTCCTCGGTTTTGCTGCCCGGTTTTCCGTAGAGCTCCTCATACTGAGGATCGTTTATATCAAGACCTTCGCCGTATTCCTCGGCAAAGAACCAGTCGTTTTCGGCAAAATGGTTTGAAATACCGAGCTTGATATCGTGCTTTTTAAGCGCTGCCTTAAGGTCGCCGATATAGTCAACGCCTGCGCCGTTTACGGAGTTATATGTTTTCTGGATGTCCGAATTATACAGCGCATAAGAATCGTGGTGCATACCTACGGGCATAACATATTTTGCGCCCGCCTCTTCAAAAAGCTGCGCCCATTCCTCTGCTCCGTCTCTTTTCTCCCAGGCAGAAATGCCCTCAAGAAAATCGGGGATGAAGTCCTTGTAGCCGACCTTTGCAGGTCCGCCGTAGGTTTCCATATGATAATCATAGATTGTATCTCCGCCGTAGGATTTTTCCTCAGGTATATACATCCAGTGGCCGTACCATTCATCACCGTATGCGGGAACGGAATAAACGCCGTAGTGAATAAAGATTCCGAACTTCGCGTCGCGATACCATTCGGGAACCTCATATTTGATTTCGGGAACTTCTAACACATTCGATTCCTCCTTTTTGCTGCAGCCTGAAAAACAAGCGGCAATTAATAATAATGCAAGCAATAAAGCTGCTATTCTTTTCATCGGATTTCCTCCTTATATTTTGATGGGTTATCCTACTATTAAATATAATTTATATCGTTCATAATTTCAATATATATTTTAAGCTCTTTTGTGTTGACAAAAACAAAAATCAGTAATAGAATTTAGTTAAAAGGAGATGTTGTTATGGCAGACAGTAAAAAGAAAAATGTTTGGCAGTTTATAAAATTTGCGCTCTTTTCCGCTTCTGCGGGAATAATTCAGGTTGCAGTCTTTACGCTTTTAAATGAGGTTGTAATAAAGCTGCCTCTGATTCAGAATGCGATGGCGACGAGCGATACCTTTGCAAGAATAATGAAAAACGAATACGGACCGATGTATTTAATCGCGCTTATACTCTCGGTTATCTGGAATTTTACCTTTAACCGCAAGTTCACCTTTAAGTCAGCGGCAAATATTCCGATTGCAATGCTCAAGGTGCTTGCCTACTATGCGGTATTCACCCCCGTTTCAACAATCCTCGGCAATTATTTCACTGCTAAATTTGCAGATGTCGGCGCAATAAACTATATCGTTTTAGGCTGCACAATGGCAACGAATATGATAACCGAATTTCTGTATCAGAAATTTGTTGTATTCAGGAACCAGGAAAACACGGCATCAAGAAGTACGAAAAGTAAAAACCGTCTCGGTTAGGGCGTTGGACTTAGGGATTTGACAGCCTAAAAATGCATATTTTAGCGAAATACTGCGTTAAAAATGCTCGGAATAAACAAATTATTCCTGTGCTTTTTGCCTTGTCTTTCACAAAAATCTGCAATTTTTAGGTGCAAAGCAATTTTGAAATAGGTATTTTTTGTTAGAACAATGAACAAACAAGGGTTAAGGCTGACGCCTTAACCCTTGTTTTGAAGCCGTTATAGCGGAAAAGAACATTTCAAAATCTATTAAATCCCTAAGTCCAACGCCCTTTGAGACGGTTTTGTTTTTTTTTTAGTACTTTATCGGTGTAGAGTTTAAATATTTATTTACCATAAGAGCTACTTTGAATACGATTGCGTCGTCGAATTCTCTTAAATCAAGACCTGTTAATTTCTTGATTTTTTCAAGACGGTAAACAAGAGTGTTTCTGTGAACAAAGAGCTTTCTTGAGGTTTCGGAAACATTGAGGTTATTTTCAAAGAATTTCTGAATAGTGAACAGCGTTTCCTGGTCGAGAGAATCGATTGAACCCTTCTTGAATACCTCTTTTAAGAACATTTCGCAAAGAGTTGTAGGAAGCTGATAGATAAGTCTTGCAATACCGAGATTTTCATAACTGATGATTGAACGCTCGGTATCAAATACCTTACCGACCTCAAGTGCTACCTGAGCCTCTTTGAAGGAACGCGCAAGCTCCTTAATTCCCGTTACGCAAACGCCTATTCCGACAATCGCATTGCAGAAGAATTCGGTTGCAAGAGTATCGCAGATGGACTGCGCAAGCTTTTCAAGGTCCTTGCTCTCAACATTCGGGCGAACCTCTTTAACAAGCGCAATATCGGTTTCGTTGATGTTTATAATATAATCCTTCGATTTATCGGGGAAGAAGTTCTGAATAACATCAAAGACAGAAATATCAGTGCTGTTTGTAACTCTGATGAGGAAAACAACTCTTGACGCGTCGTTATTAAAATGAAGCTCGCGGGATTTTATGTAAATATCACCGGGAAGAATATTATCAAGAATAACATTCTTTACGAAATTTGACCTGTCAAACTTTTCATCGTTGCTCTTTTTAATCTGGTCGAGCGCAACGGCAATAATGCCTGCAAAATTTCTGCTGGTTTCATCGGTTCCGTCAACAAAAACGGCATATTCGGGATGAATACTGTCGCCGAAGGCTTTATAGGTGCAGGAATCAACGCAAATCTGCGGACCGTTGAAAACGCCTGCCGCAATAACGCCCTTCTTAACCTCACCGATAAGACCGAGCTCGCTGCAGGAAATAATCGAACCGCTCTCATCAATAACGCCGATAACCCTGTCGGTTGCTTCGCGCATCTGGTTTACAACGCCCTGAAATAATCTGTTTGGCATAATAATACCTCCCGTAACAAGATTGCTTAAATAGTGCACAAAAAGACTTTGCACTAATTGTTAATATTATACAATTGATTTTGGCGTTTTGCAACCTTTTTAACAAAAATTTTTTAAAAATTATGTTAGTTTTGCATAAAGTAACCAAATAATACTATATATTGTGTTTCGTTTGCGGTGTTCATTGGCTATATTGTTTGTATGTTTTGTATGAAAATACTCGAATATGTACATAACGGCTGAATTTTCAGCAAATAATCACTGCTTTGGTTAAAGCGTCCTTCGTTCACAAATTATTTTCAATTGACAAAATTTGTTAATAATTATATAATATCTGTACAGGAGATGAAATTTATGAACACAAAACTCTTTACTAAAGAAAACATTATGTGCGCGTTCGCAATGATTTTAATCGTTGGTTGCTATGCAGCACAGAGAATTATCGAGGTTGCTTTCCAGCCCGATAAAACAATTGCGCTTATTCTTGCAATTATTTACACAGCGCTTCTGGCAGTAGTATTATTGTTAATCTCAAAGAGCAAAAATTCCTTCTTCGGAATTCTTACCGCGCTTATCGGATACAAAATGATGCCGCCTCCGCTGGGTTTCCTTGCTTCAACAACCGCTGAAGGCTATACGCTTTATTACCTTGTCGGCAGAGCTGCAGCAGTTATTTTCATTCTGATTGTATATAAGCTGTACAAAATGCAGGAGGAGCCACACGAAATCCGTTCGCTTCCCATTCTTGCAATACTGCTGAGCGTTCCGTTTTTCAACAAAATCGCCTCAGTGCTCGGAAGCTTCTTTATGTACAAAACCGGAAGTATGCTCTATGTATATTTTACCCAGTTTGCATGCTATACCGCAGCAGTACTCGTTATCCTTGCAATCGCATATAACAGCGGTTTCAGCTCAATGAGATTTACTGCGTATTTCGAATTCACCGCACTTTCAATAAATATTTTACGCCAGCTTGGCAAGATTGTTTATTTTGCAATAGCAGGTGAGCATATCAGCAAGAGCTTATACAGCTGGATTGCAATATTTGTTGTTCTTATGATTTGCTTTGCTGTTGCAACAAACATTAAGAAAAAACAACTCGCAAAAGAATAAATACATATAAATAAAGGGCAGTTTTTACTGCCCTTTATTTTTTTCTGTCATTACTTGCATTGTTTTACAATATATGGTATAATACGCTTTGTTTTCTACTATAACTTGGCAGATTGGAAGTAATGTTATGAAAAAAGCACTATCAATTATTCTTTGCGCTGTTATTATCGCCGCGCTCTTCGGATGCGCAAAAAAAGAAGAGCCGACAACCACTACAACCACTACAACGACCACCACAACAACCGCTCCGCCCGAGTATATCAACCCCTTAACGGGCGAGAAGGATTTTAACAAAGCCGCTGTTGATGTGCGTCCCGTTGCAATTGTTGTTGAAAACCTCCGTCCCGCAAGACCTCAGTGGGGTATTGAAACGCCCGATATTATTGTTGAGGGTGAGGTTGAAGGCGGTATAAGCCGTATGCTCTGGCTCTATGCGGATTACACCTCGGTTCCCGAAAAGGTCGGTCCCATCCGTTCCGCGCGTCCCTCATATGTTAAATTCAGCGAATATTTTGACGCAATATATATACACTGGGGCGGAAGCCACAGCAAAGCAAGCTATGTCGGCGGTTATGAAACAATCAAAAAAGACGGCGTTAACGATATAGACGGAATGAACGGCGGAGAGCTTTTCGGCAGGGATAAAACAAGAAGCGTTTCCTCCGAGCACAGAGGTATTCTTTACGGTAACAAGATAGCCTCCGTTATTAAGAAAAAGGGCTTCAGAACAGAGCTTAACAAGGATAAGTTTTCCGAGCTTTCCTTTAATGAAAGCGTTGTAAGCGCAGGCAGCGAAAAGGCTGCAAAAATCGGCGCTAAGTTCTCATCAAGAACAGATACAAGAAGATTTACTTATAATTCTTCCGACGGAAAATACCACACAAGCGACTGGGAAAAGGATGTTGCGTTCCAGAATGTTATCATTCTTATGGATGAAACAAAGTATATAACAACACCCTATAAAGGCTCATCAACCACCTATCTTAATTATCTTTATACAGGTCACAACGGCTACTATGCTTCAAACGGAACAAAAACCGCAATCAAATGGGGCATTAAGGATAATAAGATTTATTTCACAGATTTAAACGGCAACACCCTTAATCTCAACCAGGGCAGAACCTATATCGGACTTGCTTCTTCAAACCACGAGGGCAAGGTTACCTTTACAAATCCCGAAAACTAAAGAATCCCGGCACGGTTATTATTAATCGTGCCATTTTTATAAAAGGAATTATAATGAAACATAAAATTGATATGCTCGGTGGCAGCGCGATAAAAAGCATAATACTTTTTGCGCTCCCGATTATGTTTTCCTCGCTTTTACAATATAATTACGCGCTTGTTGACAATATTATTGTCGGAAGATATGTCAGCACTGACGCGCTTGCAGCGGTCGGTAATGTCGGCTCGATTAATTCCTTTATTATCGGCGCCGCACTCGGACTGACAAGCGGTTTTACGATTCCCGTTGCCCACGCCTTCGGCGCGAGGGATTCAAAAAAGGTTGCCCATTATTCGGGCAGCAGCGTTGTTGTTGCGTTTTCGGTCGGCGTTATCATTGTTATTATTGCCCACCTGATTTCTAATCCGCTTTTAAGATTAATCGGAACACCCGATGAAATCATCAAGCTCTCTGCAGCATATGTTAATATCCTTTATTTCGGTGTTCCGTTTCAGATGCTTTCAAATAATTTCACGGCGATTTCAAGAGCAGTCGGCGAGAGCAGAAAACCGCTATATTTCTTTATGATAAGTGTTTTAATCAACTTTATTCTCGACTTGCTCTTCGTTAAACAGTTTAGCTGGGGCGTTGAGGGCGCTGCGGCTGCAACCCTTATTTCTCATATCTGCGCCGCATGCCTGACGGGCTTCTATATCTTCAAACTGAATCCCGATGTCAATATTAAAAAAGAGGATTTAAAGCCCCATTTAAAAACCGCATTTGAGCAGCTTAAGCTCGGAATACCCGTTTCACTGCAGTTCACCATAACCTCTGTCGGAACAATGGCGCTGCAGAGCGCGGTTAACTCCTTCGGCGCAAATGTTATTGCGGGCTTCACCGCAGCAGGCAGAGTTGAAAACCTGACAAATCTTCCCATGTCCGCGCTCGGCGTTGCAACCCAGACCTTTGTTGGTCAGAACTACGGAGCGGAAAACTATGGCAGAATAACAAAATCAGTAAAACAGATTTTCCTGCTCGACCTTTGCGTTTCCGTTCTTATGAGCTTAACGCTCTGGCTGATAGGAACCCCAATGGTTTCAATCTTTATGAAGGAGCAGAATCCCGAAATTATGTTTGCCGCGAAGCGCTATCTGCTTGCAACCGTTCAGTGCTACAGCCTTGTTGCAATTCTCTTTGTTCTGAGAAACACTCTGCAGGGGCTCGGCTTTACCTACGCAAATATGATTGCGGGCGCGGGTGAATTCTTCGGCAGAATTTCAATTGCCTTTATCTTTTCAAAGCTCATCGGATTTACCGCCGTATGCTATGCGGCTCCTGCTGCCTGGCTGTTTGCGGATATTCCGCTGATTATCATTTATCTTGTAAAAAACAAAAAGCTAAAACAAATGCAGAAGGAAAAAGAGCTCTTGCAGTAGCAAGAGTTCTTTTTTAGTTTCGCGTTTTCGGTTTCTCGTTTTGCTCGTGCAATTATAAGCTGTTAACAAGATTCAGGTGCTCGGCAAATAAATCGCGAACGTCGTTTTTAATGGAAAACCCACCCTGGAGGGACATATGGTCGCCGTCATAAATCGGCATAATGTTCCATATTCCTCGGGTAACATTACCCTCCTCGTATTGCTTCTGCGGTGCGCCGAGGGGCGCATATGCCGAAACAGTATTAACAAGTCCGTCGTTCATCTGCCAGCTTTCGTCAACAACAAAACCGCCCGGGGTTGTTTCGGTAAACCTACCCATCAGTATGCCCGTTTTAACAAACATTTTCTCGGTTTTGCTTTCATCGGGAACATAGCTTCCGTCCTCAGACTTAACGGACGAATTGCAGGGATATGAGAAATAATAAACGTTTTTGAGCGTTTCAATTCTGCCGTTGAGTTCAAGCGCATTATCTATGAGCATATCATAGTTTGCGTGGTCATATTCCGCTCTGCCGTCATCCTCGTTGTTATTTGCCTTTGCAACAAGCGAGTTGAGGAAGTTCTGGGTTGCGCTGCCCGCCTCTTCGCTCGTGTCTATATCATACGCGGTTGTTCCGTTATGGGGAGAAGCAAGAGCTGTTATGCTGTTTATGTAATCCGCTTTACCTCCTGTGAAAAGGGGCGAAAGCTCGTCCGCAGGCGTTGCTTCAACCTCCGCTGCCGAACCGTTTGCCATAAGCTCGCACATAAGGCGGACGGTTGCACCTCCGAAGGAATGGCCGATAAGATTAATCTTGTCCTCGCTGCTCCAGCTGTTAATCAGAGGATTATTGCTGTAATCCGTTCCGAAGCGCTCGTGGTTGCAGCGCTCACTGTGCTCTTTTCCGTAATCAACAACGCTTCCCGTAAGCTGGGCATAGAGCTCGCAGGCTCTGTCCCACGCGCTGCCGTGGGGCGCAACGGATGCGCTGACACAGTTGAAACCCTGCTCATTCAAGTATTTCAGAAGGTCGCCGTTTCTCATTCCCCAGTATTTCAGGTATTTATTCTGTTTATCGTAGCTTCCCCAGCCCGAAAGTCCGTGGACGAAAACATAGGTGTAATTTGTTTTCCAGTCCTCACTGTTCACTTTAACAGCGGGGACGCTTTTGGCGCACGAGGATAAAAGCAGAACAACTGCAAGAAGCAGAGGAATTATCCGTGATTTTTTCATAAACTTCTCCAAACTTAAATTCCCCAACGGATTGCCGTTGGGGTTTTGTTGTTAATTATTAAAGTGCTGCAACAATGCTGTCCTTTGAGGTTACGCCGATAAAGGTTTCGGCAATTTCGCCGTTTTTGAAAACCATAATTGTCGGAATGCTCATAATGCCGAAGCGCGCTGCAAGCTCACCAGCTTCATCAACATCAACCTTGCCGACTACAACATCGGGATGCTCCTCAGCAATTTCGTCAACGATGGGAGACATAATTTTGCACGGTCCGCACCAGGTTGCAAAGAAATCTATTAAGCAGGTTTTGTCTCCGCTCATAACAATGCTGTCAAAATTTGAATCATCAATAACTTTTACCATAGTATATTACTCCTTTTCTTTAAGGTATTTTACTGCACTTAAGCCTGCCTCGGCGCCTTCATAAACAGCCTTGCAAACCTGAAGAAGTCCGCCGTTAACATTTCCGCAGGAGAAAACTCCCGGGATGTTTGTTGACATATCTTCATTTGTTTTAATACTGTCGCCGTCAAGCGCAATTCCGAGCTTTTTTGCAAAATCGGCTCCGCCTGCAACTCCAAGTGCAACGAAAATTCCGTCAAGCTCAAGGGCGCTGCCGTCGTCAAAAACAACAGAACCAACCTTGATTTCGCCCTTGATTTCGCTTATGGGCTTTGTTATAACCTCATATTTATCGCTTTCGGGCGCAGGCTTTCCGTCAGTTAAAATATACACCTTTTTTGCAATATTTTCAAGGTCTGCCGCTTCGCTTAACGCATAGTCGCCGTTTCCGAGAACCGCAACTGTTTTGTTTCTGTAGAAAAAGCCTTCGCATATTGCGCAGTAGCTGATTCCCTTTGCGTCAAATTCCTGCACGCCTTTTATGTTGGGCTTTAGCTTTTTGTTACCCGTTGCAATTATCAGTGTTTTGCCGACATATTCATTTTCTGCGGTTTTGACCTCATAATGCATATCGGCATTCATAGTTATGTGCAAAACCTCTGCATTAATAACTTCGGCACCGATTGTTTTTGCCTGCTCAATTCCGCTGTTATATAAATCAGCTCCCGAAACACCGCCGTCAAAACCGTAGTAGTTATCAATCAGATGCGCTTTTTCAAGCTGGCTTTCACCGTGGTAAAGAACAAGTACGCTCCTGTTTGCCCTTTTTGCATAAAGCGCTGCGGATATTCCCGCGGGACCTGCGCCTATAATAATTACATCATACATATTATAATGCTGCCTCAACCTTTGCTTCAATTTCCTCGGGAGTTACCTTTGAGCCGAAACGCTCAAGGATATTACCGTCCCTGTCTATAAGGAATTTTGTAAAGTTCCAGCCGATTTTTGCTCCGCCAGTCTGCTCAACAAGATATTTATAAAGCGGTATAGCATCCTTGCCGTTGACCTTAATCTTCTTGAATCTCGGGAAGGTTGTTCCGAATCTTAAAGAGCAAACCTGATTAATCTTCTCATCGTTTTCCCTTGCCTGAAATGCAAACTGGTTGCAGGGGAAATCAAGAATTTCAAAGCCCTGTTCCTTGTATTTCTTATACATTGCCTCAAGTCCGTCGTACTGGGGAGTAAAGCCGCAGTGCGTTGCTGTATTTACAATAAGAGAAACCTTGCCTTTGAACTGTGAAAGTGAAACCTCTTCGCCCTTCTGATTTAATACGCTGAAATCATAAACATTCATTTTTCATTCCTCCAAAAATTTTATAAAATTAAATTGTGTACAATTTGTTTACGGTTTCATTATAACAAGAAAAAACCGTTTGTCAATAGTTTAACAAAAAAATGTGCAAAAATGTTGTCAGAATCGGTTTTAAGTAAAACTAATAACTGAAAATTTTAAAAGGCTGCCGAATGGCAACCTTTTAAAATTTTCCTCCACCGCCGCCGTGGCTGGAGCCTGATGAGGAACTATGCGTTGAGCTTCCGCCTCCGCGACTGCTGCTCTCCTGCTGAATCTCGGTTTTTACTACATTGCTGTATAAGAAATTCTCATAGCTTCTTGTAACATTCAGACTGCCGGGAACGAGGTAGTCCCTTGCGCTTGCCTTAAAGCGAACGGGTTTATAGCTCTTTTTAACCATTCCCGCTATAATCGCAGCAATAATTATTGCAACAATCAGTGAAATGATAAAGCTTCCGACGCTTGCATCGTCGTCATCGTCATCGTAATCGCCGTTATAGCTATAGTCATATGTATAGCCGCCCGAATTGGTATAAAGATTGTTTGTGTCGTATGCCTCGCCGTTTTTTGCTTCAATAATAAAGTCTTCAACAATTGCTGCGTATTTTTTGTAACCGCCTGCATAATCGCCGTCGCTGAGATAAGGAACAACCTCATCCTCAATAACCTCTATACCGTAATCGGTTATTGCGGTTATACCGTAGCCCTTGGTTGAAATCCACCAATCGCGGTCCTCCATACTGATGAGAAAGAGGCAGCCGTCCTCTTTATAGCCGTTATAATCATAGTAATCGTCGGCATATTCCATCGGGGTTTTTCCGTCAAGAGTATTAACGGAGAGTGCAACCGCGTCGAAATTGTATGTTGACGCAATATCTTCAAGAATTGCGGAAAGCTCTGCTTCCTCACTGTCGGTCATCAAATCCGCGTTATCAATAACATAATGGCTCTTAGCGTTTGCAGAAAACGGAAGAAGCATTAATACAATAAGCAGCGCTGACGATAATAAACAGATTAATCTCTTTTTCATATCAGCACCCCCTAACCTAAATACTCAATAAGGGGCATAATCAAATACAGCAGCGGAGTTGCAACAGCTACTATCGCTGCAAACAGTGCCGCAAGCTTTGCCTTGCTTACCGGAACGTTTCCGACGAGCTTGCCCGTCTGACCGTTCATTGCAAAGGTCAGAAGCTGTCCCTTATATGAGGTGTTCATAATCCATACGGGATAGAGCGCGTATTTTGCGACTCCGTTTGATACATAAACGGAGCTTCCCTGAGTTGTAACGGTGTCAAAGCCCGATACGGTTTCGCGCAGGGTTTCCTCGCAGCTTGATTTTATTCTTTCGTTTGCCCTTCCGATGCTGTTTTCCATAGTAACATCGTATTTATCTGCAAGATAACCCGAAAGATATGCCGTCTGAAAATCCACTGCCTCGCCGAAATCAAAGGGCTCGATTGACTCCATAAGGTCGTCGGGCATTTTTGACGAGCCGTCAACCGGAATATTGTTAAAGCGCATATTTCCGCTTCTGAAAACATCAAAATAATCGGTTTTCGTGTAGCGGTATTTTTTATCGCTCCAATGCGTTGTTTTTGTTGCCTTATACGAAACATCCGCGCTCGCATCCGAATCAAAGAGCCAGAAAGGAACATAAATTCCCTTTATCTCCTTGAGCTTGTTCTCTGTTTTAAACAGATTCGGAGCAAACTTTTTTGACTTTGTATAGGCTTTCAGAGTTTCCATTGCCTTGGCTTTATTCAGTTTAAAGGGAATAACATAGTCGGGCTTGAGTGTTCCCGAAAGTCTGCCCGCCATAACAACAGGGTTGTTGCAGTAGGGGCAGGAGGAGGCAGCCGTTGTTTCATCGGCAACAATCGTACCGCCGCAGGAATTGCAGACAAAAACGGACATTCTGCTCTCCTCGCCGTTTTCCCAGTTCATCTGCCCGTCCTTTTCCCAGACAAATTCATCGGGCTTTTGCTCGTTGAGGCGGGTATCCATATTCTTCAGCGCCTGAACATCAAATTCACTGTCGCAGTATGGACATTTCATTTTCTGAAGCGTTGAATCAAATTCAATGGCACCGCCGCAGTTAGGGCATTTATATTCAAATAATTCTGCCATTATTCTTTCCTCTTTCAAAAATGTACAATTGAGGACAATCCCCAATTGTACATTACTTGCAACTTGTCACTATTATCTCGGTTTACCGCAGTTTGTGCAGAACTTGCCGTGGTTTTCCGTTCCGCATTCGGAGCAGAACCATCTGTCGATTTCGGGCTTCGGCTTTCCGCAGTTTGTGCAGAATTTTCCGCTGTTATCAGCACCGCAAGCAGGGCATTTCCATCCGCCTGCTGCAGGAGTCTGCTGCTGTTGCTGCTGCCCCATTGCAAAGAGATTTGCTGCCTGACCGCCGCCTGCATTCATAGCCATACCCATACCGATAAAGCCGTTCATTGCGCCGCCTTCGTTTGCAGCTGCGCCTCTCATTGCGTCTGCGGTTGCGCTTGCAATCTGTGCGCCTGCCATATTGGGATCGCGCATTGCAGCGCCCTTCTGGAACTGCTTGATAAGCTCCTGGTCCTCTTCGGTAAGAGTTATCGGGTTGAGCGCGATTGAAACAACCTCAAGTCCGCGAAGCTCGCTCCACTTTGCAGTAAGCGCTTCGTTCATAGCGTTTTCAAGCTCGGTTGTATGGGTTGCAATCTGATTCGGACGGATTTCAAGTTCCGAAAGTCTTCCGAAAGCGGGCTGAAGCGCGCTTATGAATTCGGTTTTAAGTTGAGTATCAAGAGTTTCTCTTCTGTATTCCTCTTCAACATTTCCGCAAACATTGGTGTAAAAGAGAAGCGGATTTGCAATTTTATATGAATACAGTCCGCTGCAGCGAACGCTGACATCTATATCAAGACCGATTTTGCTGTCCACAACTCTGAACGGAATCGGGTTGGGTGTTCCGAATTTATTGTCAACAAGCTCTTTTGTGTTGAAATAATAAACTCTCTGGTCCTTGCCCGTATCACCGCCGAAGGTGAAACGCTTGCCGATAACCTTAAAGGTATCTGCAACTGAATTAGAAAGGTCGCCCGTGAAAAGACTCGGCTCGGTTGAAGTGTTATAGGTATACTGACCTGGTTCAGCGCAAAATTCAACAATCTTGCCCTGCTCAACAATAATC
>Ga0310786_10005778_pt1 | contig 16667 bp, 12 predicted proteins | sample AusTroGonzalo_MG_FD_203881 | JGI IMG/M metagenome (GOLD analysis project Ga0310786, IMG submission 203881) | Bovine rumen microbial communities from tropical cattle in Woodstock, Queensland, Australia - Gonzalo_03 (v2) (version 2) | ecosystem: Host-associated > Mammals > Digestive system >... | reverse complement strand
AGGATCGGAGCTCTTCAGAAGATCGAAGATCCTCTGTGCCGGAGTTCCTTCCTCTGCCTGAGCCTTTCCGAGCTCAGTCAGTTCATATGTGACGACCGTCTTGCGGCCGGTTTCCTCAAGGCAGCCTTTTGCGCTGAGCCAGCTGAATGCCTGGTTGCACTGTCCGACCTTGTAGTCGAGCTCCTTGACTATTCTTTCTGCTGTGATGTCCTCTGTGCCGCTTACGTGGCGCAGGAGTTTGACCTCCAACGGGTGAAAGTTCTTTACGTCGATGTCCATAGTTCCACCAATATATATAGGATAATTGACCTCATAATATAACTAAGGCCGAAAAAAGAAAAGCCGTCAGAGCACCTTGGCGTTCTTATCATCTTTCCAGTACTGAAATATAAAAAAACAATAATTGTCCCGAGAGAGTGATTGATGTTTTTTCGAAATTATTATAGGTTACTAACGTTTTTAGATATAAGGAATTTTTAGATTTAACATTGAGGTTTTAAAAAAAATGGCAATTGAACTGTCCAAGATGAGAAACATCGGAATCAGCGCACATATCGATTCCGGAAAAACAACTCTCAGCGAGAGAATTTTGTACTACTGCAACCGAATCCACGCAATCCATGAAGTTCATGGAAAAGACGGCGTGGGAGCAACCATGGACAGCATGGAACTCGAACGCGAAAGAGGAATTACAATTGCAAGTGCCGCAACCAGCGTCAACTGGAAAGGCTATGAAATCAACGTTATCGACACTCCGGGCCACGTCGACTTCACAATCGAGGTCGAGAGATCCCTCAGAGTTCTTGACGGAGCCATCCTGGTTCTCTGTTCAGTCGGCGGAGTCCAGAGCCAGAGCATCACAGTCGACAGACAGATGGACCGCTACAAGGTTCCCAGAATCGCATTCATCAACAAGTGCGACAGAACCGGTGCCAACCCGTACCGTGTCGTTGCCCAGATGAGAGAAAAACTTCATCTCAACGCAGTCATGGTCGAGCTTCCGATCGGACTTGAGGACAAGCTCGAGGGCGTTGTCGACCTGATCAGAATGAAGGCCATCTACTTCGACGGCCCCAACGGAAACGTCCTTCGCGAGGAAGAGGTTCCTTCTTCAATGCTCGAAGAGGCCCAGCAGAAGCGCGAGGAGCTGATCGAGAGCGCAAGTGACTTCGACGATGAGCTGATGAACATGATCCTTGAGGGCGAGGAGCCTTCAATCGAGATGATCGAGGCTGCCATCAGACGCGGAACTCTTGCTCTTAAGATGTGCCCGGTCTTCGTCGGATCCGCACACAAGAACAAGGGAATCCAGCCGCTTCTGGACGGTGTTACCAAGTACCTTCCCGAGCCGCGCGATGTTGAGAACAGAGCACTTGATCTGGACAACAACGAGAGCGAGGTCGTTCTTGAGGCAGATGACAAGAAGATTCCTGTCGTCCTTGCTTTCAAGCTTGAGGACGGACGCTACGGCCAGCTGACATACATCAGAGTCTATCAGGGTAAGCTCAAAAAGGGCGACGAGCTTGTAAACACAAGAACCGGAAAGCGTTTCAGAATCGGTAGACTGATCAAGATGCACGCATCGGAGATGGAGGACATCAACGAGTGCGGAGCCGGTGAGATCGCAGCTCTGTTCGGAATCGACTGCGCAAGCGGAGACACCTTCTGCGGAGCAGGTCTGAGATATGCAATGACATCAATGTATGTCCCGAATCCTGTCATCTCTCTTGCCATCCATCCGAAGGACAAGAAGAGCCAGGACAACATGTCCAAGGCCATCAACCGCTTCATGAAAGAGGACCCGACATTCCAGTGCTATGTTGATCCTGAGAGCAACCAGACCATCATCAAGGGAATGGGAGAGCTTCATCTGGACGTCTATGTAGAGAGAATGCGCCGTGAGTACAACTGTGAAGTCACAGTCGGTGCTCCTGAGGTAGCATACCGCGAGGCAATCTCACAGAGAGCCGAGTTCAACTACACCCACAAGAAGCAGACCGGTGGAAGCGGACAGTACGCACGTGTTGCCGGCTACATCGAGCCGATTCTCAGCGAGCCGGGTTCGGACGAGGAGCCGAAGGACTTCGAGTTCGTCAACGAGGTCAAGGGCGGAGCTATTCCTACCGAGTACATCCCGTCATGCGAGAAGGGTTTCCAGACCGCTATGAAGAAGGGACCGCAGCTTGAGTTCCCGATCGTCGGTGTCCGCGTATGTGTCAACGACGGTGCATGGCACCCGGTCGATTCTTCCGATATGGCATTCCAGACAGCAGCCATCGCAGCCTTCAAGGAGGCCTTTGCTAAGGCTAAGCCGACCATCCTCGAGCCGATCATGAAGGTTGAGATCGAGGGTCCGTCCGAGTTCCAGGGAGCAATCTTCGGAACAGTCAACCAGCGCAGAGGTATGATCGTCAGCTCAACAGAGGACAACAACGTCTGTACAGTCGATGCTGAAGTTCCTCTCGCAGAGATGTTCGGTTACTCAACAGTCCTCAGATCCATGACCCAGGGTAAGGCCGAGTACACCATGGAAGTCTGCCGCTATGCCAAGGTTCCTCAGTCCATCGCTGATGATCTGAAGAAGAAGAAAGAAGAGAAAGACAAAGCCAAAAAGTGATTTCTGGTTTATCATTGAATAAAGGATATTTATATGGAAGTTGCAGAACTGATAAAGAAGAGCCCTATCAGGGTGTTTGAGAATTCTATCGACGGCGGACTCGGAAAGGGCAACCTCGGAGTCCTGGCATCACGCCACGGAGTGGGAAAGACCGCATGCATGGTACACCTTGCAATTGATAAGATCCTGCGCGGCCAGAGCGTCATCCACGTCTCATTCGGCGCCAACGTCGAGCACATCATGAACTGGTACAAGGAGGCCTTCCGCGAGATCTCCGAGTTCAAGAGCCTGGACGATGCATTCGATGTCTACCAGACAATCCGCAGCAACCGCGTCATGATGAACTTCTCACAGGAAGGAGTCGGCGTGGACAAGATCCTTGCCAGCCTCGAGACTCTGATTAACCAGGGTTCCTTCAAGGCCGATGCAGTATTCTTCGACGGTTACAAGCTCACAATGGCTTCCGAAGAGGATGTCCACAAGATCAAGGACTTCGCCAAGAAGATGAACATCGAGGTATGGTTCTGCGTTTCACCTGCAAGACCGAACGTCGATTTCACCGAGTACGGAGTTCCTGTAACAATGGATCCGTATCTTGATCTGATCGATGTCCTTATTGGACTTCACTACAACGACGAGAAGAGCAAGGTCATCATGACAGTCGTCAAGGATCATCAGAAGAAGAATCCGCATCCGACAGGAGTTGCTCTGGATCCGAACACCATGCTGATCAGCGAATAAGCTTAATTGAGCTTTTTCAAGGCGGTTCATGTTGCTGAACCGCCTTTTTTCTTTTATTATTTCATCATCACGCTCATGAAGGGCGCATCTGAACCGAAGTTCTTATTCTCACTGTCCTAAGGGGCAGCAGGTGGTGCGTCCGTTGATTTCAGATCACAGAAAGAAAGGCCTTATTACTCTTTCCCTGCTTTTTGCCGTAATCATCATGGCAGCAGTCTGTCTGTTCGTCGGATCCTCGCACATGTCCATCTCCGACTGTCTGGATGCCCTGGCAAAGAAGAGCACGGCCGCCAACAACAGAATCATCTGGAACATCCGAATGCCCCGTGTTCTTGCTGCTCTGGTCGCCGGGGCAGGGCTTTCCGTGGCCGGTCTTATAATGCAGACGAACCTGAACAACGCAATGGCAAGCCCGTCCACGCTGGGTGTATCAAATGCTGCGGTCTTCGGTGCAAACCTTTCAATCATAGCATTCGCTGGCGGATTTCTTGATACGGGAAACCATCTGTCCAACTTCGATGTGGGAGCCAATCCGTTCTCCACATCCCTTATGGCGTTCTTTTTCGCAGTCATCTCCATCCTTTTGATTCTCGGTCTGTGCCGCATCAGAAGTTTTTCGCCGAACATCGTGGTTCTTGCCGGAATTGCAATCGGTTCTGTCTGGACTGCCCTGACAACGATTCTTCAGTTCTATGCAACTGACGTAGGACTGTCGGCCGCGGTCATCTGGAACTTCGGAGACCTTGGAAGGGCGACTTATAAAACCGTTCTGATAATGTTCGTCACCGTCCTTGCGGGAATCTCCGTCTTCATCTTCCTTTCAAGACGCTACGATGCTCTTCTGAGCGGCGATGCCGTTGCAATCTCAGTCGGAGTGAACGTGAGGCTTCTGAGATTCGTCTCACTTCTGATCTCATCGATGATCACAGCAGTGTGCGTCTCGTTTCTGGGTGTCATCGGCTTTGTCGGAATCATCTGTCCCCATGTGATCAAGAAGATCATGGGTCAGGAGCATCTGTGGTCCATTACCTCCAGCGCACTTCTGGGAAGCCTGCTCCTTCTTGTGGCCGATACTCTGTCACGAAGCATGGGAAACGGCTCGGCTCTTCCGGTGGGAGCCATCACATCGATGTTAGGAGCTCCGTTCTTCATCGCAATCATATTCAGAAGAGGAGGGAAGCACTGATGCTTGAAGTTCAGAACCTCATCTTCGGATATGATAAAGACAATCCGGTTCTCAGGGGCATTGAGATGACTCTGGAAGCCGGTCAGGTGGGAATCCTTTTAGGCCGTAACGGAGCCGGAAAGACCACGCTGTTCAAGATAATGACCGGAGTCCTGAAGCCGGACGGAGGAAGGATTTTGTTCGACGGACAGAATCTTCTTCAGATGTCCAGACGCGAAAGGGCAGGCATCGTCGCCTATGTTCCCCAGCAGCTTGATTTCGGAGCCCTGACTGTCTATCAGAGCGTCCTTACCGGAAGGGTTTCATACTACAATGTCAGACCTTCGAAGAAGGACCTTGCCATTGTGGAGGACATCCTGGCCGAGATGGGTCTTGAGGATATCTCCTGCAGGGACGTTCTTGAGCTCTCCGGAGGCGAGAGGCAGAAGGTCGCCATAGCACGTGCCCTGGCCCAGCAGCCAAGGGTTCTTGTGTTCGACGAGCCGACCGGAAACCTTGATATCGCAAATGAGCTTCTGATAATCAATGAAGCAAAAAAGATAGCCCATTCAAGGGGAATAACAGTACTTTCTTCGATACATGACCTGAATCAGGCTATGTTTTTCGGAGACAAGTTCTTCTTTATGAAGGAAGGAAGAATCCGTTACGCAGGCGGTCCCGAGACGTTCGATGAGATGACAATCAAGGACATCTACGGGGTGTCGGCCAAGGTCGTGACCGAAAACGGAGAACGATATATCCACTACTATAAGGAGAGGGAGAATGAATAAGAAAATATTCGTAATGCTGCTTGTCGCCGCTCTGGCACTGACAGCTGTCTTCGCAACACCTGTTCCGGAGTCTGCAGGAAGTCCTGCAAAATCCGTTGTCATCAAGGACATGATCGGCAGGGAAGTCGAGATTGTTCCGGGAAGCTATCACCGTGTTGTCTGCATCGGAGCCGGAGCTCTTAGAATGTACAGCTACATCGGTGATGTGTCGGATCTGTGCGGAGTCGAGGATATCGACAACATCAGTCTTCAGAACAGACCGAAGATGTTCGACCAGGCCGCCCGCCCTTATGTGATTGCATATTCAACAGAGTTCTCGAAGCTCCCTTCCTGCGGAGTCGGCGGACCTCAGGCACAGACTGCGGAAGCAGAGAAGATTCTTTCCTGCAACCCTGATATCGTCATCTCCGAGTATGAGGATGTCCAGAAGGAAGATGCCCTTCAGGCTCAGCTGGGTGTTCCTGTAATCACCCTCAGATCCGGTGCAGACGGAGTCTTTGCAGAGGAGTTCAAGGCTTCGATGAAGCTTCTCGGTGTTGTCTTTGCAAAGGAGAGCAGGGCTGATGAACTTGTTTCCTTCGTAAATAAGGAAGAAGCTGAGATCAGCAGGAGAACAGCTTCCGTCTCGGAGGCTTCAAAGCCCGGTGTTTACATCTGCGGTCTAGGAAACTGGGGAACGACGAACCACCTGATGACAGCCCAGAACTACAAGCCGTTTGAGATTGCCCACATCAAAAACGCTGTGACAGGACTTTCAGCGAAGGGTATGCAGGCTATCGAGAAGGAAAAGTTCGAGGCTATAGGAAAAGACATTGACATCATGATCATTGATGCCGCTGCTGTTAAGAATATCAAGCCGCTTCTTGCTGAGGATAAGAACATGTTCGATTCCTGCAAGGCATGGAAGAACGGAGATGTCTACATCCAGCTTCCGTACAACGCATACTACACCAACTACGAGATTGCCCTGATCAATACATGGTTCCTGGCAAAGACCGTCTATCCTCAGCTTTTCGAGGACATCAACATCTATGCGAAGATGGACGAAATCACACAGGTCTTTTTGGGTCTTCCGCTCGGAGACGAGATCCTGCGTTTCGGCGTCAGCAAGGGTGCATACAACAAGATTGACACAGCCACTTTTTTTAACTAAACAGAATGTATGATCGACAAAAACGATGTCATTGCGTTCTTCGACCGATGCGCCCCTACCTGGGACGCCGGGATGAAGCGCAATGACGCTGTTATTGATTCAATTCTGGATGGCGCCTCCGTCCGTGCCGGAGCCAAGGTTCTCGATATAGCGTGCGGGACCGGTGTTCTGGTGCCATATTACCTGCGTCGTGGAGTCTCGAGTGTCCTGGGCGTGGATATCTCGCCGGAAATGATCAGGATTGCATCGTCCAAGTTCGATCGAAAGGATGTGAGTTTCATTTGCGCGGATGCCGAGACGGCCTTTTTCGGAAATGATTTCGACTGCATCGTGGTCTACAATGCCTTTCCCCATTTCTCCGATCCTGAAATGCTCTTGGAGAACCTTGTTCCGATGCTCAAGAAGGGCGGAATTCTGACCGTGGCGCACGGAATGAGCCGCGAGAAGGTAAATAGCCACCACATAGGCTGCCCCGCCGGTGTTTCCAATGGTCTGATCGACGCCTGGGAGCTTGCTTTTTCCTTCGGAAAACTTCTCGAAGTCACGACAATTATCTCCAGTGACCTCATGTATCTTGTCTGCGGAAGAAAAAGATAAAAAATATCCTCTAAAGGCTTGACCCTTACCCCCTTAAACTTTATGGTAGCCCTTGTAAAGTGCGGGGACCAACTATATCCAAGAATCCCCACAGTCACGGGCACAAACAATGCATGTGGTGCGTCCCTAGTCAAGAAAGACAAGCCTGTGACGAACGTCATTTTACCTAGGGTTACGAGAATGATTGAAATACGTCATTTGAGAAAGGAGTTTGACGGTAACACAGTTCCACTTAAGGATATCAACGTTACCATCAACAACGGGGATGTAATTAGCATCATCGGACCTTCTGGCACGGGCAAGTCCACATTGCTCAGATGCATCAACATGCTGACCGAACCGACCAGCGGACAGATCATAGTTGACGGCCAGGACATCACAGAAAGAGGTTGCAACCTCAACGAAGTGAGAAAGAAGATGGGGATGGTTTTCCAGTCCTTCAATCTCTTCGGTCATCTCACAGTCATCGAGAACATCATGAATCCTCAGATCACGCTGCTTGGAAGAAGCAGACAGGAAGCCTTTGACAAGGCTATGTACCTGCTTACCCAGGTCGGTCTGGCAACCAAGGTGTTCTCTTATCCGGACGAGCTCTCCGGTGGACAGCAGCAGAGAATCGCAATCGCCAGAACTCTGGCAATGGATCCGGATATCATCCTCTTCGACGAGCCCACCAGCGCACTGGATCCGAGTATGATCGGAGAAGTCCAGTCGGTTATCAAGCTTCTTGCCAAGACGGGAAGAACCATGATGATCGTCACCCACGAGATGGACTTCGCCCGCAAGATCTCCAACCGTGTCATCTTCATGGCGGACGGAATCATCTACGAAGAGGGCACACCGAAGCAGATCTTCGATCACCCACAGCACGAGCTCACACGCAAATTCGTCCAGAGACTCACGACTCTCAGCTACAAGATCGACAGCACTGAGTTCAACTTCGAGGCAATGAACGAAGAACTTCAGGGCTACGGTGAAAAGCTTCTCATCGAGGCCGAGCGTCTTACCAAGCTTTCACTGGCCATCGAGGAAATCTGTATCAACAACATCGCCAACTACTCGGACAACCCGTTCATCATGGTCAAGATCGAGTACTCCGAGAAGCAGGATACCCTGTACCTGTCAATCAAATACAAGGCCGATGAGTACTTCGATCCCAAGACTTCCGAAAGTAAGCTGTTCCTGCTTCTTCTCAGCGAGAGCACAACTACTCTGAAAGAGCAGAAGCTTAAGGACGATCCTGACGGCTGTCTCTATCAGATCGACATGAGCTTCAAGTGGGAGGAGGAATGAATATGAAGAAAGCACTGATTATTCTTTTTTCGCTCCTTCTTCTGAGCACATCTGTTTTCGCCACCACAGTGGATACCAGCAAATTCGAGAAGATCGAGGACTTCAACGGACTTCCCATCGGAGTCCAGACCGCAGTCCTTTACGAAGAGCTGATCCAGGACCGCGTACCTGACACCGAGTTCCAGTACTACACCATGCCCACCGACATGATCCTGGCTCTCAAGTCCGGTAAGGTGGCAGCATACCTTGTCGAGGCCGTAGGCTACGGTGTCCATAAGGCAAACCACCCGGAGCTTTCCACATTCAAGGAGATTCCGGGCTACATCAGCGCCAGCAACATCATCGGAAACAACGACAAGCAGGAGCGCCTGCTGCGCGAGATGAACGAGTTCATAAAGAAGGGCTATGAAAACGGCCTTCTCGGAGACAACGGAAGCCTCTACCAGTACTGGATCGCCGACTTCGATCCTGCAACCGACAACGTAGGAGTCAAGGACTTCACCTTCACCGGTGAGAACGGAACCTTGAATATCGCTGTCGAAGGCGGCTACGAGCCGTTCTCATTTGTCAGCGACGGAAATCTTGCCGGTTTCGATGTTGAGTTCGTCTGCCGCTTCTGTGTGGAATACGGTTATACTCCGATCTTCAACGAGATTCCGTTCGAGTCAATCGCACCGGGTGTCGAGACCGGTAAGTTCGACATCGGAATGAACATCGTCGTAAGCGAAGAGCGCAACGAGACCGGAACACTTTCGGACATCTACTACACATGTCCTGTTCTCCTTGTCGTCCTTGGCAATGAGGGAACTGCGGCCGCATCCGCAAAGAGCGGAGCCTACAACACAATCGAGGATCTTGACGGTCTTCCGATCGGAGTTCAGACAGCAGTTCTGTACGAAGAGCTGATTCAGGAACGTGTACCTCACACAGAGTTCCAGTACTACACCATGCCGACCGACATGATCCTGGCTCTGAAGTCAGGCAAGGTCGCTGCCTATCTTGTCGAGGGTGTCGGATACGGCGTTCACAAGGCCAACCATCCTGAACTTACAACGTTCAAGGAGATTCCGGGCTACATCAGCGCCAGCAACATCATCGGAAACAACGAGAAGCAGGAGCGCCTGCTGCGCGAGATGAACGAGTTCATCGACAACGGCTATAAGAACGGTCTTCTTGGAGATGAGGGAAGTCTCTATCAGTACTGGATCGCCGACTTCGATCCTGCCACCGATAACGTAGGAGTCAAGGACTTCACCTTCACAGGTGAAAACGGAACTCTTAACGTTGCAGTCGAGGGTGGCTATGAGCCGTTCTCCTTTGTCAGCGACGGAAACCTCGCAGGCTTTGACGTCGAGTTCGTCTGCCGCTTCTGCGTGGAGTACGGCTACACACCGATCTTCAATGAGATTCCGTTCGAGTCAATCGCACCGGGTGTCGAGACAGGTAAGTTCGACATCGGAATGAACATTGTCGTAAGCGAAGAGCGCAACGAGACAGGTACTCTTTCAGATGTGTACTACACATGTCCTGTGTACCTCGTCATCCTGGAGAACTCTCCTTATGCATCAGGAGAAAGCACAGGAACTTCTGCTGCCAAGGTCGGATTCTTCGAGAAGATCCAGCAGAGCTTCTACAAGACCTTCGTAAGAGAGAACCGCTGGAAGCTGTTCGTCTCAGGTGCCGGAGTCACGACTCTGATCACAATCTGTTCCATCGTCATCGGAACTGTTCTGGGATTCGCAGTCTACATGGCATGCAGACACGGCAATGTGTTCGCCAACAAGACGACCAACTTCTTCATGTGGCTGATCCACGGAATGCCGACAGTCCTGTTCCTGATGATTCTGTACTACGTCATCTTCGGAGCCTCAAGACTTTCCGGAATGTGGATCTCCGTTGTGGGCTTCTCACTGATGTTCGCAACATCCATGATCGACATGCTGCGTGTCGGATATAACGCAATCGGAAAGGGTCAGTATGAAGCTGCTACCGCAATGGGTTACTCTGACGGACAGAGCTTCTTCAGAATCCTGCTTCCGCAGGCTGCACATCACTTCCTGCCGATCTACAGCAACGAGGTGGTTACCCTGATCAAGGAAACATCAGTCGTAGGTTACATCGCTGTTCTGGATCTTACCAAGATAAGCGACCTTGTCAGAAGCAGAACCTATGAGGCCTTCTTCGCATTGATCCTCACCGCTGTGGTCTACTTCGTCATCCAGGGAATCATGGTCAGACTCGTCCGCATGATCCAGAAGAAGATCGACCCGCGCCGCAGATCCGACAAGAAGATCCTTGAAGGTATCGACATCAAGGACTGGGACCTCTTCTGAGTTTCAGTTCTAATAAGCGAAAAACCCGAAGCGAAAGCCTCGGGTTTTTTTAATTGCACGGGTATTAAAGAGAGTTCTTTCGCCCATTTAACAGCAAATTCCCCTGATTCCCCCAGAATTTGCCTATAATGCTCCAAATCATCGATTGCAAAAAACGGTTTGACCACAAAGAAGGGAAAAATCTCTGAAATAGTTGTTAATTCCAGAGATCAAAACCACAGAAGCAGAGACTTCTCCGGTATTTGTGGTCACATAACTTGAATAGCATCGAAAATTGCAACAAAAACAGTATTTGGAGCTGCATTTTGTTGCTTTGCTGACCACTAAAACCAGCGAATTTGCCTCAATTATGGTTGGAGTACTAAATCTACGATTGTGAACAGGCTGTTCGCAGCCTGTGAAGTGGCCAGCCGGAGCCAGGAGGCCCGCAGGCAGACTAGCCAATGCGGGCTGACGCAGAGAAGGCGCCAGGCTCTGCACAGGGTGTGAATCAGTCTGTGCACATGAGAAGACCCTCATGTCAATAAGCCGATGTGTAACCTGTGCATTTGCACTTCTGTACAAGCTGATAGGCCCCATGCGCCAGGCTTCATGGCCGCGCCGGGCCTTGCATGTGCAGACAAATACACAGGTAACCCACAGCTGATTGACAATCGTTTCTGTTATCTAAGTTCCTTTATCCGTTTGATAACCCTGTCTATGTCGGTATGAGTCAGAGAAGGGTTGAGAAGGGTGAACTTGAGCATGACGCGCCCGTCCTTGGATGTCTGTCCTATGACGGTTCCTTCATCCATCAGGCGCTTTCTGATGTTCTTGTTGGCCTCATCTCCGTCAGTGACGGCAAAGACGACTGAGCTGATTTCAGGCTTGACCGGAGCGATGAAGGCGGGGTCATTGATCAGACACTCGTAGAAGTAGCTTGCGTTTCCTACAGCAGTATCGACAATTGCCTCAAAGCCGTCACGGCCGCGGGTGCGGAATGCCATGAAGACCTTAAGCGCATCGAAACGCCTTGTTGTCTGGATGCTCTTGTCCACAAGGTTGATGTAGCCTTCCTCTTCGTCCTCCTCACGGTTGAGGTAGTCCGCATGAAGCTCGAAGCACTGCTGAACGTTCTTGTCCTTGAATAGGACCACTGAACATGAGATGGGAAGAAGGAACATCTTGTGAAAATCCACCGTTACGCTGTCGCATACGGAAAGGTCTCCCATGCGGTCTTTGTACTTACGGCTCATGACCAGGGCTCCGCCGTAGGAAGCATCAGCATGGAGGAACATTCCGTACTTGTCGCAGATCTTTCGCATCGCAGCTACATCATCGATTGAACCGTAGTCCGTGGTTCCGATAGTGGCAACGGCGCAGAAGGGCAGTAGGCCGTCATCGATGTCCTGTTTTACCATCATTTCAAACTTATTTATATTTATCTTACAGTTTGAGTCCACCGGAAGCTTTCGTACGGAGTCATAACCAAGACCCATGACATGGCAGCTTTTCTCCATCGAGAAGTGCGAGACCTCAGAGGTGTAAAGACGGAGTTTGTCATAGCAGGAGGGCAGGCCTTTCTTCTTTACATCATGATCCAGCCTTGTATTGCAGAACCAGTCGCGCGCTGCGATTATGGCCGCCATATTTGACTGGGTTCCGCCTGAGGTGAAGGTTCCGTCGGATCCTGGCCCGAAGCCGAAAAGCTTCACAAGACCGTGAATCATGGCCTCTTCGATTTCAGTTGCTGCCGGACCCTGGTCCCAGCTGTCCATGCTGTCGTTGAATGTGCCGATTATCAGTTCTGATGCAATGGTCTCGGTGAGAGCCGGTGCATGAAGATGCGGCATGTAAAGGGGAGACCATGTGCGGAGAAGATGGGGCATGATGTTCTTCTTGACGGTATCAAGAGTCTCATCAAAACCTGTTCCATGTTCGGGAAGGAATCCCAGGCCCTCTATCTGGGACCTCAGTTCGTAGACGTTTTTGCCGGAGTATGCGGCGTCGTCGTCAAAAGATGTGATGATCGCATCAGTTGTCTGCTCGATCATGCTTCGGAACGTCTGTCTGACTTTCTTGTCAGAGGACAGAATGACAGGTGTTTTCCCCTCCATTTCCGACTCCTTCCAAAGTGATGGTGCTAAAAGGTAGATACCATGATAACAGCAAATATGGAAGTAGGCTATTAAAATTGTTTGACCCACCCCCGATATAAATATATAGTGGGGATTACACCGCAGTTATCTAACGGTTTGGGAGGCGCGATATGATGGATTTCATTGTAAGTGTCAACGATTTCGTCAACGGTATCGTTTGGGGTGTACCGATCATGGTACTTATTCTGGCAACCGGACTGTTCTTTACGTTCCGGCTTGGATTCTTCCAGTTCACGCACTTCGGCTTTATGTTCAAGGATACGATCGTAAAGGCCTTCAAGAAGAAGGACGAACATAAACCGGGAAAAGGCGAGCTGACGTCTTTCCAGGCTGCGATGACCAGCGTCTCCGCCATCGTCGGATCCGGTAATATCGCTGGTGTGGCTACTGCCATAGTAGTCGGAGGACCCGGAGCACTTTTCTGGATGATAATTGCGGCTATAGTCGGAATGGCTTCCAAGTTCGCCGAGATCACCCTCGGAATCAAATACAGGAAGTTCAATGACGACGGATCGGTCCGTGGCGGTGCCATGTACTACCTGGCAGACGGACTTAAGCAGAAATGGCTCGGAATCCTGTTTTCCATCCTGGTCATTCCGTTTGCATTTGTCATCAGCGGCGTCGTAGACACCAACACAATCGCAACTACACTCTTTGATGAGTTCAAAATCCCGACAATCGCAACAGGAATCGTTCTTGCAGTTGTCACCGGAATCATCGTTTTCGGCGGAGCCAAGAGAGTAGGTTATGTCTGTGCAGTCATCGCCCCGTTCATGGGCGGAGCATATCTGCTTGCAGGACTCTGCATCATCCTTATCAACATCACAAAGGTCCCCGGTGCCATCGGAACCATCATTACCGCAGCCTTCAATCCGGCGGCAGCAACAGGCGGTGTCATCGGCTCGATTCTGGTGACCATGAAGATGGGAATCGCAAGAGGCATGTACTCCAACGAAGCAGGTCTCGGAACCGCAGCTATGGTCCATTCACCTGCCAAGGTCAGTTCTCCTGCCGAGCAGGGAGTCTGGGGTCCGATCGAGGTCTTTTTGGATACCATCGTCGTATGTACCATCACAGCCCTTGCCATCGTCATGTCAGGTCTTTGGACATCAGGTCTTGACGGAGCCACGCTGACAGTCAACGCATTCAGGACAATGCTTCCCGGCGACATCGGATACTGGGTTGCAATCGGTTCTGTCATTCTTTTCGGCTTCAGCTGTCTGATCAGCTACTACGACTACGCCACACAGGCTGCCGAGTACCTTTTCGGCGAAAAGAGCAAGCTCTTCGTCAAGATTTTCTGGGTCATCACGATTATCATCGGAAGCCAGACAACTCTTGGTTTTGTCTGGGATCTTGCCGATACTTTCAACGGCCTTATGATCATTCCGAACCTCATCGGACTTCTGCTTCTGAGCAATGAGGTCATCAAGGAGAAGAAGACCTATTTCGAGGCCAACGGAATAAAGTGAGGATTCCTTATGGAACATGAGGTGTTTGAATTCAGAGGTCTGAATGTTCTTGATTCAAAGTGCTACAAGGTAGTAGTTGAAGACGGAGTCATCTCAGACCTCAGCGAATGCAAGACTGCGCCCGAAGGCTCATACTTCTGCCCGGGCGGCCTTATCGACACCCAGGTCAACGGATGTCTGGGCTACAACTACACAGGAGAAGATCTCTCCGTTTCTCAGGTCAGGCAGATATGCACGGAGCTTGCCGAGCACGGCACACTCCAGCACTTCGCCACCATTATCACAAGCAGTGAGGAGAGGATTCTCAAGAGTCTTGATACTCTTGTGAAGGCAATTGAGGAAGATGAGTTTGTAAGGCGCAGCATCACCGGAATCCACATCGAGGGAAACTACATCTCTCGTCTGGACGGCCCCAGGGGTGCTCATAATATCGCCTATGTCAGGGATGCAAGTATCGAGGAATTCGACCGCTGGTATGAGCACTCGAAGGGCCTTCTCAAGTACATCACAATCGGAGCCGAGGCAAACGGAGCTTTGGATCTGATCAAGCACGCAGTGGCAAAGGGCGTTGTCGTTTCAATAGGCCATACCGGAGCCACTAAGGAGCAGATTGATAAGGCTGCGGAGGCGGGAGCCTCGGAGTCGACGCACCTCGGAAACGGAGTCTTTGCCAAGATCGACCGCTTTGAGAACCCCATCTGGCCACAGCTGAGGAACCAGAAGCTTACAACTGGTCTGATTGCAGACGGCGACCATGTCACACCGGATCTGGTCTGGGTGATTTCAAGATGCAAGGATTCAGACCACATCATTCTGGTTTCGGACCTTCATCACTGCGCAGGTCTTGAGCCCGGCCGCCGCATGGACGGACCTCTGGAGATAGAAGTCTTCAAGGATGCGGCCGTGCGTGTAGCGGGAACGCCGTATCTTGCAGGAGCCGGCGTACACCTTCTTAAGTGCACATACAACTACGCACTCTTCTCGCAAACAGATCCTGTTCAGGCTTTCAGGCTCAGCACGGTCAATCCGATTCGCAAATACAACCTCGACCCCGAAAGGGCCGTCTTGCGCACAGGGAAAAAGGCCGAGTTCATCGCATTTGAGAAAGGGCAGAACTGCTACGATCTTAAAGCCGTCTTCGCAGACGGAAAGCGTATAGTATAGTTACTCGTAAATAGGCTCGAAGTCGCTCACATCATGGCCGCAGAGCGGGCAGATATAATCAGGCGGAAGAACGCTTTCTTTGTACTCAAATCCGCAGATCTTACATCTCCAGCCGACGATCTTCTTCTGAACCGGGGCTGCCGCCTTGGGCTTCACGTTGTTCTGATAGTCGTTGTAGGTAAGCGGTGCCTTGTCGCTTGTCCTGAAGGCGTCATCCACCTCTGCGATGAACAGGGTATGGCTTCCCAGATCCTGACTGCTTACAACATGGCAGCTTAAGACTGCGCAGGTCTGAATCGGAAGATAGGGGATTCCCTTTGCATCCACAGGACACTCGAAGTCTGCGAACTTATCGACGTTGCGTCCCGACTGGAGACCGAAGCGTTTGATTGTGTCGAATGTGGCACTCTGATCCAGAATGCTCATTGCGAAGACTCCGCTTTTCTTGATCATCTCGCATGTCAGGTTCTTGTTGATACAGGCGATGGCCACCCTTGTAGGAACCGCCGCAACCTGCATGCATGTGTTTGTTATACATCCGTTGACCTTGTCTCCATCCTTTGTCGCAAGCATGAAGATTCCGTATGAAATGTTGAACATTGCTTTAGGATCCATATTCATCCTCCTGTATCCGTGAATCAAGTCTATTAAACGGAACTGAGAGCTGTCAAACAAATTGTAGGCATGTTTAAGCAAGTTTCGTTGACATCATCAGGCACCGTAAATAGACTGAATACATGACAGGAGAACTATATATAAAATGGACAGCTATGGCTCTTTTATCTTGGGCAATTCTTTCCGTGTCCCAGATTCCTGTCAGAAAGAAGATGGGATGGGTTGTAAGAGGCATCCTGTTTGTCGTCAAATTCGCACTAATGACCCTCTGTGCCTATAAGATAATGGTCGGAAGCGGTCTTCTGACCTGGAGATACAGCTATCTTCTGGGCGGTTGGTATCTCGGGTTCATCGGTGACCTTATCTCGGATCTGGTTACACTTCCGTATGAAATAGTCAAAAAGCGCAAAGGAAGCATTGTTCTGCACATAGTCGTCAGCCTGTTCTTCACACTGGCTATCATGCTGTACGGTTCGACGAACATGGATGTCATCAAGGCGAACACTGTGGCCATCTATTCCGATAAAATAAAAACAAATCATAGATTCGTCTTCGTTTCCGATGTCCATGTCGGTTCGTCACAGCGGC
>Ga0310786_10005777_pt1 | contig 16669 bp, 15 predicted proteins | sample AusTroGonzalo_MG_FD_203881 | JGI IMG/M metagenome (GOLD analysis project Ga0310786, IMG submission 203881) | Bovine rumen microbial communities from tropical cattle in Woodstock, Queensland, Australia - Gonzalo_03 (v2) (version 2) | ecosystem: Host-associated > Mammals > Digestive system >... | reverse complement strand
AGGCTTATCCCATGATAGTTCGTTGTCATCGTGCCTTCATGGTCAATCTCGGTCAAGTGGAACAAATCTCCTCTAATTCTCGTGCCATGCAACTCGTGATGCGCCATAGCCATGATGCCATCCCCGTCTCGCGCAGCAATGTCAACAAACTGAAGGAACTACTGGGGCAAGGTTAGACCCTAAATACTATTTTTAAAACAAATAGTAATATGAAAAAACAACTACTCTTATTCGCTATGATTTTGCTACCATTGGTAGCGAGTGCCCACGACATTGAAGTTCAGAATGCCGATGGCGTTACCATTTATTACAACTACATTAATGATGGTACGGAGCTGGAGGTTACTTTCCGTGGTAGCAATTATAATGATTATTCAAACGAATATCAAGGCAATGTCGCTATACCTGAGGAAGTAACCTACATGAACAGGACACGCAAGGTGACGAGCATTGGAAATTATGCGTTCTATAATTGCTCTGGCCTCACCTCCATAGAAATCCCCAACAGCGTGACGAACATTGGGAATTATGTGTTCAGAAATTGCAATGGCCTTACCTCCGTCACCATCCCCAATAGCGTGACAAGCATTGGATATTGTGCGTTCTCTGGTTGCAATGGCCTTACCTCCGTCACCATCGGCAATAGTGTGACGAGTATTGGAGAGTTTGCGTTCCTTTATTGCTCTGGCCTTACCTCCATCACCATCCCCAACAGCGTGACGAGCATTGGAGGATGGGCGTTCTCTGGTTGCAATGGCCTCACCTCCGTCACCATCGGCAATAGTGTGACGAGAATTGGATATGCTGCGTTCGAGAATTGCTCTGGACTTAAAAAAGTAATCGTAAAAGATATAGCTGCATGGTGCGGAATCAAGTTCGATGATTCTGACTCTAATCCTTCATTTTATGCCCACCATTTATATAGTGACGAGGATACAGAAATCACAAATCTGCTTATCCCCAACAGTGTGACGAGCATTGGAAAATATGCGTTCTATTATTGCAAAGGCCTTACCTCCGTCACCATCCCCAACAGCGTGACAAGCATTGGAGATAGGGCGTTCTATTATTGCTATGGCCTTACCTCTGTCACCATCGGCAAAAGCGTGACAAGCATTGGAGCTGAAGCGTTCCGTGGATGCTCTGGCCTTACCTCCGTCACCATTCCCAATAGCGTTACGAGTATTGGAGAGTTGGCGTTCCTTTATTGCTCTGGCCTTACCTCCGTCACCATAGGCAGTGGTGTGACGTTCATTGGAAGTAATGCGTTCGATAGAGCGGATATTCCAACTGTCATTTCTCTGATAGAAAATCCATTTAAGATAACAGGAAAGACATCGAATTCTAGAACTTTCTCTCAAAACACATTCCTTAACGCGACGCTATATGTTCCGAAGGGTACTATAGATAAGTACAAGGCAACTGATGGTTGGAAAGACTTCATGTTTATTGAAGAAGGTATACCTACCGGCATTAAAGTTATTGAAAACACTCAAAACAAGAATGCCACTGTTTACGACCTGAATGGTGTTCGCTTGTCAGAGCCCAAGAAGGGTATTAATATCATCAATGGCCAGAAGGTCATAGTGAAATAGTATTTATTATCATTTAGGAGCATCCCTGCCCGTTTCTATTTCGAGCAGGGATGCTTTGTTATCTGATATCCATAACCTGCCCTCCATAAAAGAGACCATTTGGTGCACGCAAAAGGCAATGGCAGTACTTTTCGATGTGGGAATTCCTGCTATCAGCAAGCATTCGACAAATGTGTTTGTTGTGCAGAGAGTTAATCCATATTATCTATTATTTTTTCTATCAACTTTTATGAGACTATCAACTATGTAGTCTGATGCTTCGGAGATAGACATATTTTGCACATCAATCCAATGTATTCTCATAAACATAAATCTTGTCTCATGAGACAAGGGTGCTGTTACAACAGGAATTATTTTCCCATTATATTCCATTGCAGCCATAAATTCTTTGTATTGCCATGATCCAATTCGGAAATCTTCATTCAAGAATGTAAGAATATATCCATTCTTAGATGCATCCCGGATATTGTGTTCGATAACTTCTTCGATAAAAACTCCAGCCATTAAGTCGTCTTCATCGAAAAAGGTCTTAAAATCATGCTGTTTCAATTTCTCATTCACAGCTCTTGCTAACTCTGCTTGTTTTCGCGGATAAGACAAAAATACCGTTGAACGTTTTTTGAACCTTTCTATGGCTTCTACAATCTTTTCTTCTGACCAATCCAAATTGACAGTTTCATAAGGACGATTAGTTTCCTTAATATGCTCAACTTCAAATTTTACCCAATCTGACTCCTTGGCATTCTGGCTATCACATAATACGAAGCGGTGCCTATTATCAATCTCCTCCTTGATAAGTGTTTTGGTCAATTCTTCATACCCTTCCTTTTCTAGGCATTTCAGGAAGAACATCAATGGCCGAAATCCTTCTTTCTCCAAGAGATCTCTCACCACTATCACTTTCTCATAATCTAAATGAGAATGCGAAAGAAATACAAATATTTTATTATCTTCCATTCTTGACCACTCTAAATTATCTGTTAGTTATCTATCGAGCACAATAGGCCGCTGAAAGCGCACAATAGGGTCGGTTCCACTGTGCACATTTCATACTGCCTGCAAATATACGAATTATTTCTGAAATTATTCGCAAAAGCAATTAAATATTTCTAGGATTATCTTCCGCCGCCATTGGCATTTGAATATCCTCTTCCTGCAATTCGGGATAAGGATTGTTTTTGACCACATGATCTTGCAACCAGATATGATTCAGGGTGAACGCTATGGAATCCAGCGTCTCTTCACGCTTCGATGATTTCAGCTCGCACTCCCACACCGTGATACAATGCCAACCCATTTCAGCCAGTTTACGTTGCTCCTCCTTATCCCTTTCCTTGTTTCTTCGTATCTTCGCCACCCAGAACTCCCTGTTCGTCTTCGGAATCTTACAGCACTCGGAGTTCTCAATCACATCTTCCATCTTACCTCTGACATCTTCCATCCGTGGCAGAGCCACGTTGTGTCCATGCCAAAAGCAACCATTCACAAAGATGCACGTCCTGTATTTCCTTAATACCAAATCAGGATGCCCAGGCAACCTTTTATGGTTCAATCGATATCGGAATCCCCTACTCCACAACCCCTTGCGCACAATCATCTCCGGCTTCGTATCCTTCGAGTGGATTGCCGCCATGTTTTTATGCCGCTGTTGTGCTGAGAGTTTATCCATTTAACCTTGCTTTTTATAACGATGGCAAAGATACTAATTATTTTTTTAATAGTATACAAACGGGACGGTTTTTTGTGTACTTGACTATAGTCCTTTTCTGAATTTCAACAATTCACTACCTTTTATAAATATAGGTCTTCCTTCTGGATACTTCTTTAATATAGACCTGCTTTGGTGAATCTCTGATGAATAGTTGATACGATCTGTTGATATAAGGCGCTCAATGTCAAAGGTGCCAAGATTCACCTCTTCGTCAAAGATATAGCAATAATACCTGTCATGATGTGGCGAAAGATAGCCTTCCTTTATCAAATCTTCCTTTGACCTCACTTGATATCCCTTTACACGGAAGGCCTTAAACACGCCAAGGCTTTCCTTGTCGAATTCATATAAAAGAACAAACTTGGCCTGTATATTCTCAGTTTCTCGTATATTTATACCTCCATCAACATCTATGCCCAAGCGAACATTATAGGCATCGTCAACTTTTCCGCCTTCATGCCCAAACATCCAAGTTCTCTGTTCTTCCCTAAATCCGCCAATCAAGAATGGCACGTCCATATAGTTCTCTACGTAATGAACTGTAAGTAGATTTTGCGGGACAGCCCTTTGTGGACGAGGCTGTACTTTTGGCAACAAGCCCTTTGGATCAACCCCCAAAGCACACGGCTCAACATAGAACGCTTGTTTCAGTTGGAACATGACTTGGTCATTCTCGTTCCTCACCTCCTCTTTCAGTTCCCGTTCTTTCAGTTTATCTTTCAGTTCTATTTTGTCTGGGTCACGTAGTGCCAACGAGAAATACTGCTGACTCCCCAGATTCTCGAATGGCTGGAACACCTTACCTAATAATGTCTGGAAGTTCTCCTTTATAAACGTATTAGGCTCTACGTCCTCATGGGCCGTCATCGCGTAGAATAGGAAGTGCTTCTTCAACATATCCTGTATCTCCATTCGGAATTTCTTCCTTGCTTCCAAACGCCATGCAGCCTTGGCTGTCTCCTTGTTTCTTCCATACAACCCCAGTACAAACAGGAAGTTGACATCGTAGTGGGCCAGCATATAGGTGTCGCGATCGAACAAGCGATTCTCGAACTGGCGGTTCAGGTGGTATTGTTTCTTATCCTTCGACAGTTCTATCTTATCATCTGCCGTCAGGTCGTTTTGTTGGGCTGATATGAAGAAATTGGGGATTACGTTGTATCCTTCCGTCACATCATCCCTCAGTTTGATATGGCCTTTCTGTTCTTCCTCCGAACCGTCATTAAAGAGGTCAAGGTTCCATTGGATGACATTCCTGGCATAGGTAAACTGCTTGCTGATGGACTTGCTGTCCAACTGATTGCCTCGCTTGTAGTATTTCGAGTCACCAATATAATAGACGTCATCTAGACTGTCGTTGTTGGTCAGCACACGATATTGGTAGATGTGGTCAACAATCTTTCCGTCAGCCTGGTCTTTCAGTCCATCTGGCAGTTTCTGGTCGCCTGCTATCAGTTCATCGATAATAGCCTCAAACACTATCTGGAAGTCTTTGGCCAGCAGATACTCCCTGCGGTCTACATTCAGATTGATGTTTTGTGGTTGTTCAAAGAAAGCATAGCACAGTTCCCACAGTTCCAAAGCCTTGTCCGAGAAATACTTGTATTTTATTTGGCGCAGTCGTCGCTTGCCCTGTCCGTCAAGATACTTTTGGAACTTCTCGCCACGAATCAAAGGGAAATTGACGTTCATGATGACTGGCAAACCGTATTTCTGCTGAATATGGTTCAGAATGCTATAGTAGATAATGAGCAATTCCTCGTCGAAGTTCACCCTCCGCTTTTTGTTCACAGGGTCCAGATAAGCCACACTTTGCGTTCTTTGCCCAGACGATTGCTCAATGATAGCCTGCGAGTGTGCAATAGTTCGCGTCCAGTTTATCTTGTTATAGCCAGCGTGCATGTTCTTCACGATGAACGTCACGAACTGCTGGTTCCGCTGGTTCCATTGTTGCAAAGCCAACAAGATATCAAGGAATGTACTTGCCTTGCGTTTCTTCATCCGTCCCATGACAGGAGCCTGTTCGTAGAGGATGATGGAGGGACGTTTCTTCTCACCTCCAAAGCGGTCATATTCATGTTCGCGGAATACGGATAGCGCCCGATAAATCCATACCGACAGATTGTAGATGAATCGGTATTCCTCCTTGCTCAGCTCGTCGCATTTCTCTGGATTAATCAGGTTGCGAGGCTCTATATGCCCGAATACCTTTTCATGATAGCGTTCACCTTCGAGCAACACCTTGGGAAGAATAAACACGCAGTCATTCAGCTTCGGGTTGAAGTAATAGCCTACCTTGTCGAGGCTTACCTTTCCCTCGGCATCATGGAACAACAGCTCGCCCAACACCTCCTCGCTGATATCCTCACTCTGATACGGATATTCCTCTATCAGGATGCGCATAGATTACTCTTCTGTTACCGTTTCCGTTGTATCTGTCGTTTCCTTGGCAGTTTCTGTATAGAGGTCGCTTTGCTCGCCAAACACATTGTGCATAAATGCCCTTAAAGCCTTGGTATCTGCTATAGTCTTGCCATTTTCATCTTCCGTATAGAAAGTGTCAAACGAGGGATCACCCTTGTCCTCAACGACCTTAAAGATGGCATTGTCTTCGTCCTTAAACACATCATTCCACAGATAGAAGACTACCTTTCCGACAAACCTCTCAGCATCAATTTCCTTGCTGTCCTGTGTCTTTGGCTTGCAGAAGAAGTAGCCAAGCTTCTTATCGTCAGAACTGGTGGCAGCTGCAATCTTCTCATTGATGGCTTTTATAAATTTCCACCAACTACATTCAAAGGTATAGGACTTGTTGTCTTTTTCGTAATCAAACTTCACAACCCAGTTCAGCAGCACCTTCGTTTCTGAATCCCTGCCCTCAGCAATCTTCACATACTTCCAATCCCAACGACGCTTGAAAGCAGAATCAATGGGGAACAGGCTCTGGTCGCTTGTGTTCATCGTGGCCCAAATGTAGAGGTTAGAAGGGAGCAGTAATATACTACCATCCTTGATGCTCTTTGTAATACCGTCTGGGTAGTGTTTCCTGTAGAGGTCGTCTATCTCCTTTGCCTTTTCCTCTGTTAGATTCCACTCTTTGGCAAATAATGCCCTCAACTCATCCTCTGCATCAGCATCCGTCTTGACGGGATAAGAAGAGTAGCCTTCATCATTGCGGTCTAACAATTGGAATATGTCACCAAATATCTGGGCGCAGTTACCTCGGTTTATTTCCTCGATTACCAAATATTGCGACTTGTCAGGATGCAGCCATGCGGCAATATAAGCCTGCAGAAATGCCTGGCAACTGTACTTATAGACAATACGTTTCTCCTTCATAGGTTGTCCTTCCTCATCTTTTACAGCTTTCAGAGTCTCACCTATCACAGTTGTCATGTCCACCTTTTCCATGTGTGGCTTATAGCAACCCACAAATGTGGAATAATCACTATCCGGATGGAACGTTGTGCGAATAACCGCTTTACCCTCTGTTAGTCTGTTTATCTCATGCGACTTTCCTGTGCCAGGGGCACCATAGAAGATTTGCTGATGAGAATAGCTGGTTGAATGCTGGGTTTCTTTGCTGGTGTCTATAAACATGCCTTTTATATCTGTATCTGTTAATTCACATTTCACATCATCATATTCAATTTGGAAATTATTTATATTTTCATCTCCATCGGGAATAAGAACATTACAATATTCATCTGTAAGAAGTTCTTTTAAAGCTTGCTTCAATCCTGCAATATCTTTCTTTTCAATACTTTCAAAACGAAGAATCCAAATAACAAATGCATATCTCAGCTGTAATGTATTTAAATAGTAGTATATACTACTCTCAATATAATCAGGATTATAAATCAATACCTGATTACTTACATCCATTACTGGCCGCCATCCTGATCGTTTTGGATATAACACAGTAATACCTGTGTTTGTTTTAGAGTCTTTGACGGATGATTGTGAATAGAAATTGCTACCACAATCATAATCTCTTCCGTTTGGAGCAATACTTGTAAAGAAATCTTTGGTGCATTGCCTGTCGTTGATTTTTACTACTTTTCCTACAAATGATGCAAAAGTATCTTTGTTAGCTGTGTTCTTTAAATCACAGTTGGCTTTGTATTGCTTGTAATACATTGCTAATGCAATTCCATATTTTAACGCACTTACTTTTTGTGTTAGGCCTTGTCTCTTATCATCATCAATAGAAGACAACACCTCGTAAGCCTTGAGGACTGTTTTTTTTGCAATATATGCCATAATTATTCTGGTAAAAAGTTTAATAATGCTTTTGCAATAACCCAGCCTAAAACAGGTGGAACGGCATTACCTATCACCTTATATTGGGACTGGAGGGGGATGTTACCAAAGTGATATTCATCAGGGAAGGATTGAATACGTGCACACTCTCTGACTGAATATCTGCGATTTTCTACAGGATGAGTAATACCGCAATTCTCAGGCTGTGCTGATGCTGTTATAGTTCCATTGATTTCACCAAAGGCGAAACGTCTGAAGAACTTAGGCGCATGATATTTCTTTGGGTCATCAGCAATTTTCTTAAATCTTGGTGAAAGGAGTTCGTATGGAATATCTTTCCATGAACGTCCTTCAAAGACGACTTCTGGTAAGTCTTCCTTACGGAAACCTGGGACAAAATAACCGAAAGCCTCCATTCCGTGTCTGCATCCTCCTATTAAGTCTACTGACCTTTGAGTCGTTTCACTATAATCCCAAACTACATCATCCTGTACCTCATGGACTCCTTGAAGAATACTACCTAATAGAAGTTCTTCATCCCTCCCAAAACTCTTCGATGGGATGTGATACTCATGTATAATATTCTGTAAAGCTGTAAAATCAAAGTTGCCAATACCAAGTTCTGCATCAATACCAATTATCAACACCCTATATCTTTGCTGAGGTACACCATAATCGCTAGCACACACCAATTGCATGCTCATATTATAGCCCATATCGTGCATTCTGTTTGAGATTTCTTGAGGAACTGTTGTTACGCCATCAGGCATCTTTGAAGATAAGATTCCTCTTACGTTCTCAAACACAAAGGCTTGGGGGCGATGACCTGCGTTTATCTTAGCCCTAATAATTCGCTCACATTCTTCAAACAGAGTTCCTCTACCATTATCATCATTAACTCCTTTACGGTTTCCTGCATTAGAGAAAGGCTGACAAGGGAAACCTGCTAGCAGAATTTGGAAATCAGGAATGGCTTCTGCTTCTACCGTTCTTATGTCCTGAAGAAGGCAGTCTGCACCATCTGCTGTCAATAAATGGTTGGCATTATAACAATTTGCTGCGTCTTGATCGAAATCGTTCGCAAACACAATATGTGTATTCAGTCTCTCATATTCTCTTCCTTGAAATGTAAAGCCGCCAGTGAACCCTAAGTCGAGTCCACCACAGCCTGAAAATAATGATGCTACTATTTTTGGCATTTTCTTTCGCTTATTGAGACACGAAAAACCCCTTGCACCTTTGAAAGGAAAGCGCAAGGGGCTGTCGTGCCCAAAAGAAGCGACTGGAAACGCTGCAAGAAAAGCATAACAAGTCCCTCACGCAATTCCGTGCGAGTCCATTACGTCTTTTCTGCTTCCTGCGTCAGTTAGATTTCCAGTTCTCTTTTGTCAGAAGCGAAATGATGCTCGTCTGTATGGTTTAGTCAGTTTCTCTTTATTGTCTTCCTATTCTTTTGTTCTGACAAGCACCCAAAGCCAGATTGTTATTGATTCCTTTAAAACTACATAAAAAAACGTGGATGCTTACAACTGCCTGTTCCACCCATCGCGGCCTACCACAGCCTTGCAGAAAGAACAAACAGAGAAACAACCACGCTGAGGCATATAGATACACCGTAAAGTGTGCGTTGAGGATTCTCGACCCTCGCAGCACACTACGGAGAGTATATACTACACCCCGTGGAGTCACCTCTGCATTTGTCTTGGTTCTGCAAATCGATTGTGGTAGTTTCGATGGATCCAAAAACAAAGCGTCAGTAACGCCTTTCAATATGTAGTGCTCCACCAAGCAGCTCCGCACACCTCAATGTGCATCCCAGCCACCAAGGGCAGATAGCAAGTGCAAAGATACAAAAAAGTTTGGAATAACGACTCTTTTGAGTGAAAAATCTGCAAAAAAAGTTGAAAGCCTGAACCATCAGCCGGTGTTCAAGGGGCAAAGATACAAAAAACTTTGAAAAGAGTAACGCTTTGGGGCAAATAAACTGCAAAAAAGAGTCGAATAATTTGAAAGAAAAGAGAAATATGCTTATCTTTGCAGCAAAATATCATAAGATATGGCAAATAAGGTTTTAAGCGCAAAGCATTTTGCAACAAAACTGAAAGCAACCATCCAGGCGTCAGGAAGACTTGGCATCAGAATCTGTATACAAACTTAAAACGTCGATTATATGAAAAGATTATTATTGGCTTTGATAGCTTTATTGGTCATGAGCGCATCAGCTCAGGAGTCTTTGACTGCTGACCAGCAGAAAGGGAAAGAGTACTGGGACAAGGCCCAGGTAGCCTACAAAGGGAAAGACTATAAGAAGGCTTTCAAGAATTATAAAAAGTCCGCTGAATTAGGGTATAATAAGGGGTGCTATGAATTAGCTGAATGTTACATTGGCGGGATTGGTACCGACACGGACTATCACAAGGCCATCGAGTGGTACCGAAAAGCCGCAGATTTAGGCTTTGACCAAGCACAAGTTTATAACGATTTGGGCATCTCAAACTATCATCTCAAAAACTACCAAGAGGCCAACCGTTACTTTAAGATGTCTTTAGAGGGAGGTGATGCGTGGGGAGGCTGGAATCTGGCCCAGCATTATTTTAACGGCACAGGCGTACAGAAGGACGAAGCAGAAGCTGCACGCTTATTTGCCCGGGCTGTCGTGTGTGAAAAGAGAAGTGATAAGGTATGTAAGAAAATCGTTAACGATGATAATCAATACTTCTATTACATCAATGGCAGGTGGGCCAATGCCAGTTTCAACAAACGTGTTCTTACTGATTTCCACCAAAAATACCCCGAGGCAGCCTTTGCACTGGATTATGCCCACTGGAGAGTGAATCCCAATATTGAAAGACCTTTTGAGCATTTTTTCAGTTTCAAAACTCCTGAGGCTGTAGCTATGGTCCGGCAATGTGCAGACAAGGGAAACCGATGGGCCCAGTTCAGGATTGCCGACCTGCAATGGAGCGGTGAAGCACCCAATGCCCTTCCTCAGGATCGCGACGCTGCCATTGCCTTCTGGGAAAAGAACAGCAATGACGAAGAAGCGCGCAAGAACCTCGCTGTTGCCAGCTTGGAAGGCTTCTACACGAAGCCCATCCCTCAGGAATGGATTGACAAGGACCGTTCTGTTTCCGATTTGTTAAGGAACACCGAAACTCTAAAAAAAGGAGTGGCAAATGGCAATCGCGAAGCCGCAAAGGCCTTGGATGATTACGCTCGAGTCCGCAAGAATGATTCAGACATATTGTTGCTATTGGATAACGCCGCCAAGACCGGTTATGACAAGTATGCAGAGGATGTGAAGCTTATCAATATGTTGTATCAGGAAGCAGAAAAATTAGCCCTATCAGGCAAAGAAATCTCTTTTTGGAAGGGCCTTCAAGAGGATGGTTTTATAGATTACAAACTTGCCGGTTTCCCTTCAGCCTTTGTTGACTTCTACTCCAAATATCCTAAGTACGACAAGCAGGGCATACTCAAAAAGGCACGATTGTTGAGCGATTTCGTCTTGGTAAACAACTCACTCTATAGTCTAAACAAAGAACCTTATGCAAATGGGGTTGAAACACGTATGATGGGGTTGGTGACTGTTCCAAAATGGGAAACAGATGCTATCAATTATTGGTTTGAGGAAATGGACAATGCTATTGCGGCATGCAGTAAATACGCTTCTGGCACCACCATGCATTCCTTCTTCAAGAAATCCTTGCCTAAATTGAAGGAAAAACTGGCAAATGCTGATTCTTCCATCAAAAGACAACGACAGGAATATGAGGCTGAAGTCAGGAAACAAAGTTCTGGCAGCAGTTCGGGTAGCAGCTCCAGCAGCAGAAGCTCCAGCAGTTCGAGTAGTAGGTCGAGTAGTTCTGCAAGCAGTTCTTCGTCTGTCGATATCGAGAATATCGGAATGCCGAATTATCGTTGGGACGGCGATTGGCGCAAGGACAGCTATTTCCCAGGCGAGGCTGCCGAGAATAAAACTGGAGAAAACCAAAAAAGAGACATCAGATTTGATGATGCTGACAATGGAAAGATTTATCGTGTGATAGGCTCTGATGGGTATTGGACTTCTCATAGCAAGAGGTACAGGACGCTTGATGATGCCATCATTGCCGAGTATGTTTATCAAAAATATGGTAAAACCAGACAGAAGGGACGATACTAGAAATAGTTATTAAGTACATAGAAGCGGATCGGTTCCGCTATGTAAAAATATCCCCGAGATTCATGCGAGTCTCGGGGATTGTTGTTACTTGTAGTAGCCGATGCGGATGAAGTGTCGGGGGATGCCGAAGGGTGTCCAGGAGATGTGGAGCCAGCCGTTGCCGGTCAGGAGTTGGTCGGTGTGTTCACAAGTGCGGAGGAAGTCGACCAGGCGTTGGAACAGGCGAGGGTCCTTGGGTCGGATGTCGGCAGCTTGTCCCAACAGGTGTTGGGAGTTCTTGACGCCACCAACCAAAGCATTGACGCGAGGGTTGCGGAAACCGGAATTGATGATGATGGGACCGACCACTTGGCGGGCAGGCTCCAGCAGCATGTGGCAGCCATAGGTCATGTTCACTACGTGCTGCATGGTGGGGTTATTGTCTGGGTATTTGTTCACGTTGAGGAATTCGCTCAGAGAAAAATGGGAAGATAAGCGAACGTCATTGATTGTTGTGTTCATGATAATTCTTTTTAATGATTCTGATATACTGGTCGAGACCGAAGATGGAACCAGCCAGCAGAAACGACTGGGCGACGTAATAGAGCAGTCCTCCTGCCACGTCATCTATCTCGACTACCTGATAAGCCACGAGTGCAATGCTGCTCACAATGAGCAGCACGGCACAGGCGTACTGAGAGATTTTAAAGCCGTTGTTACGTTCCATAGCTCGTAGGTCTTACATCATTGTTGCCTCGCCTGCTGCACCGAGGAGTGCTGCGATAATGTAACCGAGAACTTTAAGTACTGTTTTAACTGTCTTGCTCATAACTTCTTGATGTTTTTAAATTGATGAATAATTGGGGTTATTTAAATACATCGCGAAGTTACGAAATCCATTCGCAGCACCCTGCCGTTTCCTGCACTTCGCTGAGGTTATGAAGACAAAAGAGACGATTTCTTGATATCAATTATCGTGGATTCTTCTTGATGTTCCACTTCTTATGGTGAATTTTCTCAAGTACAGGAGTCAGGCACTCTTCCAGTTCCGCTCCGACCTTACACAAATCATAACATTTACTACGATGATTAGACAAAGGACTATCGTAGTATTTATAATTCGCGTCGTTGTTGGAGTCCTTTTGTTTTTTCATGGCACTTTCCAAATTACCAATCTCACCAAGACCGGGAATAACATAATGCAACAGCTTGTCAAACTGTTTGCGGTCAGTATTCTTGGCAGTTATCTCAAATTTGTTGCACACAAACCTGAGTCTGTCCAAATACTTGCCTTTATTTGTATTTACCTTAAGCCATGTGTCTTCTTTCATGTTGTTAACGAATAGTGTATAGGTCTCATCATCGGCAAAAGTTAGAATTCTCTGTATTTCTTCAGGCAGGTCTTTGATGTGATATTCCGGAAGGCCAGAAGAATTGGACTCCTCGAAATGAGGAGTGTCTGTTTCATCTGTATATTTCTGAGACACATCCTCTCTTGACATGACTTCTGTTGTAGTTGTCGTGTTATACCCCATAAGCATCTGCATTCTCAATGCCTCTTTACGCTCTTCTGCCTCAAAGCGAAGAAGAAGAGAATTTTTGATGTCTTTCAGCGAAAGAACAAATCGCCGGTGCTCTTCTACGAGTCTGGAGTCCTTCATGTTGCTATATGTGTCATACAAGTGATGTGTTTCAGCCCACTTCTCTGCCAGCCATTCAATAGCAAGGTCTATATCTAACAAATTCCTTACATTATATAGAAAGTCAAAAATAAAAATCTCATTCCAACCACATGTTACTTCTTCCATATCCATAACAAGAAATTTTGGCCGAGATTTCATGTAAATCCTGGCTAACTCTTCAGCGCTGACCATTATAGTAGAGTCCGCTGTATGAAGATCATTTCTTTCTATTTCATCTCTGCCTTCCACAAGTTAATTCGTTTATCAATCTCCTCTTTAGGCAAGCGAGGGTTAATCACGTAAAGATGCTGCAGCTTTTCAACAGCTATCTGACGGGAAATTCTATTACACTCTACAAGAGTATCAAAAACATATATAACGCCATGAACCTCTACACCATCATAGGCTGAGATTGTTCGCAACTTCCGGTCACCAGTCAAAAGGATGTGGTTGTTCACCTTAGCATAATACCATACCGAACAGTCTGTCAGAGACAAATTGGTTCTATTCATATTTTGCAGATACAGATTCCCAATCTCCGACATTTCTTTCGCCTCAAAGACAGGAACAACAAGACGTTTGTCTGCCCTGTATTTAGCAACAGTTTCATGTTGCCCCTCCCTCTGCAACTCAAGCATCACAAAATCTGTGGTATGGACTTCCCAAGGAAGAGAGAAAAACTCTTCAAGTAGGCCGACCTCATACAAGTCGATGAATACGTTGGTATCGTTTACAACAATCTTTTTCATTAAATCACGTTCAAATGCTTACGGACGGTGCTGACAGAGCTATGCAGAAGATTAGCTGCCTTTGAGGTGCTTATCAAATCTTTTGCCGCTGCAGCATAAACCATCGTCTCAAACTTAGTAGAGAAGCCTTCCTGATAGTAGGTTGCTTCTACAAACTGTTTCCAAGCGTCATCATGGTTCTTGCGAATGCAATAAGTTTTGTATTTGCTGTCGCCGATGATGCTCATATCATGTAACTTGTGTATGATGGCATCAAAAGATATACCATACACAATTTGCAACTGACGGACTTCGAAAGTGGAAATCTTCTCACCAGGACTAAAAACAGATCTAACCACAATCGTAGGCAAAAGCATCTCGTTGGCAAATGCATCGCAAAGCTTTTCCTTCTCCCGTAAAGTCAAAGTTGGAGAGAAACGTTTGTCAAACAGAAGATGGCCCAACTCATGCATCGTCGTGAACCTGCGACGCTCTACATGACTTTGGTTCTTGTTAAGGACAACAATATAAGCCTTGCCATTGACAATACCGCTCACGCCATCAAAGCCACTTGGTGCTTCCGTACATATCACTTTTATACCATGTTCCTCCAGTACGTCCTGTACATTCCCGATGGCATCATAACCTAAATGCCACTCGTCTCTTAAACACTTGGCCTGTTCTTGCATTTGTGCAGGAGTAGACAGTCGCTCGCCATCCGTCTGAAGAACAGTCTCCTTTTCTTTGCCGAGAATCTCTTCCACTTCCAGATAGCGTTCAACTTCGTCTTGAATTTGTACCTTCAAAGCATTAACATCCTTAGCACTGGTATTGGACTTCTTGCGAAAGGACACTTTAAACTCATTCAAGTCAAAAGTAAAAGGACGGAAGAAATAGTCTGGCTCTACATCCAATGCATTTGCCAAAGCCACCAAGACAGTGCTGTTGGGCATCATCTTACCAGCCTCGTACTTTGAAATAGCCTGCTTCGAGACGCTATTTCCAATCATTGAGACAAGTTGGTCCATGGATACCTTCTTCAATATCCTGGCTTGTCTGAGACGTTGTGATAATACTTTTAATTGTTCTTCCATAACTATAAGTTTAAATTCGTTGACAAAGTTACTAAAATTTATTTTATGTCAACCCGTTTTTTATTACTTTCTTAATATTGCAAGTTGATATTTAACATATTTTTAGACGATTTATTGCAATTAGGTGCCAAACATTCATGATTAATTGTCCTAATGAACGCATATGTGAACTTTGGGTTGAACTTGCCATGAACTCATGTGAACTGACTTGAACTTTGTGAACTTTGCGAACTTTACGAACCAGTAGACATCATTTTCCGTATTTTATCATTGCATATTGATAATTTTGCAGCACCAAACAACGAGATAAATGCCATGCGTTGGACCGTAGGCTGTCTCACTTTCTCGATTGGATGGGAGGGACCCTCGTGTGAGACGGAGGCATTCCCGGAAAGGACTACGGTTATGTCTAAAAAGATAACCATTAAGGCTGGCTCAAAGAGATCAAACGAGCCTCGCCTCGTAGGAAGCATCATAGAGGAAATGCTTCAAGGTTGGAACCGCAACACGGAATTGGCCGTGGATCTGAAAACCATCTTGCGCAGCGACCGCAGCATGAAGACCGGTAAGGAATATCAAGGTGTACTTCGCCGCGATCAGGATGCCTCGATCGAGGACTTCCGCTGCCGTGACGCTCACTTCACGTTCGTCGAGACGCTGCCGCAGTCGGCTGGCAAGCGCAATCCGCACGTCTTCAACGGCCAGTACATCACGGTCACCCGTAGGGATGACGGTTCGCTCAGGCTAAACTTCAAACCGATGAAGGTCGACAAGGACTTCAGCGTCTACCGCTATGCACTTGGTGTATTCAACGAACTGATGTGGGCACTCGAAGACCTGGTAGAAAGTGAATAGTGAATAGTGAAAAGTGAATAGTAATCATGAATGAGGGTGTGACAGTTACAGTTGTGACAATTAAAAAATGAGGGGTATACCTCCCTTTATAATACTTATAATTAATTGATATATAGATAGTTATATATATAATAAAGAAGGAGGGTACCCTCTCGGAAAACAACTGTCACAACTGTCATCTGTCACACGCGCCATTCAAAATTCATCTAAAAAGCAGAAAATCAATGAGATACGACATTTCAAAACCTGCTGCACCCAAGATGCCAATCCTTGGCAAGGGCACAGAATGCATCAAAATCCTGCTCTCGCAGGCCTCAAAAGACAATTACGAACCGTTCGTTCCGATGTTTTTCCCCGTCCTTGGCGCACACATCAGCGGCGCGGAATTCCAGTATCCGGACAACAGTTGGAAGGAACCGACGGGCATGATGGCCAATCTCGTGGCCAATAGTGGCGACAACAAGGGCCAATTGGCACCGTTGGTGGAAGCCATCTGCCGCGATTTCCGTCAGCACGACAAGGAAGAAGAGAACAAGTACCAGGCATGGCAGAAACTGGAGAAAACGAAGGGCAGTAACCAGGCAAAGCCTGTGGAAC
>Ga0310786_10005773_pt1 | contig 16673 bp, 15 predicted proteins | sample AusTroGonzalo_MG_FD_203881 | JGI IMG/M metagenome (GOLD analysis project Ga0310786, IMG submission 203881) | Bovine rumen microbial communities from tropical cattle in Woodstock, Queensland, Australia - Gonzalo_03 (v2) (version 2) | ecosystem: Host-associated > Mammals > Digestive system >... | reverse complement strand
CATCGTCCACCACGAGCTCTTCTGGGTGTGCGTGCCGTACGTGGGGCTCTGCGCGATCGCCGCGGCGATCTGGTTTTTCTTCTTCTTCCGCAAGCCGACGGAGATCGACCACGTGGCGGCGGAGAAGTCCAACATCGGCGAGATCCTCTCCATCCTCGCGCATTCGCCGCGGTGGTACTGCGGCGTTGTGGCGCAGGTGTTCTACGTGGGCGTGCAGATCGCGGCGTGGACGTGGATGAACGTCTACTGCCAGAAGGAGCTCGGGGTGACGCCGGCGCAGGGCGCGTCGTACTACCTCATCGCGCTGTGCATGTTCATCGCCTGCCGCTGGCTCTGCACTTTCCTCATGAAGTACTTCGAGCCGGCGAAGATGATGGCGGTCTTCGCCTTCGGTGCGATCCTCTCGAGCTTCGGGGTGATGTACCTCCGGAGCGACGTCGTCTTCACCGTCGGCTCGCTGCCGTTCAGCTGGAACGTGATTGCGCTCTGCTCGATGAGCGGGTTCATGTCCCTGATGTTCCCGACCATCTACGGCATCGGCCTCGGCGGCATCGACCCGCGCGCGCACAAGCTCGGAGCGGCCGGCCTCATCATGGCGATCGTCGGCGGGGCGCTGCTCACGCCGTGGATGGCGTCGATCATCGACGCGCCCGGCATCTGGGCCTCGCTGGTGCCGATGTTCGACGCGACGGTCGACACCAACCTCCACGCCTCTTCGCAGTCGCTTAGGGCCAGTTTCATCGTGCCCGCGATCTGCTTCGCCGTCGTCCTCGCGTACGCGCTCGCCTTCCGCCGGAAGGCGAAGCCGGGGGCGGATCGGTGAATCGGCGGGAGTTCATCGCGTCCTGTGCGGCGGCGGCCTCTGCCGCCGCCCTGCCCGGCTGCGCGTTGCGTCCGCGGCGCGACGGGCTTTTCTGGTACAACGCCTCCACCGGGCTGCACATCCCCTGCGGGGGGCTGGAGCGCCCGCTCCGCGTCTGGCTGGTGAGCGACTCGCACCTCAACCTGCGGGACTCGCGCGACGACGAATACAAGGACTTCTACGCGCGCATGGGCCAGGAGTGGAATCCCTCGATCACCTCGCGCGAGGCGTTCGAGCGCATCCTCGAGAAGGCCAAGGGCGAGCGTCCCGACCTTCTGCTCGTCACCGGCGACCTCATTTCGTTCCCGACGCTGAAGAACGTGGAGTTCGCGGTCGAGCGGCTCGACGCGTGCGGGGTGCCGTGGCTCTACACCGCCGGCAACCACGACTGGCACTTCGAGGGCGACTCGGGGTCGGACGCGGAGCAGCGCGCGCGGTGGATCGGGAAGCGGCTGCTGCCGCTCTACAAAGGCGAGGATCCGATGGCGTACGCGAAGACGGTTGGCGGCGTCAAGTTCCTGATGATCGACAACTCCACCTACAACGTGGACGAACGGCAGCTCAAGTTCTTCCGCGCGGAGACGGCGAAGGGCGGTCCCAGCGTCCTCGCGATGCACATTCCCTTCTGGCACCGGGGGTGGGGGGTGTTTACCTGCGCCTGCCCCGACTGGGGCGCGGCGACCGACAAGTACTGGCAGATCGAGCGGCGGCAACGCTGGGCCGACCGCCAGGACGACTCCACTTTCGAGTTCCGGCGCGCGGCGGACGAGGCGGAAGGTCTCGTCGCGGTGCTCGCGGGGCATCTCCACAAGCTCGACGTGGTGTCGGACGGCGGACTCGCGCACGCGACGGCGCCGCTCGCCGCCGTGGGGGACGTTTTAAAGGTGACAATCGGGTAAAGGCCGTGGGGCCGGAAAGGAACGGAATGAACTTGGACAAGGCGAAGACGGGAATGGCGGCGCTTGCGGTTGCGTGCGCGGCGGTCGTGTCGGCGACGGCGCTTTCGGCGTCGGCGGAAGGGCACAAGCGGCGCTATCCGGAGCTGCCGGAGAGGATCACGGCGGAGACCCCGGCCCAGAAGGAGGCGCGGATGGCGTGGTGGCGCGACGCCCGCTTCGGCATGTTCATCCACTTCGGCCTCTACGCCGCGCCCGCCCGCCACGAGTGGGTGAGGTCCGTGGAGGGGATCGACAACGAGACATACGACTCGAAGTACCTGCCGCGGTTCAACCCCGACCTCTTCGACGCCGACGAATGGGCGGCGCAGGCGAAGCGCGCGGGGATGAAGTACATCGTGCTCACCACCAAGCACCACGAGGGCTTCTGCATGTGGGACACGAAGACCACCGACTACAAGATCACCAAGACCGCGTTCGGGCGCGACCTCGTGCGCGAGTACGTCGACGCCTGCCGCCGCGCCGGGCTCGGGGTCGGGTTCTACTTCTCGATCATGGACTGGCACCACCCCGACTACACGGTGGACAACCCGCATCCGCTGATGAAGAAGCTCAGGAAAGAGGGCAAGAAGGACAAGGAGCTCGAGGACGCCGTCGCCGCGCTCAACGCGACGCGGAACATGGACCGCTACCGCGAGTACATGCACGCGCAGATCCGCGAGCTGCTGACCGAGTACGGCAAGATCGACATCATCTGGTACGACTTCACCCCCGTCTCCGAGAAGTTCGGCAAGACCTACAAGGACTGGGACGCGGTCAAGGTCGTGAAGATGACGCGCGAGCTCCAGCCCGGGGCGATCATCAACAACCGCCTCGACCTCATGGAGACCGAGGACGGCTGGGACTTCATCTGCCCCGAGCAGTTCAAGGTGCAGATCTGGCCGACGGTGCGCGGCCGGCGCGTGCCCTGGGAGACGTGCCAGACGTTCTCCGGCAGCTGGGGCTACAGCCGCGACGAGACGACGTGGAAGGGCGTGCACCAGCTCATCGAGCTGCTGGTCCACTCCGTCTCCAAGGGCGGCAACCTGATCATGAACGTCGGCCCCACCGCCCGCGGCACCTTCGACGACCGCGCGCTGGAGCGGCTCGACGGCTTCGCGAAGTGGATGAAGGTGAACTCGCGCTCCATCTACGGCTGCACGATGGCGCCGGACGGCTTCGCCGCGCCCGACGGCGCCGCGCTCACCTGGAACGAGAAGACCGGCCGGCTCTACATCCACCTCTTCGACTACCCGATGGGCTACCTGCCCGTCGCCTTCATCGACAAGGTGGAGTACGCGCAGTTCCTGCACGACGGCTCGGAGATCAAGTTCCGCGCCAAGCCGCCGCTCGCGGAGGCCGCGGACGGCGAGCAGTTCGGGGTCATGGGCGGCATGGAGCTCCCCGTCGTCAAGCCGGCGGTGGAGATCCCGGTGATTGAGTGCTGGTTCAAGCAGTGAAGAGCCGCCGCGGCGGGGGGTTGCCCGCCGTGTGCGCTTTTTGGTATAATTACACCTAACCTAACAGCGAATACCACGGAGGTCAACGACATGGCAGAGAACGCAGGACAGAACAACGACGCGGCGGTAGAGGCGCGCGACGGCGAGGACACCGAAATCCGCGACACCGACATCGTCTTCGATTGCCCCCACTGCGGCAAGAGCCAGGTGATCGACTACCGCGGCGCCGGGCTGCAGATCGACTGCACCCAGTGCGGCGAGACGGTGCTGGTGCCGATTCCCGAGGGGATGGAGCTCAACGACCTCGACCTCGACCCGGGCGAGATTCTCAAGCAGCTCTTCGCCACCCGCCGGAACTTCCAGAAGGCGGAGCTGCAGATCGCGGCGCTCAAGGCGCGGCTGGTGCAGCTACAGGAGACGCTCGGGGTGATGCAGGAAGTGGTGGCGGAGGGCATCGCCGGCAGATGAGCCGCTCGCTGAGAGTCGGGATCGTCAACGCGATCACCTTCGCGCGGGTGCCGCTCATCCTCGGGTGGGCGGTTCTTGCGGTGTGGCAGGAGTTCACCGGCTCGGTGGCGCTCGCGGTCCTTGCCGCTGCCGCGATGCTCCTCGCCGGGCTTACCGACCTCTGGGACGGCATGCTCGCGCGCCGATGGGGGGTGGTGTCGACCTTGGGCAAGATGGCCGATCCGCTGATGGACAAGGCGTTCTACATTGTGGCCTTCCCGACCCTCTCCTGGCAGATCCTCCACCAGGGAGACAGCGAGTTCCACGCGCTCGCGATGCTCTCGTTTACCATCCTCTACATGCTCCGCGACACCTGGGTCACCTTCCTCCGCTCGGTTGGCGCTGCCTTCGGGGCGGAGGTGGCGGCGATGTGGCTCGGCAAGGTGAGGACGGCGCTCTCGTTCCCAGGCGCCGGCTGGGTCTACGCGTTCCTCGCCTTCCGCCGCTACGCGCCGGAATCCTGGCAGGCTCCGTGGACCTGGAGCTGCTACGCGGTTGAGGCGCTGCTCGTGGCGCTGACCCTCTGGAGCTTCTGGACGTACACCCTCGCGTACCTGCCAAGCCTCAAGATGGCACTTGCGCGAAAATGAAAAATATGAGATAATACACACCACAAACAGGAAACCCCAAAAACCCCAAAGGAAAGAAGCAGTCAAAATGAAGAAGCAAAAGAACGGATTTACCCTCGTCGAGCTGCTGGTCGTGATCGGCATTCTCGGCATTCTCATGGGCGCGCTCTTCCCGGCGATCTCGTCGGCGATGCTCTCGGCGCAGACGAACGCGCTGGCGATGCACGGGCGCAACCTCTTCATCGGCATCACCCAGGCGAACGTCGACCGCGAGAGCCACGGGCGCAGCTCGGTGTGGCCGAAGAACAAGAACTCCGAGGAGGGCCAGGGCGACGACATCGCATACAAGTCCTACTCGAGCAGCGCTGACGACTACTTCGACGACCTCTTCGACATGCAGAACTACGGCACGCCCGAGTGCAGCCCGTATGTCGACGTAGACATCAAGTTCGTCTCCGGCGCCGGCGTCTCGGCCTACAAGGGCAACAAGTCACTCAAGGGCTGCATCGCGTGGAAGATCGTGACCGACCTCACCGACGACATGCCCGACGTGATCCCGGTGCTCGTCTCGCGCAACATCTCGACCGACAACTTCATCAAGAGCAGCTCGCAGGAGACGATCTCGCAGACGAAGCAGGAGTCGACCGACACCCAGTACACCCAGCCATTCGGCAACAAGGCGACGGTCATCATCCACAAGGGCGGCGCGGCCGGCGTCTACAAGGGCCGCTACCAGTCGCTCTGCGACTTCTACGACAAGCAGACCGTCACCTTCACCGAAGGCGCGCAGATCGACTACCTCAAGCCGACCGACAAGTAAGGCGTGGTAGCCAGGGTCGCGATTGACCTTGCGCTCGACCGGCTCTTCGACTACGAAGTGCCCGAAGCGCTGGAAAGGAAGCTGGCCGTCGGCCAGCTTCTTTCCGTTCCGTTCGGGCGCCGCGAGGCGCGCGGGTTTGTACTGGAGATTGGGGAACGGGGAACGGGGAATGGGGAACGGGTGCTGAAGCCGGTTTCCGCCATTGTCGACGTGACGCCGTTCTTCACGCCGAAGCTGCTGGAACTCGTCCGGCGCGTGACCGACTACACCGCCGCCCCGCTGGAGAGCGTCCTCAAGGCGGCGGTGCCGGCGGCGGTGATGCGTCGCAACGCGCGCGCGCGCGAACTCCTTTTCGTTTCCCCGTCGCTGGCAGCTGAGCCGGTCGCGCTTACTCCGCGCCAGCGCTGGCTCTATGACCAGGTGGTGCGTCTCGGCGGCGGCTGGATGACCCAGCTCGTGCGCGAGCTCAAGACCACGCCGTCCGCGCTGAAGGCACTTGGGGCCAGGGGACTTGTAACTGTAGATGTGCGCGCGAAGCGGCGCGACCCGCTGGCCGGCCGGAGGATTCTCCCCTCGAAGCCGCTCCCGCTCAATCCCGAGCAGTCCGCCGCGCTCGCGGGGATCGGGCGGGACTCGAAGCCGACGCTGCTCTTTGGCGTCACCGGCTCGGGCAAGACCGAAGTCTATCTCCAGGCGATTGCGCGGGAAATCGAGGCCGGACGTGGCGCAATCGTGCTGGTGCCGGAGATCTCGCTCACGCCGCAGACGGTGAACCGCTTTGCCTCCCGCTTCGGCGACCTGGTTGCGGTGCTCCACTCGGCGCTTTCCGACGGCGAGCGCTACGACGAGTGGCACCGCATCCGTTCCGGCGCGGCGCGGGTGGTGGTGGGCCCGCGCTCGGCGGTCTGGGCGCCGGTGAAGGACCTGGGACTGATCGTGGTGGACGAGGAGCACGAGCCGAGCTACAAGCAGGAGGACAATCCGCGCTACAGCGCGCGCGACGTGGCGGTGTTGCGCGGCGCGGTGGAGGGCGCGAAGGTGGTGCTTGGCTCTGCGACGCCTTCCTTGGAGAGCTGGCGCAACGCCGAGACGGGCAAGTACAGACTTGCTTCCATCGCGCGACGGGCCGGCGCGGGCACGTTGCCCAATGTGCGGCTCGTCGACCTCGAGGATGGCGGCGCGGGCGGGGCGATCTTCTCGCGCGACCTCCTGGAGGCGATCTCGCTTCGGCTCGACCGCGGCGAGCAGACGATCCTCTTCCTCAACCGCCGCGGCTTTTCGCGCCAGTACGTCTGCGCCCGCTGTGGGTGGACTCCGGCCTGCGATGCCTGCGACCTCCCTTACACCTACCACCGCGCCGACTCCTGCCTTCGCTGCCACGTCTGCGGTGGCTGGACCGAGCTGCCGGCGAAGTGTCCCGACTGCGGCGGCGCCGAGTTCGTCTGCCAGGGAATCGGCACCCAGCGCGCAGAGGCCGCGCTCAGAAAATGCTTCCCGAAGGCGTCGGTCCTCCGCATGGACGCCGATTCCACGTCACGGCGAAACTCCCACGACGACATCCTCGGCGCGTTCCGCCGCGGCGAGGCCGACATCCTCGTCGGCACCCAGATGATCGCCAAGGGGCTCGACTTCCCGAACGTCACCCTGGTCGGGGTGCTGAACGCCGACAGCGCGCTGTCGATGCCGGACTTCCGCGCTTCCGAGCGCGCGTTCCAGCTGTTCGCCCAGGTGGCGGGGCGGGCGGGGCGCGCCGAACTGCCCGGCGAAGTGCTGATCCAGACCAGGAATCCGGCCGACTCCGTGCTGCGCGCGGTGGTGGCGGGCGACTTCGCCAAGTTCGCCGCGAGCGAGCTCGCCGAACGCAACGAGGCGTTCTTTCCGCCCTACTGCCACCTGTCGGTCGTGGCGCTCAAGTCGAAGGACGCGCGGCTGGTCGGCGAGTGGGCGGCGATGTATGCGCAGTCGCTCAAGCTCTACGCCGCGCGGATCAAGGCCGGGCGCATGCTGGTTTCGGAGGCGGTTCCGTCGGCGCTCGAGAAGGCGGACGGCTTCTACCGCTGGCAGGTGGTGGTGCGTTCGACCTCGGCGGCGGCGGCGGTCCGGGCGTGGCGGTGGATATCGTCGGCGCGTCCGCCGGTTGCGGCGCTGAGGGTCGCGATTGACATCGACGCCGTAAATCTTGTATAATTCACTTCCTAATGACACGTTTTCCGAAGTTCATCACCTCGATAGGCTACGCCGGAATTGTTCTGGTGCAGTCGGTGGGTTATTTCCCTTCGGTCTTCCTGCGCAGCGACGGGCGGCGTGATCTCTTCCGCCAGCTCTACGCGACCGGCATCCGCACGCTGCCGGTGGTGACGGTGGTGTCGATCTTCATGGGGATGATCCTTGCGCTGCAGGTGGGGCTGGAGCTCGCGCGCTTCAACCAGGAGAATTACCTCGGCGCGGCGGTGATGCTCACGCTGCTGAGGGAGATGGCGGCTTTCTGCTGCGGCATCTGCATGGCGGCGTGCGTGGGCTCGGCGATCGCCGCCGAGATCGGCACCATGAAGGTGAACGACGAGATCGACGCGCTCAGGATCATGGGCATACCGCCGGTGCGCTTCCTCGCGGCGCCGCGAATCCTGGCCCTGCTCCTGATGTCGCCGGTGGTGGCGTTCTACTGCTGCATCATGGGGACCATCGGCGGCGGCATCGTGGGGGCTACGCAGCTCAACGTCGACTTCGGGCAGTTCATGTCGAGCGCGCTGTGGATGGCGGCCGACAAGGACCTCTTCGTGGGCATCGCCAAGGCGGCGGTGTTCGGGGTGCTGGTGGGCGACGTCTCCTTCTGCGAGGGGATGGGCGCGTCGCTGGGCGCGACCGGCGTGGGCAAGGCGACGCAGCGGGCGGTTATCGTCTCCTTCCTGGCGATCCTGATCTCCGGGTACATGATTTCGAGGGCGTTCTACTGATGGGCGAGAAGGTCATAGAGTTCGTCGACGTCGTCAAGCGGTTCGAGGGCCGGGCCGTGCTGGACGGGCTTTCCTTCGCCGTCGAGCGCGGCGAGGTGTTCACCGTGCTCGGTCCGTCGGGCACTGGCAAGTCGGTGACGCTCAAGCACATCGTCGGCCTCGAGGAGCCCGACTCGGGCGAGGTGCGCGTCGCCGACGCGCGCGTCGGCTACCTTTTCCAGAGCGGGGCGCTGATCGCCTGGAAGACGGTGTGGGAGAACGTGGCGCTGCCGCTCGTTGAGACGACGCGGCTTCCCGACGCCGAGATTGAGCGCCGCGTCGCGTCGGCGCTCGAGGCGGTGGGGCTTTCGGACGCGGCCGACCGCTACCCGGCCGAGCTCTCCGGCGGCATGCAGAAGCGCGCCGGGCTCGCCAGGGCGATCGTTCGCGACGCGGAGATCGTGCTCTACGACGAGCCGACCTCGGGGCTGGACCCGGTGACCTCGGCCGTGATCGAGCGGCTGATCGTCGACCTCAACCGCAGCCGCGGCGTCACTTCGGTGGTGGTCACCCACGATCTTGCGATGGCGGCGAGGACGTCGTCGCGCATAATGCTGATCAAGGACGGCAAGTCGGTCGCATGCCTGCCGCCGGACGAGTTCATGCGGTGCGGCAAGCGCGAGGTCGCCGAGTTCGTCGGCGCCGCGAAAGGGGAGGAAACATGAAAAACAGGAAAAGCGAGGCGTTCACGCAGGGCGTCGTAGGGGTGTTCATGCTCACGGTGCTGCTGCTCATGGGCTACTTCACCATCGTCATCTCCGGGGTGGACGTGCTGTCAGGCCGCCACCGGGTGCCGGTGAGGGTCGCCTTCTCCCAGGTGGGCGGGCTCAAGGACCGCGACAACGTGATGTACCGCGGCACCAAGGTGGGCGTCGTGGAGCGGGTGGAGGTGACGCCGTCCAACCTGGTCGTGACCGCGCGGATCGACTCCAACGTCATTCTGCGCGAGGGCTACAGCGCGACCGTCTGCAGCCTTTCGATGCTCGGCGGCACATACCTCCGGCTCGAGGAGGGCGAGGGCGAGGCGCTTGACCTTGAGACCACGCTCTTCCACGGCGTGACGCCGACCGACTGGATGGAGGACCTGCGCCAGATTGCGAGCACCGTGAACGGATTTGTCTCCGGTCCGGAGCTCGGCGTCATCGTGACCAACGCGGTGGAGGCGTCGGAGAAGGCCCGCGAGTTCGCCGAGGACGCCAAGCGCATGGCGGACGACGTGAAGGCGTTCATCGACAAGGCGAACCACTTCGCGGACAAGGCGGTTGCGGTGGCGGACCGCGTCGAGCGCGGCGAGGGCATGGTGGGCAAGCTGCTCTCGTCCGACGACACCGTCTACAACGACTTCAAGGAGACGATGTCCAACGCCAAGGAGATCACGGCGAAGGTCAACCGCGACAAGATGTTCGACGACCTCGAGGCCGGCATCGCCGCCTTTCGCCAGGCGGCCGAGAGCTTTGACGCGAAGGCGATGTCCGAGAAGGGCACCGCGCTGCTCGCCGACCTCGGGGTGGTCGCGGAGCGGCTCAAGAACGGCGAGGGCACGCTCGGGCGGCTTTCGAACGACCCGGAGCTCTACGAAGAGGTCAAGGGGCTCATGAAGGACGTCCGCCAGATCGTCGACAACTACCGCGACACTACGCCGATCTCGACCTTCACGTCGCTCGCCACCGGGGCGTTATGATGCTGCTCCTCGCCGCGAGCGCCGCCGCCGTGCTCATGGCGGATCCCATGCCGCTCGACATGCCGCGGGCGGAGGCGTATCTCGTGCGCGAAGGAGGGCGCCGCTACCTCGAGGACCGCTTCGACCGCCTCGACCTCTGGTCGTCGCGCGCGGTGGACGGCCGCTGGCTCGACGACGACGGGCGCGTGTTCGTCTGCTCCGCCCTGCGCGAGTGCCCGCCGCAGGAGATCTCCGAGGATACCGTGGTCACCCGCGCGGGCTACGTTCGATCCGTCGGCCCGGTCAAGCGCGACGACATCGAGCGCCGGCGTCGCGCGGTGGAGCTCCTTTCGCCGGTCGAGGTGGCCGCGGAACCGGAGCGGCCGCGCCAGATTCCGCGCGGCTTCCGCGACGTCGAGTACTGGCAGGGGACTAACGAGACCGCGATTGTCTGCGCGTTCCTGCCTGAGAAGGAGGAGACCTGGAGCATCGCCACCTGGCTACTCGCCGAGGGCGACGAGTTCGACGCCGCGAAGGAGGCGTTCGAGGAGGAGATGTTTTCCGGGCGTGATTCGGCCTGGTCGCAGCTGAAGGCGCGGCTGGGCCAGCCGGAGAAGAAGCCTGAGCGCCGCGGCCGCGCGAAGAAGGGCCCGCCGCCGGACTCGCCGGCCTTCGAGCGCGAGCTGCTGCGCGCCGACGCGCGTCACTCGGTGGCGGCGTATCCGGCCTGGCACACGACCGACGCGGACGAGTTCACTGTGCTTGACGAGTTGCCCAATAGTTCTGCTTTTATCTCCTCGCTCACCAACGAGCTCGCGGTCATGCGCCGGCGGTACGCCGCCGCGGTGCCGACGCCGCTCGACGGCACCAACGTCCTCTGCGTCGCCCGCATCTTCGCCTCGCGCGACCGCTACCTCGACGCGCTCGAGACCGACGGACTCACCAACATGACATGGTCGGCGGCCTACTGGAGCCCGTCGCGTCGCGAGCTTGTGGGTTATCTGCCGCGTGGGGGCGCGGCGGAGCTCCTGAAGACCGTGCGCCACGAGGCGTTCCACCAGTACCTCACCTACGCCTGCTCGACAATCGCCGCTTCGCCGTGGCTCAACGAGGGATACGCGGAGTATTTCGAGGAGGGGCCGGACGGTCCGGATGAGCCGGACTTCTCAGACCTTGCCGGGTACTCCGCCGCCGTCGCACCGCTGATGGACATGGGCTACGGCGAGTTCTACTCCGGCTCCGACGCCGAGCGGCGGCTCAAGTACCGCTTGGCGCTGTCTATCGCCTGTTTCCTCGAGCGCGGCGCGCCGAAGGTGCGGTTCGATCCCTTCAGGGGACTCAAGGGGCGCTACATCGAGGCGCTATTCGAGACCAAGGACATGCGCCGCGCCACCGCTGCGGCATTCGAGAACGATGACCAGCGGCGGCTCTTCGCCGCGGAGTGGCGAAAGTACTGCATGGGGGAGCTGTCTGGCGGCGGCGACCTTTCGCGTTTGAGCGAACACGATTCGCAAATCCACCAATTTACCCTTGGATATCTGAGGAAAATCAGGGAGGACCGGCTGGCCGCTGCGGCTGGCATGCCTTCTGCTACCACTTACTGAAGTATGGCGAAACTGCATCTAATCAAGCCCGCGACGAAGAGGAAGACGATCGAGGAGATCCGGTCGATAACCGACCCGGCGGAGCGCGCCTTGGCGGCGGCAGACCACTTCTCGATGCCGCCGATGACGGTGCCGCCGGGCTTTGCGCCCGATCCGTCGCTGCTGGCGGGCCAGACGGCGGACTTCTGGGCGTCGGCGAAGGCGCTGCCGCTCTGCCGCGTCGCGGGGAGGACGACGGTGGCGTTCGCCGACCCGTTTGACCTGCCTTCGCGGGAAGAGGTCGTGCGCGTGTGCGGCGGCTCGGTGTGGGCGACGGTCGCGCCGGAAGGGGAGGTAGCCGACGCAATCGGGCGGCTGAAGGCGAAGGAGGACGCGGCCAACCCCGCGCTCGCGATGGAGAACATCATGAAGGGCCAGGAGGCGGACGTCGAGATCTCGTCCGAGTCGGCCCCGGCGGACTCCATCGACGCCACGGTGGACGCGGCGGGCGAGGCGCCGGTCATCCGCATGGTGAACACCATCATGATCGAGGCGCTGAAGACGAAGGCGTCGGACATCCACTTCGAGGCGATGGAGCGCACCTCGCGCCTCCGGTACCGCATCGACGGCGCGCTCATCGAACGGCCGTCGCCGCCGAAGGCGCTGCACAACGCGGTTGTCTCGCGCATCAAGATCATGTCCAACCTCGACATCGCCGAGCGGCGCAAGCCGCAGGACGGCAGGTTCAAGATTCGCGCGCTGAAGAAGGAGGTGGACGTGCGCGTGTCGATCCTGCCGACGGTGCACGGCGAGAAGGTGGTGATGCGTATCCTCGACAAGGCCAACCTCGCGCCTGGCCTCTCGTCGCTCGGGCTCGACGAATACGCCTACAAGGCGATGAAGTTCGCGATCGACCAGCCGCACGGCATCATCCTGGTGACGGGTCCGACCGGCTCGGGCAAGACGACGACGCTCTACTCGTGCCTGCAGGACCTGAACCGGCTCGACGTCAACATCGTGACGGCGGAGGATCCGGTGGAGTACGAGCTCCCCGGGGTGAACCAGTGCCACGTCAACGTGGCGCAGGGGCTGACCTTCGCGGGCATCCTGCGCTCGGTGCTCCGTCAGGACCCTGACATCGTGCTCGTGGGCGAGATCCGCGACGGCGAGACGGCCGACATCGCGGTGAAGGCGGCGCTTACGGGCCACCTGGTGCTTTCCACCCTGCACACCAACGACGCCTGCGGCGTGGTGGCGCGACTCTTCGACATGGGAATCCAGCCGTTCATGCTCGCCTCCTCGCTCATCCTCGCGCAGGCGCAGCGTCTCTTCCGGCGGCTGTGCCCGTTCTGCAAGAAGCCGGTGGAGCTGGACATGGAGGTCTTGGCGGCGAACAAGGTGGACCCGGCGCCGTTCGAGGGGGTGGAGGTGTTCGGCCCCGTCGGCTGCCCGAAGTGCCACGGCACCGGCTACAAGGGGCGTGGCGCGATGATGGAGGTGCTGCCGATCTCGCCGAAGATCCGCGGCGTCATCGAGCGCGGCGGCGACGCCGAGCTGCTCAGGAAGTACGCGCTAGAAGAGGGGATGGTGACGCTGAAGGACGCGGGGATGATGAAGGTGCGGGCGGGGGTGACCTCGCTCCAGGCGGCGCTCGCGGTGTCGGGCGGCGAATAGAAACTGCGGAGGGAACGGAAGTGGCGAAGGATACGGCAGAGATCAAGGTCAAGGGCGTGCGCGGCATCGTCAACAAGGAACTGGTGCCTTTCACGAAGCAGCTTGCGTCGATGACCGGCGCGGGGATGTCGATCCTCTCCACCATGCAGACGCTGGAGGAGCAGGCCGAGAACCCGGAGTTCAAGAAGGTGCTGAACCACCTCCTGAAGTCGATCGAGGGCGGCGACCCGCTCTCGCGCGGGCTTGCCGCGTTCCCGAGGATATTCGACGAGATGTACGTGAACATGGTGATCGCCGGTGAGCAGTCGGGCGAGTTCGCCGGCATCCTCAAGCGCCTGGCGACGATCCTGCAGAGCGGCGCGCGGCTGAAGAAGAAGGTGAAGAGCGCGATGACCTACCCCACGGTCATCGTCTCGATTGCGCTTTTGATGAGCTGGGGGCTCATCCAGTTCGTGGTGCCGATCTTCGCGGAGATGTTCGCGGGCGCGGGCAAGCCGCTGCCGACGTTGACGCAGTCGCTCGTCAACATCGCCGACTTCATCAAGGCCTGGTGGTACCTGATTATCGTGGTCGCGGTTGCTGGCATTGTCGTGTTCGGGAAGTGGAAGGCCACGGAGTCCGGGCGCAGCAAGTTCGACGCCTTCAAGCTGAAGATGCCTGTCTTCGGCCAGCTGGTGCTCAAGGCATCGATCGGCCGTTTCGCGCGGCTCCTCTCGCAGATGATCGGCTGCGGAGTGCCGATCCTGAAGTCGCTTGACGTCGTCGCCGGGTCGCTCGGCAACCATGTGCTGGAGAAGTCGGTCGTCGCCGCGCGACGCGAGGTGGAGCAGGGCAACCAGCTCAACACCGCGCTCGAGGGCAAGCCCTTCATCCCGCTCCTGATGGTGAGGATGATTGCCGCGGGCGAGAAGGCTGGCCGGCTCGAGGACATGCTCGACTCGGTGGCGGACGCCTACGACGAGGAGGTGGAGACGATGCTCGCCACCCTGACCTCGCTGATGGAGCCGTTCATCATGGTGTTCCTCGGCGCGATCATCGGCACGATCGTGATGGCGATGTTCCTGCCGATATTCAACATGGGCTCGCTTGCGAGCTGAGGAAGCCGAAGGGAGGCCTATGGAGGAGGAGAAGATCGACAACGTTGAGCTTAACCGGCGGCTGGTGCTTGCCGAGACGCGGGTCGAGCGGTCCAAGGTGGTGATGGAGTCGCTGGCCGGCTTCTGCCATGCGCTCGGCCAGCCCGCCACCGTGCTGCTGAGCTCGGTGGAGCTGCTGCGGATGGGCTGCGACGAGGAGACGAAAAAGGACATCCTCGACATGTGCTACGATGCGGTGATCGAGATCCGCTCGCTGCTCGCGCAGATGAAGGAGAAGCGCGAATACGCCAACGAGGCCTACCTCGCAGCGAACGAGGAGGCCGGTACGATGATCTCGCTCAAGGAGTGGCGGGAGAAGGCCCCGCCGCGTTTCGACTGGGACCATTAGGATTCAGGATAGGGGAGCTGACCGATGGAGGAGAAGCAGAAATTTGACGCTAAGCTAGAGGAAGGCGTGGCATACTTCGAGCAGATGCTCGCAATGATGCCCGACGACCGCACCACGCTCGAGTTCCTCGCGGTCGTCTACCCCCAGATGGGCGAGAAGGCCAAGGCCGAGCACGCGCTTGCCGAACTCGCCCGCGTGCTGGTGAAGGAGGGCGACGTCGAAAGCGCAGTTGCGCTTTTGGACAAGCTCGAAGCCTGCGAGTCGAGCGCGGCGAAGGCGATGGCGGTGAGAGTTCGGGCGCTCAAGGAGCCGAAGCCGGATCTGGTGCCCGAGGCCGTAGCGACGCCAACTTCCGATGCCGGTCCTGCGGCGGCTGAGTTCTCCCGTGCGACGGAGGCAGAGGCCGTGCTTGCCGAGAGCCTGGGCGAGGCGGAAGTCGCCGCGCACCTTCGCTCGCTGCCTGACAACGGACGGCTTTTCCTCGTCTCTGCGCTGGCGACGATGTACAGGGAGCGCCCAGACGCCCTCGAACCGGCGATCGCGCGCCTCGCCGACGCCCACGGCTGCCCGCCGGTGCCGCTCGACGCGTTTGAGCCCGACCGCAGTGCCGCCGCCAAGCTCGGCGAGCGGCTTGTGAAGCTGCGCGGCACCATCCCGTTTGCGAGCCTCGCGGGAACTTCGCTTGTCGCCGTCCTCAACCCCGGCGACGAGGAACTGCGCCGCGCCGTCGCCGACGCGCTCGGCGAGAATGTCCGCTTCTACCTCGCCGACCCGCAGCATGTGGAATCGGCCGTCGCCAAGCTCTGGCCGGAGGAGGTGGAGGGCGCATGAGACGCGGAGTCACCCTCGCCGAGTGCATGATCGCGAGCGCCGTCCTCGGTCTGCTCGTGCTGGTGCTGCTCTCCGGGGTGACCGTCGCCACGCGGATCGCGGACGACAACGCGCAGCTCCTGGCGGCGGAGGCGGTTGCCTGGGACGCGGCGTGGAAGCGCTTCAACGAGGACTATAAGGACCTTGTCCTCAACGAGACCACCGGCTGGCAGAACCTCTCCTCGAACGCGGCGCCGGTATTAAGCGTCTACGATACCCCGGCGAAGCTGCGCGTCGACGTCTACGCCGTCGCCGAGACGGGGTGGCTTGCGGACCTCAAGATGATTGTCGCCGACGTCGAGTGGGGGCCGGAGGCGCGGCGGAGGTCGCTCTCCGGCGCCGGCCATGCGGTGCAGGTCTGGCGCGGCGACATGGGGAGGGCGCCGTGACGACGCATCGCCACAAAGCCGGATTCACCCTGCTGGAGGTGATGTTCGCGACCGTCATCTTCTCGATCGTGGCCGCATCGCTACTTACCTTCTTCATCGGCGTCCAGCGGCTTTCGCGGCGCGCGACGGCGACGTCGGAACTGTCGGTGGCGATGCGCGAGCTGAGGGAGAAGCTGCTTTTCCACGCCCAGCCGGCTGGCGACGGCGTGGTCAGGTCCGGACTTCTCTCCGGCGCCAAGCGCGGCCCATCGCCGATCGAGGCGGGGATCAAGGTGCTCGTCGACGCCCCGGTATTCACACTGGACGGGGGCGCAGTGTCCTCCGGCGAGATCCAGCTGCTCAACGACTCCGGCCGCTTCAAGAACGACGGCGCGACCGATCCGTGGCGGACGCTCTGGTTCCGCTTCGGTGGCTCGGTCGAGGGCGGCGCGGGGTCGGGGCTCGAGTACCTCGGCGACGACGTGTTCGAGGAAGGCGTTGCCTCGCTCGGGCTCTACTTCCTCAACCTCAGCGCGTCCGAAGGCGGGGTCGTCCACGGCGAAAGGGTTGTGGTGCCTCTGTTCGGCGCCGCGCAGGTGAAGAACACGACCTCGGTTTTCCACGACAACCTCCTTGCCACGCCATGAAGAGACAGAACGCGAGACCCGGTTTTATCCTGCCAATGGCGCTCATTCTGGCGCTGGTGGCGGGGATTATCGTCGCCTCGGTGGGTGCGTATGTTGCGCAGGCGGCGCGCATGACCAGATACCACCTCGCCAAGGACCGCTGCCGCTTCGCCGCGCAGTCGGCGATCGAGAACGCCAAGTGCGAGATCCAGCGCGGCTTCATCGGCTACATCGCGGCGAACTTCGATGAAGCCGCGCTGG
>Ga0310786_10005772_pt1 | contig 16674 bp, 18 predicted proteins | sample AusTroGonzalo_MG_FD_203881 | JGI IMG/M metagenome (GOLD analysis project Ga0310786, IMG submission 203881) | Bovine rumen microbial communities from tropical cattle in Woodstock, Queensland, Australia - Gonzalo_03 (v2) (version 2) | ecosystem: Host-associated > Mammals > Digestive system >... | reverse complement strand
GGAACATATACCACAACTCGGCAGAGTGGAAGGCACCGTCGTGAGTGCCAGGCAGTTTGCGGGCAAAGAGATACTGATAGGCTGGGCGATGGTCGAGCGAGTCGCGCAAGAAACAGAACTCATCTATCTGTTTCCCCATCGGACGGATATCGTCGAGCGTGCAGCCAATCATATATTCTGCATCGGCCAGATGCTGGTTTCTGGCGGCATCGTCGAAGCTCTCTTTGAGCAGGATGCCGTCGATATGGGGTCTGAAGAGTCCCATTCCTTCTGCCTTGAAATGACTGAGCAGTTCCTCGGCAGATGCGTTGCGCATCTTCTTCAAAGTGTTGTAGCCAAACTTATCCATAAAGGTCTTGCCCGTCTGCTCAGCCTGCTTCTGTCCATCGTCAGAGGTGCCGAATGAGCCGATACCGCCACCGCTCTGGATGATCGCATTCTTGATCATGCCTTTCGACAGGGGCGACGATACCAGATTCTTGATGCTGGCGGCACCCGCACTTTGTCCGAGAACTGTGATGTTATCAGGATCGCCACCAAACTGTGCGATATTCTTGTGTACCCATTTCAGGGCTGCCACTTGATCGTAGGTGCCGTAGTTGCCCGATGTGCCGTCGGATGTCTCTGCCGACAGTTCGGGGTGGGCGAGGAAGCCGAAGATGCCCAGACGGTAGTTGATGGTGACGAGGATCACGCCACGAGTGGCCCATGCATCGCCGTCCATCGTAATCTCGTGTCCATAGCCGTTGAAATAGGCGCCGCCATGCACCCAAAAGGCCACAGGGAGTTTCTTGTTTTGTTGGCCGACGGCATCGGCTGGTGTCCAGATGTTCAGATACAGACAGTCTTCGCTCTGCACGGTATTCTCCTTCCAATAGAACTCATTGCCGTAGAACGTGCCGACGGCATTGCCTGGCTGCCAACAGATGTTACTGAACGTGTCGGCCTTTCTCACGCCTTCCCACTTCACGACGGGCTGTGGGCGTTTCCAGCGGAGATCTCCCACGGGAGGTGCTGCGTAAGGGATTCCCCTGAACACGGTTACATCACTCGATGCAGAGGTAACGCCCTGCACCTGTCCACCTTCTACCTTAACTACGGGACTCTGTCCCCATGCGAGAGCCGTCATTAGACTCATTGCGCATAATGCGAATAGCTTTTTAGTCATACTTCTGTTTTGTCTATTTTTAGTTTTTATTTGCAAAGGTACTCATAATTTCCCGTTTTTTCGTATATTTGCAGCCAAATTTAACAAATATCAAATAATGTAAGGAATATGAATAAGAAATTAATCATCATCTTTGTGCTTATCCTCGCCACAGTGTCAGGATGGGCGCAAGAGAAGACCGAAAGCCAAGTGAATCCGACTACAGCGCTGCTGGGCTCATGGTCGGGCAAGTTGAATGTAGGGGTTGCATCACTGACATTAGTACTGAATCTTGAGCAGGCCGACGACCATGTGAAAGTGTCGTTGGATAGTCCAGACCAAGGTGCCAAAGGCATCCCCGCCATTATGGAATACCTGAGTGATGACTCGCTGGCTGTGAAAGTGGCGCAAATAGGTATGAGCTATCGTGCGCGTCTGAAAGACGGTAAGCTTGATGGTACGTTCTCCCAGAATGGCTTTTCTACCCCTCTAGTGCTGGCTAAAGGATTCGTGTCTGAGGTGAAGCGTCCGCAGACACCGAAGCCACCTTATCCATACGTGACAGAGGAGGTGTCGTTCAGAAATGATGCCGATGGTGCTACATTGGCTGGTACGCTGACCTGGCCTGTAGGTTATGACAAGCAGTCGAAACAGAAGCCCACGGTCGTTCTGCTCGTATCGGGTAGTGGACAACAGAATCGTGATGAAGAGGTGTTTGAACACAAACCCTTTCTTGTCATCGCTGACTATTTGGCTCGTCATGGCATCGCTACGCTGCGTTATGACGACCGTGCCACAGGAGCTTCCGTTGGTGGAGAGGTGAAGAATGCGACGACAGAGGATTTCTCTCGCGATGCCGCCGCAGGTCTCGATTTCCTGCGCAGTCGGAAGGCATTTGCCAAGATTGGCCTTCTCGGCCATAGTGAGGGTGGCTCCATCGCTTTCATGCTTGCCGCAAAGAAAAAGACCGATTTTATTGTCACTTTGGCAGGTCCTGGTGTAAAGGGTGATACACTGTTGGCAGCACAGGGCAACCGCATCCTGAGCCTGTCGGGAATGCCAGCCAATATGACAGTGGAGAAATATCGTCAACAGCAAGCCGTACAAACGGCGCCTTGGATAAAGTGGTTCATCGACTACGACCCGTCTGATGACATCCGTCGGACGCGCTGTCCTGTCTTTGCCCTCAACGGTGACCGTGACTGTCAGGTCATCTCCTCACAGAACCTCACGGCCATTCAGAAGTTGCTATCAAAGTTGAAGAAGAATCTCTTCAAGGAGTACCCTGCCCTCAATCACCTCTTCCAGCATAGCACCACGGGCCTTGTTGCCGAGTACGGTCAGATAGAGGAAACTGTCTCGCCAGAGGTGCTCAGCGATATCGCGCAGTGGATCAATGGCCTGTAATCAGTGTCATATCGTCCGTATCGTTTTAATGAGATCTTCAATTCTATCAATAGTGAAAGTGGCTCCAACAGTTTCAAGCTCATCCTTGGTTCCGTTCCCCCAAGTCACGCCACAAGTCTTGGTTCCTGCATTTGCTCCCATCTGGATGTCTACTGCCATATCGCCGACAACGAGGGCTTCGCTAGCATTAAAATGCATGTCAGCAAGGGTCTTCAGTACAGGCTCCGGCTTCGGTTTGGCCTCTTTCACATCGTCAGCACCAAGTATATAAGAGATATAGTTAGCAATGCCCATATTTCGAGTCAACTCCGTGAGAGAGTTGCGTGAACGTGAAGATGCAATAGTAAGTGTAAATCCTTCCTGATGCAGGACAGACAGCGTTTCTACAACACCAGGAAATGCCTCTGGGTGGATGGTTTTCAGGTTCTCGTTGAATAGCCGTCTGTATGTCTCAGCACATCGTGGAATAAACTCATCCTGTATGTCAGGAAATAGCGTTCTGAAACACCCTGCCAGCGGCAGTCCTATAGTGGCTGCACATTCTTCATCGCTACGGTTAGGTAAGTGCAGCTCTTTTATAGTCATCTGCATTGTTGTGACGATATTCCTCCTAGTATCGCCCAGCGTACCGTCAAAGTCGAAAATTATCAGCCCTTTATTCATCGTTTCAATTCATTTATAAATATATAATGACGATCTGAGTTAACAGAATCAGAGGTAGACCGTACTTGAACTTCTTGTGCAACGTCTTGTGGTGCCAGAATTGCATACCCAACAATGCGCCGATACTTCCACCAATGACAGCGAGTGTAAGCAAGGTGGCCTCTGATTTTTGTCATATGATTTGCAAAGGTATTCATAATTCTTCTTTTTTTCGTATATTTGTAGCCATATTTAACAAATTACCCAAAATTGTTGGTGGTTTCAAGGAAATTTTGTAATTTCGCAGCCGTGAATAATAAACTATAAGCCCAAAAATATATGAATAAGAAGCTGTTATTTGCGCTATTGTTGTTTTGTGCTGGGATGTCGGCACAGGCCCAGACAATCCATGTTGATCAAAAGTTCTGGGACGGTGATAATCTACATACGGTAAAGGAGATCCGTATGGGTAAATATTTCTATATGACTACCAGTCAGGGCAATGAGTTGACCTTGGAGAAGGTTGACGGTAAACAGGGTGAGTATAAGATCATTCCCAGCCGCCAAGCAGATGAATGTCCCTTTGGTGCTCAGTTCGGGTGGAGGGTGCAGCATATCACTCAGGAAGGTCAGAGTTTCTTGGCCATTCGCAAGCCTAACGGTGATGTGATGTGGGTTATGGATCAGACAACCAAAAACGAGAATGACTGCGAGTATTTGCAGCAGATGATGATGCAAGAGGAACCTTGGAACGCTGTCAACAGTATCTTACTGAACCATAATTATTTGGTAAATATGGTGCCTACAAAGGATTTACGCCTGCTGCGCAACAAGATCCTTGCTTATCATGGCTACCGTTTCCTGTCGAAGGACTTGCAGGAACACTTCGGCAAAGTGGATTGGTACAAGCCCGTAGATGACAACAATACCATCAAGCTTAATATCATTGAGCAGACAAACATCCAGCTCATCAAGAGCGAGGAGGCTGCGAGAGCCGAAGCCAAGAGTGACGAAGTGTTGGGTGATATGAATTTGAGAAGCAATATGGCGCATTAGCAACTGGCTCGAAAAGAGCCATGTCACCTCAGGCAGTTTGTTGAATATTATGGAAAAATATATTGGTCAATAAATAATGTTATGAGAAAGAGTATTATAGTGATTTTCGTCTTGATGATGCTTATGGCATGCGGAGGCAAGAAGGCTCAGACAGAAAGTGTTGACGCAGCAGCTATCGACTCGACGGCGATATTGGCACAGGAAGAAATGACTGCCCTTATCAAGGAACTGTATACTGCAGCGGCTAAAAACGAAGCAGGCATTGACCAGCTTTACGCATGTCATACATGGCGGAAGATGGTGGCTGCTGTTGAAGAGAAGGACTCACATGTGGCGGAGATTGGTTTCTTCAACGAAGACTATTGGACACAGATGCAGGACAGCAACCCCAATGACTTGGAGGCTCGCGACATCAAGTTTGAGCAGATGGACGTAGAGAAGGGTAGGGCCATGGTAAGCTTCATCCTCCATAGTTCTGTTCAAGACGTCCATCAGAAGTTCGAATTCTGCCACGAGGATGGCAACTGGCGAATACACAATATCATTAGGTATTTCAAAAATTCCGACGGTCAAGAGGAAGAATCCAACTTGATGGAAGCAATGCTGAGATATCTTGACGAACCGTTGGAGGAAATGCGGGAACTGACTTTTGCCAATATGGCTGGAATATACGATGACGAAAAACAGGAGAGTCGATTCTGTCTGAATGAAGACGGCACGGCCACATGGGGGATGGTAGGTAGCCTAAACTATACGGAGTACACCTACACCATTAATGGAAATACCATTTGTCTGAAGCCTAAGGGCGTGGAATCAGAGGAAGACTGCTATGATTATGATGAGAACACCCGTACCTTGAAGAATGAGCAAGGAACTGTCTATTATCGCCAGATTGTTGAATAATATAGAAGGAACAAATATGAAAAGATTATCATTAGCTATCATTTTAGCCTGCTGTACGCTAGCCGTAGCGGCACAGGAAAATGGTTTCCGTGTGAACTATCAGGGTGCAAAGCCCACTATCAAAGACTTCGCCAAGGCCTATATTACATCGTTACTAAATCCCGAAGACGAAGAGCCTGAAGGTGATGGATTGTACATGTACGAAAGCATGCAGGAGGCCATTACATGCCAAGAAAAGGGGCTACCACTCAAAAAGGACGAAACACTCACCATTGACTTGAAAAACGGCTTCCTTGTCTATGAGCAGAAACATGATGAATATCTCATGAGGATAGAGATGTGCTTCTGGAACGAGGCAGATGGCAAGCACAAACTCTTTGCTGACAACAGATGGAGTTTCGAGGACGGGAAGGCTATCCTCGGACAATACGACGGTCTTAGTTTTTACCGCTATGACAATGCCACGAAGAAGATGGCCAGATGTAATACGCCAGGTTTCGATGTGGAATACCTTGACAAATCCTATGCCCTGCCACGTACAGGAAAGGATATCACTGTTACGCAGTGGGATAAAAATGGGAAGAAGACAGAGAAGACACTGAAATGGAACGGTCACGGATTCAGCTATTGAATGGTTCCACGGGCTTTCTTGAACGTCGTTAAACAATGGATGCCACAAGCGAATACAAGTAACTTCCAAATGATATGAGCAGCCAGATCATCAGGACGATAAGTAACAACAGGATGATGAGCACAATAGCTGACTGCCAGGCTCTTTTGTTTACCTGTTTGATAATGGTTTCGTCACCATCCACGAATCCCTGAATCATCTGCATGTTCTTGATATTGGCACGGTGGAAGAAGTCAATGATATCGCCAACGAAGAACGGTATCATGCCCATCAGTACATCTCGTAGGGCATTGTTCAGGATGGCCAATGTTAATGGGACGCTCTTGATGACACGGGAAGAGAAATAAACGAAAGGCACGACGCTTAGCAGGGCTATGGCATCGCCCCAACCAGGGATGATGCCAATGAGCGCATCCAGATAGTAACGATCCATATAGCGGGATAGCCCCTGCATCGTCTGATAGGTACGGTTGTCCATCAGCCGTTGGCGTCGTTGCAGTCTCTTTTCTTCGTTCATACTAGACTATACAAGTTCTTTACCGAAGGGTGACAGGGCTAGCTTTGCCAGTCGAAAGTGCATCTTCCCGAAGGGTATGCCAATGATGGTAATACAGAAAATGAGACCGTAGAAGATATGGGTAAGCCAGATCCAGATGCCACCCACGAAGAACCACAGTACGTTCATAAATATACTCAGACAGCCAGGCTGAGATGGCTTCCATTTAACCTTCGTGCCGAACGGCCAGATGGCCAGCATGCCGAGTTTCATACTCTGCAAGCCAAAGGGAATGCCGATAATCGTAATCATCAACACCAGTCCGGCAATGAAATACTCCAAGGCAATGTGCAGCCCACCAAAGATAATCCAAATAATGTTTCCTAATGTTTTCATTCTAATTTCTTTCTAAAAGCTTCTGACTTTTAGACGTAATTCGGTGGCAAAAAGTTGCATCGGATAGACTTACTGTTTAGGTAGCTTTACTCGTCATCTTCTTGTCCCAATTTCATCTGGTACATCACTACATCATTGTTGGCTGCAAAATAGTCGATTTTCTGCTCGTGGAGTTTGTTCAGTTTTTTCTGCAATTTGATATCCGTAACGCCTGTCTGTTCCTTTCTGGACTTGTCCTCCACGAAAGTGATGATATTGGTAAAGCCAATGATATCAAAGATTTCATACATCTTTTGGTCACAGTTCACGAACTCAATTTTAGGAGAATGGCCTAATCTCTGATAAGCATAAGTGATTACGCGGAGACCAATACTGGAGATATATACCAAGTGGGTAGCATCGTACACCATTTTCGTGATGGCTTGGCCCTGATAACGCATCAAAGCCTCTTGCAGTAGAGGAGCATTTTGAGCCGTCAGTTCATTCCCTAAACAAATTTTGAGGGTCGTTCCTTCTAGACTAATACGAAAATCATTTTTCATTATTCTTCTATTTAGTTATTGATGGATTTCTGTGCAAAGATACGTTTTTTTTCGAATAAATACTTTTTTTTGAGAAAAAAAACACTACCATTCAGCATAAGTGAAGAATTTCCCTAAAAATGTTGGTGGTTTCGGGGGATTTTTGTAATTTCGCAGCCGTAATAAATATACTATAAGCCAAAAATTATATGAACAAGAAACTGTTATTTGCGCTGCTGACGGTCTGTGCTGTGATGACGGTCCAGGCACAGATTGATAACCGCCTTCACTGGTATGACGGAGCCATCACATTTTCTGCGACTCATCTGGACCACAACGATGTACTGATGAATGGTATGGACGAGGGCGAGGAACATGAGTTTATCCTGCGCTACAGGAAAGAGGTGAATCCCAATCACCAAATCTATGTCGTCGATGACGGTCCTAACGACTACGTGAATGAATACGGCAAAGGCAAGACTGCCCGTCATCAGAAGGCCGAAGGCTTGGACGTCATCTGCATCTATGACAGCGAAAACCGTCTGAGGACAGTTATGTCGGGCGAGTCTGATTGGGATGCGCAGGAGTTGAATAAGGCGCGCTGGCTGAAACAGATGATAGGCGAATATGTCTCTGAGGAGGAGAACGATGTTGAGAAATGCCTTAGTTGGACGAAGGAGAGCCTGAGTGTGGGCCTGATTATTTATCCTTATGAAGTCATCACTTTCAACGGTCGCGTGACTGGTTTTATCACCGTCAAGCCGGTGGATGGGGCCCTGAACGAATTGGAAGGCACATGGGAATTGATTCCCACGCTGCGGGGCTTCAAGCTCTATTCTGTCGACACCGAATCGGGCTCGACACCCTGGGAATGGAAACGTAAGGGAAAAATGTATGAGTTTGTAGAGTCGGCCCCCGAAGTGGGACGCTTCTTCTATGCCAGCAACACGCTGCTCAACGACAAGTGGTTCCGCCGTTTCGACAAGTCCACGCTGCGCATCATGCGCAATGCCATCTTGGCACGTCACGGCTACCGCTTCCAGTCGAAAGATCTGCAGGATTATTTCAACGACGAACCGTGGTACAAGCCCGCTGCCTCGAATGACAAAATCAAACTGTCGTTCGTTGAGCAGCTAAACATTGACCTCATCAAGTATGAGGAATCCAATAAGTGATTCAATCAAGTTACTCAATAAAAAAACTAAACGGAGATGAAAATGAAACAGTTTTTATGGGCTGCCGTAATGCTGATGGCACTGACGGCATGTAAGAACAGCGAGAATCAAACGGCAGAAATCATTGACCTGCCACGTGTAGAAACTCCAGACAGTGTAGCCAAGGCAATGGAGGGATTCTTCCAGGCAGCTGCTAATGACTCGATGGACATCCACAGTGTGATGATCGTCAAAGATGGCAGCGTTATTTACAGCCACTGGCAGAGCGAGGGTGTGGACAGTGTGCCGCATGTGCTCCATTCCGTCAGTAAGACCTTTACCGCCACCGCCGTGGGATTGGCTATTGCCGACGGCAAGATGGCTTTGACGGACAAGGTCATCAGCTACTTTCCAGATAAACTGCCCGCCGAGGTCAGCGATAATCTGAAAGCCATGACTGTGCGCGACCTGCTGACGATGTCGTGTGGACACGATGTGGAGCCTTCCTGGCGTGGTACCCCCGATCAGGACTGGGTGACTACCTTCCTGGCTCATCCCGTTGTGCATGAGCCCGGCACATTCTATCTCTACAATAGCCTTGGCACCTATATGCTCTCAGCCATCGTGCAGCAGGTGACGGGCGAGAAGGTGGTCGACTACCTGACGACACGCCTCTTCGAGCCGCTGCATATTGACAAACCAAAGTGGGAAGAGAGTCCGCAGGGCATCAATACTGGCGGCTGGGGCCTCTATCTGAAGACTGAGGATTTGGCGAAGATGGGACAATTGTTGCTGCAAAAAGGTGAGTGGAATGGCAAGCAGCTTATTCCAGCCGAGTGGGTGGCAGAGATGTCGAAGAAGCAGGTGGAGAGTATCAATCCCGGCACGCGTATCGAGCAGGCAGCCGAGCGCGGCATGACCAAGGAAACCAGCGACTGGATGCAGGGATATGGTTATCAGATGTGGCGCTGTCGACCAGGCTGTTTCCGCGCTGATGGTGCCCGCGGTCAGTATATCATCGTCGTGCCCGACAAGAATGCTGTCATCGCCATCACCTCCAATGTTGAGGATTTGCAAGGCGAGTTGAATCTTGTTTGGAATCGCATCCTTCCCATATTGTAATACGCCTAAAATCAGAACAATATGAATGGTTCTGAAAATGGATACTATAAGCTTTCCTGGGGGTGAACGAATCGGCTTTAACTCGGATTGTCAATGCTCTCATCTGCATCTTCATGAAGGCCGGTATGGCTCTTGGAGGAGTGATTCCCGGACTGGTGCTGACCTGGGTGGGCTTCAAGGCCGGCGCTTCAGCCCAGACACTATTGGCCGAACAGGGCATCCTCTGGCTGGTCACCCTGATTCCCGCAATCCTCTTCGTCATCGCTATTTTCGTTATTGGCAAATACGAACTCTCTGACGAGAAGATGGATGAGATCAATGCTGCAATAACAAATAAAACATCATAATTATGCAACTGACATCTAATTCCGACAAGATTACCAGGGACTATTTCGACTCCCTGCTGGTAGAAACGCGCTATTTGGACGCCGTGCTGCCGTCCACAGAGATGACGCTATTTGGAGAGACCTTCCGAACACCTATCATGACCGCAGCTCTGTCGCACCTGCATAATACCGCTAACGACGGAATGACGATCTATGCCCAAGCTGCAGCCCTAAGTGGAGCCGTCCATTGGGTGGGCATGGGCAGCGACGAGGAGCTGGAGACCATTGTGGCCACTGGCGCCAGGACCATCAAGATTATCAAGCCCCATGCCGACAATCGCGAGGTGCTGCGCAAGATTGAACATGCCGTGAAGACTGGCTGTATTGCCGTAGGAATGGATATCGACCATGCTTTCAACTCCGAGGGTGGTTACGACAATATCTTCGGACTGCCCATGAAGGCCAAGACGACGGAGGAACTGAAGGAGTTCGTACAGGCTGCGGGTGTGCCGTTCATCGTGAAAGGTGTGCTCAGTCCCCACGATGCCGAGAAATGCCTGAAGGCTGGTTGTGCAGGCATCGTCGTATCTCACCATCATGGCATGATTCAGTATGCTGTGCCACCATTGATGGCATTGCCCGATATCCTCTCAGTCACAGACAGAAGCATCCCTGTGTTCGTGGATTGTGGCATCGAGAGCGGCATGGATGCCTATAAATGTCTGGCCCTTGGAGCTACGGCTGTATCAGTAGGTCGCCACCTGATGCCGTTGCTCAAGAACGGTGCCGAGGCTGTAGCCGGTCGTATTGACGAGATGACCAAAGAACTGGCTGGTGTGATGGCCCGAACAGGAGTGAGTTCATTGGATAAGATGGATGCAACCGTTATTCATAGGAGGGCGTTCTGATGTACTTAGGCATTTCATCATCGTTAGCGCATGAGTCACCTCAGGAGTGGGCTCAGAAGCACAAGGCGCTCGGCCTCCAGACCGTGAATTTTCCTGTGAGTTGTGACGACGGCGAAGAGACCTTCATGGCCTACAAGCAGGCTGTCGATGAGGCTGGTCTTACAATCGCTGAGGTGGGGGTGTGGCGTAATACGCTGGCTGCCGATACCGATGAGCGCCAGCGCTGGATAGACTATGCCATTCGTCAACTCTGTATGGCGGATGCTATCGGTGCCGCCTGCTGTGTGAATGTGGTAGGTACGCCCTACGGTCCTCGCTGGGACGGCGGCTACCGTGAGAATTTCAGTCCGGAACTCTGGGATATGGCCGTCTCGATGATTCGTCAGATTATCGACACCGCCCGTCCTCGTCATACCAAGTTTTGTATTGAGTCGATGCCTTGGATGATTCCAAGTGGTCCCGATGAATATCTGCGCCTGATAGAGGCTGTCGATCGTGCGGCGTTCGGCACCCATCTCGATGTGGTGAATATGATTACCTCGCCTCGTCGCTATTTCTTCAACGATGAGTTCTTGGAGGAGTGTTTCGAAAAGCTGCATGGCACCATTGTCAGTTGTCACCTGAAAGATATACGGCTCAAGCCGGAATACACGTTTCAATTGGAAGAGTGCGCCTGCGGTCAGGGAATGTTGGATATCAAACGGTATATCCGTCTGGCCACTGCCGAGGATCCCTGTATGCCCATGATCATCGAACACCTCACTACGGATGAGGAGTACATCGCGAGCGTACAATATGTGCAGGGCTACAGATGACAGGGCAGCGACTGAAGCTGGTACAATAGTGTGAGGGCTAAACGCTTGTGACCTGCATCGTTGGGGTGCAGCAGATCGGTCTGGCCATTCTTGAAGTATTGCACATGACCTTGTTGCAGAGGATACAGACCAGAAAGGGCATTGAGGTCGATAACGGGCACAGCCCAAATGTTGCCAGCCTCTTTCACCGCTTCTACATAACTGTCAATATATTCACCGCAACCATTCTGATAGAGTTCGGATGGCTGGATATTCGTCTCACTTGAATAGAAGTAGGCGCGGTGAATGGGCGTCAGCAGAATTATCTGTTTGGTGGGATAGGTGTCTTTCAACTTGCTCATGGCAATGTTGATGCGCCCGCAATAGGTGGCGTTATCCATCACGGGTTTGCGCATTTTCCGCTTGACGGTGGCGCGTGGTTTGCCTACGGCCACGTCGACCAGCGTGTCCACCTCGTCAAACCATTTGCCAATGGGCACAGCGTGGTTATAGTCGTTAGTGCCGATGAATATCAGAATAGCATCCACATCGTCGTTGTGATCGCGTTGTAGCTGATCGGTCTGGTTGGGAATGTCGTTCCATTCTCGACCGCTCACCGCATACACGTATGGCTTGATGCTCAGCCACTGCTCTAAGAAGTGCCAGTATTTGAGTTTCGAGCCACTATTACGCGGATCGGTTACCGAGTCGCCAAAATATGCCACGCGTGCACCCCACCAAGGATGGCTGTCGCTTACTTTAGGTTGTGCTTGTGCGCTGATAGTTATCTGTAGCAGACAAATGAGTATAAAAGAGCATTTCTTGGTCATTTCCGATATAGTTTTTAAAAGTTTCGTGCAAAGATACAAAAAACAGCGCTTTAAAGGGGTGGATAAATCGTTAATTAACATAAAATAATCATAGTTTTGAATCTTTTTTTGTACTTTTGCTTCGTCATGAAGAAAAAGTCTGTTTGGAATCGGCTCAGTGAGGTCATCAGGCATAATATCCCTCTGACCCTCATTATTGGTGCAGCTCTTCTGTTGGAGTTGACATCGGCTGTGCTGTATTACTCAGCGCAGAATATCATCCACAATACGGCAGACAGATTGGCAGAACGCGAGATGAATTCCATCTATCTCCGTATTCGCAACAAACTGGCTAAGGTTGAGGTGACTGTGGATAACATGTCGTGGGTGGTAAGCGACGGGCTGGATGAGCCAACATGGATGTATTCGATTACACGTCGACTGGTGGAGAACAATCCCTCCATTCTGGGCAGTACGGTTTCCTTCATTCCCAACTACTATCCGAAGATGGGGCGCTGGTATGAGCCCTATGCCGTCAGAAGGTCTGACGGAACCATTGAGACTATGCAGTTAGGGTCGGCAACCCATGATTATACACAGATGGAATTCTTCACCGCTCCGATAGTCAAAAACGGCAGTCATTGGTGTGAGCCTTATTATGACAAAGATGGTGCCAAATCGACGGTGACCACCTATGGCGTGCCTGTGCATAACGACAAAGGAGAGATTGTGGCTGTCGTGGGTGCGGATATTGCACTTGACTGGCTTGAGGAAGTGCTGGAAGAAGGAAAGCTCCATAAAAGCACTCAGCGCTTCATCGTGACAGATAAGGGCCACTTGCTGGCTGGTGAGGATAATGCGATGTTCCAGAAAGCATTCCAGCTGGTAAAGGGCGATGTGGACAAGTCGGGCTATGTAGCGGTGGAAGATGAAGATGGGGCGAACCATCACATTTATTTCCATTCAGTGAGCGACAATACAAACTGGATTCTGATCAATGTCCTGAACGACGATGAAGTGTTCAGCAAGCTGCGGACTATTCGCAGAACCCTCCTGTTGCCTGTACTGGCAGGTTTGCTGCTGATGGGGTTTATCGTGTGGCGTAGTTCGCGCAACTTGGAACGGTTGCGCAAGGTCAATGCCGAAAAGGAGCGTATTGGCAGCGAGTTGCGCGTGGCCAGCGAGATACAACAGAGCATGCTGCCCCCCAACCATTTGCATCGTGACGATGTGGATATCTTCGGGTCGTTGGTGCCTGCCCGTGAGGTAGGTGGCGACCTGTATGATTATTATATCCGCGATGAGAAGCTGTTCTTCTGTATCGGCGATGTCAGTGGTAAGGGAGCACCAGCGGCGATGGTGATGGGCGTAATCCATTCTTTGTTCCGTGCCTTCTCGGCTCACGAGAACAATCCCGCCCGCATGATGCAATCCATCAATGAGGCATCCTGTCAGGGCAACGACTCGTGTATCTTCGTCACCCTGTTTATTGGTGTGCTCGACCTGCCAACAGGACATCTGCGTTACTGCAATGCAGGTCACGATGCGCCGAACATCTTGGGAAATGGCCAATGGTCAAAGGTCGACGCCTTACCACACATGCCTGTCGGTTTGTTCGACGATGTGAAGTTTGGTGTTCAGGAAACGCAGCTGGAGCCTGATAGCACATTATTCCTCTACACTGACGGACTGACAGAAGCGAAAGACATCAAGCACAAACTGTTTGGTTTTGATCGCGTCAAAGAGGCACTGATAGCCAACAGTCAGCTTCAGCCACAGCAATTACTTGAAGCTGTTACTGAGCGCGTGCACGCTTTTGTTGGCGAAGCTCAGCAGAGCGATGACCTGACGATGCTCGCCATCCACTATACACCGAAGCGCTTCGAGAGTACGCTGATGGAAACGCTTCTACTCAAGAACGACGTACACGAGGTGGCGAAGTTCAGCACATTCATCAAGTCGGTTTTAGAAAAGCTGAATATTGAGAAGTCGCTTGCCCGTCAACTCCGCCTGGCTATAGAGGAGGCTGTGGTGAATGTGATTAACTACGCTTATCCTGCAGAACAAATGGGCGATATTGAGGTGTGTGTTATGTCCGACGGCGAGACGCTGAAGACGGTCATCACCGACTCTGGTGTTGCTTTCGACCCGACAGCAAAGGAAAAAGCCGATACATCGCTCTCAGCCGAAGAACGTCAGATAGGTGGACTGGGCATCCTGTTGGTTCGCGAACTGATGGACACCATCAACTATGAGCGTATAGACGGACAGAATATTCTGACGCTGATAAAAAAGTTAAAAGGATAAAAAGTAATTTATAAAATAGAAAGATTATGAACACAAAATTAGAAGAAATCGATGGCAAGTATTTTGCCACATTGGAGGGTGAAATGGATACTTTAGCTGCTACGGAGGCTGAACAGGTGCTGAAACCACTCTACCAGTCTGACGGCAAGGATGTCATTATCGACTGCACGAATCTGGAGTATATCGCCTCCAGTGGCCTGCGCATTTTGCTGGTCATCCTGAAAGGCGCCAAGGCTACAGGCAGTAAAGTGATTATGCGTGGCATGAATGACGACATCAAGAACGTGTTCAAACTGACAGGTCTTATCAATGCCTTCGAGTTTGAGTAAAACAACAGTCACTTACCGAACCAATAATCATGAAACAACTAAACATCTACGAGGAGGCAAGTCGCTGTCTGCTTTGTCAGGATGCACCATGCAGCAAGGCTTGTAAGACAGGTGATCCAGCACGTGCCATCCGCGCCATCCGCTTTGATAACCACAAGCCAGCTCTGCGCTGGGTGAAAGACTGTACCGACGCTGACTTGGAAGCTGCCGAGAAGGCATGTATCCACTATAATATGCCTATCCGCATCAAGGAGATGCTGCGTACCATTACTGACGATGATGTGGACGAGAACCACTATCCGTCGCTAGCTATCGACTTTTGTGGCATTCATTGCGAGAATCCCTTCTTCTTGGCTTCTTCGGCCGTATGCACCAACTATGAAATGGTGGCGCGGGCCTTCGATGCCGGGTGGGGAGGCGTATTCTATAAGACCATCTGTCTACAGGAAATCAAAGAGGTATCGCCACGTTTCGATGCTCTGCACTCCAATGGTACCCATGGCGACTTCTATGGCTTCCGCAACATGGAGCAGCTGAGTGAGAACCCTGTGGAAATGGACTTCGACATCCTCCGAAGGCTGAAGCAGAACTATCCCAACAAGGTGGTTGTGGCCTCTATAATGGGTCAGACCGAAGAGCAGTGGATAGAACTGGCCAAGATGGCCGAGGCAGCTCATGTGGATGCCGTTGAGCTGAACTTCTCATGTCCGCAGATGCGACTGACTGGTATGGGCAGCGATGTAGGACAGAACCCGGAGTTAGTGCTTTTCTACACAGCTTACGTAAAACGCAACGTTTCCATCCCTGTCATCCCGAAGATGACACCTAATATCACGCAGATTAGCCAACCGGCTATGGCGGCCTATTTCGGCAATGCAGATGCCATCTCGGCCATCAACACCATCAAGAGCGTGACGATGAGCAGTAACGGTGAGGTTAATGGACGGAAGACCATCTCAGGCCTTTCTGGACGTGCCGTCAAACCTATCGCCCTCCGTCATATCATGGAGATGGCCCAGAATCCTATCCTGAACGGTTCGCACAAAGGTGGAGACCAGCGTGTAGAACTGAGTGGTATTGGAGGTATTGAGACTTGGCGCGATGCCCTGGAGTTCATCCAGCTGGGTTGTAACAATGTGCAGGTATGTACAGCCGTCATGCAGTATGGCTATCGCATCATCGACGATTTGAAATTAGGTCTGCAACGCTATATGGCCAAGCGCGGCATCACTCATTTGGCTGATCTGGTGGGCGAGGAACTTTCCAACTTCGTGACACCTACCGACCTCGATCGCGACACCATCATCTATCCGAAGATAGATCGTGAGAAGTGTATCGGCTGTGGCCGTTGTCATGTGTCGTGTATGGATGGTGGTCATCAGGCCATCGAGTTCGATGCCGTCACCCGTCAGCCTCGTATCGTTGGTACGAAGTGCGTGGGTTGTCACCTCTGCCGTCTGGTATGTCCCACAGGCGCCATCACCGCCACGAAGCGCATCCCCAAGAAAAATTCATAGCGTGAAAGCACTCCTATCGAAAACAAGGCTCACAACCGAAATTGTGAGCCTTGTCCTTTATTTATAATACTTCAATTATTATCAGCCTACTTAGTTCTTGTACCATTTAGGTGCATTCCATTCTCCTGTAGTGTCTTCAACGTAATCTTTGAAGTGGCTGTATTTACTCTTGATGTTCTGCTTCTCTGAAGGCCATACGAAATCGTTCA
>Ga0310786_10005770_pt1 | contig 16683 bp, 15 predicted proteins | sample AusTroGonzalo_MG_FD_203881 | JGI IMG/M metagenome (GOLD analysis project Ga0310786, IMG submission 203881) | Bovine rumen microbial communities from tropical cattle in Woodstock, Queensland, Australia - Gonzalo_03 (v2) (version 2) | ecosystem: Host-associated > Mammals > Digestive system >... | reverse complement strand
CCGAAAATCAGCCCTCCTTTCTTGGGGAGGTTCTCTTTTCCGTGCACTTCAAACCTACGGTAGGCGCGGCGCGTGTGCCAGTTGACATACGGCAGCAAAAACGAATACCAAAAGTCCGGATCTTGTATTTTTTTCGCCATTTTCTGACCTGAAATGAACCGCGAAAGTACGAAAATAACCGAAACGTGAAGATTTTTTTCCGCCAAAAGGATTATTTTCCTACTTTTACCGCCCCAAACGGCGAATAACCATGGCAAAAAAAGCATATTGTTCCCTTACGTTACTCGTTTCCTTATTTGTCCTGATGGCTTGCCAGATTAAACCGGTAAGGAACGAAATGGAAGAAGAACTTGTTGAAATACAAATAGATACAATGGTTCTGCTAGAACCACCCCAACCCGAGGACACATTGACGGCTTTCGAGCATGTGATGGAAAGGGGCGCTTTGGTGGCGGTGACCAATTGCGAGGATTTCAATTACAAGATGTATCACGCTCATCCTTCGGGGTTTGCGCACGATTTGCTCAAGGATTTCTGTAACATGTATCATCTCCGCCTCGAGATGGTGGTCAACGACGACCTTGATTCCTGTTTCGCCATGCTCGATTCGGGCGAGGTGGATGTGGTGGCCACGGGCGTGGGCCTGACCCGCGACCTGAAGCGAAGTTATGGCCTGACGAATCCGATGTTTTCGCAAAAGTGCGTCCTCGTTCAGCGGATGCCGAAGAATTGGAGTTCGATGTCAACGGGCAATGAGGTGGAGGGACAGTTGTTTCGCTCGCCTATTGATTTGGCCGGAAAAACCATCCACGTGAGCAAGAGCAGCCATGCCATCAAGGTGTTGGAACACCTTTCCGATGATATTGGCGACACCATATATGTGGTTGAATGTGATACACTTAACGATTTGGAACTGATCAAGTGCGTCCATGACGGACTGATTGATTATACCGTGGTGGACGATTACATTGCTGTGGTGGGTTCCTACGGCCTGCGCGACCTCGATATCAAACTTGCCGTGAGCGTTGAGCATCCCGTCGGTTGGGCGGTCAAGAACTGTGGCACGGATTCTTCCCTGCTGAACGCTTTCAACGATTGGATTGACAAGGCCGAGAAGAAGCATTTGCGCCTCGTGGTGACGCGCTATGTGAAGAACCGGCGGCTGTTTGCCCAAAAGTCCAACGAAGTGAAAGGTGGGTTGTCGCCCTTCGACAACGCCATCAAGCGGACGGCGAAAAAGATTGGCTGGGACTGGCGTCTGCTGGCGGCCTTGATTTATCAGGAATCGCGCTTCAAGACGCATTTGGAGAGTGATAAGGGCGCGTATGGACTGATGCAACTTATGCCTTCCGTGATGCGGCGTTTCAATGTTTCTTACAATTCCACGCCCGAGGAACAGATAGAGGCAGGCGGAAAACTGATTGCCTTCCTCGACAAGTCGCTGAAAGACAAGGTGGTGGATAGTCTGGAAAGGATGAAGTTCGTTTTGGCGGCCTACAATGCTGGGCTTGGCCATGTTTTGGATGCCCAAAGGCTGGCGGCGAAGTATGATAAAGCCCCCGATATTTGGGAGAACAATGTGGATTATTTCATTCTCAACAAGTCGAAGCCACAATATTACAAGGACACTTGCTGCAAATGCGGGTTTTTGAGGGGCGGCCAAACCTATCGCTTTGTGGAGGACATCATGGAGCGTTACCATCATTATCAGAATTTAATAGATTGAAAACCAATTGAATAAGATGAAAAAACTGACTTTTACCCTTTTGTGCTTTTTCATGCTGTTTTCGGGCGCGAAAACGGCTGTGGCCCAATACTTCAACGCGGGTTTGATTGTTGGCCCGACTTTCTGTCAAGTGGATGGCGACCATTACGCGGGTTTCCATCAGTTGGGATTTACGGCGGGTGCCTATGTCAATCTGCCTTTGGTGGAGCATTTTTCAGCCCAGATGGAACTGAAATATTCGCTGTTGGGGGCGCATTCGTCCAGCAAGGAAGTGAGTGTTTACAATTATAACCCGTACAGTTTGCGCCTGCATTACGCCGAGATTCCTTTGATGCTGCGCTGCGATTTGGGTTTTTTCAGAGTCAATGGTAATTCGTTGGATTTCATTACTTTGGAAGCAGGTGCCAGCCTCGATGTCCGCCTGAAAGCCACTGAGGATGTCAATTCCGATTTTCAGGTGACCACCTCGCGTTGGAATTTCCTTTCCATGACGGGCAATACGGGTTTGCATTTTGCCATCAACGAGCATTTGGGCGTGGGGGCGCGTTTCATGTATTCCATCGTCCCGATTCGCTTCACGGGCAATCCGGGCTGGTTCTTCAACCAATATTACAACAAAGTGGTTCAAGTCACCGTCACCTACAACATCAATTCGCCTTTGCGATAAATTCGATGTTGCGTTTCAGGCCCTCGAATCCGGCGCGTTTTACGGCGGAATGTTTGAATAATGTGTCGAAATCGGTTTTTGAGAGCGATTTCCAGTCTTGTTCCTTCATGTTTAAGAGTGGCTCAGAAGGCTGAAAATCAGGTTCTAAGTTGGGCAAGGCAAAACGGTTGTAGGGACACACATCCTGACAAATGTCGCAGCCGTACATCCAGCCTTTGAAAGTTTCGGGATCAAGTCCCTTGAGGCTGCCTTTGTATTCGATGGTCAAGTAGGAGATGCACTTTCGCGCATCAATGCGGAAAGGGGCTTCCAAAGCACCTGTGGGACAGGCATCTAGGCATTTTGTGCAGCGACCGCAGCGGTTGGTCAAGATTTGGCCCGTTTCGGTCAAGTCCAAAGGCAAAAACAAGTGCCCAATGAAGAAAAACGAGCCTTTTTTAGGATGAATCAAAGAGGTGTTTTTCCCGATGAATCCCAAACCGCAACGCACAGCCCAAGCACGGTCCAAAACAGGTGCCGAATCGACGAAAACACGGGTGTTTTCGAGTTTTCCCGTCTGGGTTTCAATGCGTTCCAAAAGCAGCCGCATCTTGCGTTTCAACACATCGTGATAATCGGCACCATAGGCGTATTTGGCGATTTTGAAATGCTCGCCGTCGCCCAATTGCTGTTTTGGGAAATAATTGTAAAGTACTGTAACAATGGATTTTGTGCCTTCCACAAGCAGACGCGGGTCGTAGCGTTTTTCCTTGTTGCGGGTCAGATAGCCCATCTCGCCTTCGCGCTCGCCTTCAAGCCATTGCTCCACATGCGCCGACTCCTTTTCCAGAAGCGTTGCGCTGGCAATGCCGCAAGCATCGAAGCCCATTTTCTCGGCTTCGGCAATAATCCATAGGGAATCCATTAGAACGGCGCGAACGAAATGCCCACCGAGAGGGGATGAATCACCGGCGCGTTGTGGCCGACCTCAAACACAGGGTTGAGTTGGTAAGCCGCAAAAGCGCTGACCCACTTCCAGCCGACACGCAGCGTGGCGGAATAGGCATAACGTTCCACATTGTTGATGTAACAGTATTTTTCGTGGATGGTGGCGCCACTGCCGTCGGTCAGCATACTGCCGTCGGGGTCGGGGCCGACATATTTGGTCTTGGTGGCGACCATGATGCCCAACTTGAAACCCACACCGATTTTCACTTGGTCCTTGATGCGGAAACGCAGTTCAAGCGGCACATCGATATAGGTCGGGTTGATTTTGGCGCGCCTGAAGCCTTCCGTGTCGCGCATCGATTCGGAAATGTTCAGGGAGTCGTTCGTATAGGGGTTGGTGATGTGGTTGTACGAGTACAGATTGTGCGAGGTCATACCCAAACCGATGGAAACGGTGTGCTTCGAACTCTCACCCAAAGGGAAATTGTAGGTCAAGGCGAGGCTCACGCCTTGGTTGAAGCCGCGTGCGTCCCAGTTGGTGGTATTATTACCGGGCATGAGTTGGAAGTCGCTGAACAGGTCGAAACCGAGGGTGATTTTCTTGTCAGTCTTGTTGGCGATGAGTTGGGCGAACGAGGTCGCCGAAATCACTAATGCGATGAGTGTGAAAAGAACTTTCTTCATATTTATTGTTGATTTGTTTATCGATTATAATTTCAGATCCTCCATGATGGCGCTGCGTTCGTCGAGCAGGCGGTTCATTTCCTCGTCCGAAAGTTCGGGATTGCGCAACTGCTTGTCGATGGCGGCCAATTGGGCTTCGAGGTTTTCCGTCGTTCCAGGAATGTCGGTCAATTGTTTCTCCTTATTGACGGTGGGTGCTTGCGGTGCAGTCTGTTGACTGGCAGATTGTTGCGGGTCGCCAGTGAAGTTCTTCAGTTGGCCCATCACCATGCCCACCATTTGCTTCGTGAAGGGGTCGAGTTTGAAGATTTCAATCTTCATGTCGTCCTTCAGTTCGTCGAAGTCTTCCAGAAACATCTTCAGTTGTTCCTTTTGCTCCTCGTTGATGCCCGGAATGGCGTTGAGGTCTTGGTTTTCCATCATCTTCTTGAACATGTTCAAGAGGTTGTCGAGGTCGTTATTGAGGTTGTTTTCGTCCATTGTTCGCTAATTTCGGCTGCAAAATAACGAATTTTTTGCGGAATGATTGCTCCGATTTGGCAAATTTTCACGAATATTGCAGTCTAATAAATTGTTTACTATGGATTTCAACACGATAAAAGTGCAATTGGGCGAAAGCATGGCATGGGTCAACCTTGACCGCCCCGAGGTGCGCAATGCGCTGAATGCCGAACTGATACGCGAACTGACCGAGGCTTTCGATTGGCTCAACAGCCGTGACGACATCCGCGTCATCATCCTGAAAGGCAACGGGCCAGCGTTTTGCGCAGGTGCCGATTTGGCCTACATGAAGGACATGGCGGGTTTCAGTTACAACCAGAACATCACCGATGCGCAGAAACTTTCCAAACTGTTCCAAACCATTCATTTCTGCAACAAGGCGGTCATTGTGGATGTGCATGGTGCCTGTATCGGCGGGGCCAATGGCATCATCGCTGCCGCTGACATTGTGATTGCCGAAAAGGCGACGAAATTTGCTTTTACGGAGGTGCGTTTGGGCCTCACTCCGGCCACCATTTCGCCTTTTGTGGTGAGCAAAATCGGCAACACTGCCGCCAAGGAACTCATGCTGACAGGTCGTCGTTTCACTGCCGAAGAAGCCAAGGACTTCCGTTTGGTGAATGCGGTCGTTGACGAAGCCGAAATGATTGACATGGAGCGTCAATACATCGACCATTTCTTACACGCCTCGCCCGACGCCATCGCCGAATGCAAGAACCTTCTTCGTATGGTAAGCGGCACCGACGACCGTTTTAGCCCCGTTTTCATGCAAACCTCAGTGGCCATCGCTAACCAACGCATCTCCAAGGCCGGCCAAGAGGGGATGAAGGCGTTTTTTGAGAAGCGGAAACCGAGTTGGGAATGAAAAAAGTGCCTTCAACGCTGCGGAATCTATCAAAAAAAAGCACTTTCCGCAGAGTTGAAGGGGTGTTTGTAAAGATTTATAGTTTGAATAAATCTTCTAAAGTAATGATATTCTGGAAGATACTTGAATATTCGTTTTTCTTTAGGCCTTTGGCTGAAATCAGCACCAAATGGATGGCTTTGTCGGTGCGGATTTCTTCGGAAAGACGAGCGATTTTCGTTTCCAAATTTGATTCGTCGTCGGCATTTACAGTGAAAGGTTCCTTCGTGAACTTGATTTCGCAAAGGTTGATGACACCGTCGATGCGGTCGATGACCAAATCGATTTGCGCGCCTGTTTCGGTCGTTTTGCTCGGAACGCTGCGCCAAGAATAGAAAGCAGTTGAGATGCCAGAAATGCCCAAAGCCCGAAGGATTTGTTCTTCGTGGGCAAAGCAAACCCGCTCAAATGCCAAGCCGCACCAATTGTAATACAGTGGCGAGTTTTGGTTCTCCGACCAGAAATGCTTATCGGAGCGGATGTTTTCGGAAACGAATCGGAAATAGAACAGAGTGTAGGGGTCAATCAGTTGAAATACAGCGTTTTTCTTCTTGAACCCGATGCTGTTGTATTTTCTGATGAAACCGCAATATTCAAGGTCGGTGAGGATTTTAGTGAGTTTTCCGTTGTCGTCCATGCCTTCCTCAATCAGTTCTTCGCGGGTCATGCCGGCCTTCTTTTTCCCGAGGATGGTGATGGTTTGGATGTACGCCTCCGGATTCTTGAACAGCGAGGCATAAAGCGCGTCAAATTCGTTGTAAAGTTCACCGTTGGAGTTGAATATCAGGTCGTCGATGTTCTGTGCAAGGCTTTTCTGTCTGTCCAAAAACGACCAATAATAAGGAATGCCGCCCATAACCATGTAAGCCTCAACGATTTGCCGACGACTCATGCCCAACTTGAAGGCTTTGGCGTAACGCTCACATTCCGCAAGGGTAAATGGTTGGATGAGAATCTTGGCGGTGACACGCCCCCTGAGTCCGCCGTGGTCTTTGATGAGTTTGTTGATAATCCATGAAGTGGCTGAGCCGCAAACGATTAGAAGGATGTCTTTCCGCCCCGAAGCCCATCCGTTCCAAAAATGCTCCAAAGCAGGGATGAAGCCGGAATGCAAGGTGTCCATCCAAGGCATTTCGTCGATGAAGATGACTTTTTTCTTTTCATCAGAAGTCTTGATGAGGTCTTTGAGCATGTCGAAGGCATCGAGCCAGTTTTTGGGGAGTTTGGGTTTGGCCATTCCCGCATCGTGGAGCGATGATTTCCATGCTGCAAGTTGCCCTTTCATGTCAGTGTGGGCCAAGCCTGCGTGTTCGAAGGTGAATTTGTAGCCAAAAGTTTCCCTGACAAAGAAGGTCTTGCCTACGCGCCGACGCCCATAAACGGTCACAAATTGCGAATATTCAGACTGATACGCCCGAATCATCTTTTCTTTTTCGTTGGCTCTCCCGATAATCATTTTGCATGAATTTGATGCCGCAAAAGTAATAAAATATGCCTTCAACTCTGCGGAATCTATCAAAAAAATGCACTTTCCGCAGAGTTGAAGGGGTGTTTTTGCAAAAACTTGTCCTCGTTTTTTGAAGTTTCGAGAAATTTTCCTTACCTTTGCCTCAAATATCAAATCTGAATCAACATGAAAAAATTTGCAGTAGTTTTAGCAGGCTGCGGTCGGAAGGACGGCAGCGAAATCAACGAAGCCATTACGCTCTTGCTTTCCATCGAGCAGCATCATTGTGAATACCAATGCTTTGCACCCAATCGCCCACAAACAGAGGTCATCGACCACCTGACGGATGAAAAAGTTGCCGAGGAGCGCAACATCCTCACCGAAGCGGCCCGTTTGGCGCGTAGTCAGGTGAAGCCCATTGAGGAATACAAGGCCGAGGATTACGACGGCTTGCTGTTCAGCGGCGGTTATGGTGTGGCCAAGAACTTGTGCAACTATGCCTACAAAGGCGCCGAAATGGAGGTGCAACCCGATGTGGCCCGCGTCATCCTTGAGACTCGCGCTGCCAACAAGCCTATCGGTGGCATGTGCATTGCGCCAGTGATGTTTGCCAAACTGTTGCCCGGCGTGTGCGTCACCTTGGGCAACGAAGGCACGCCCGATGCCGACAACATCCGCGCTATGGGAGCCTTCCATGTGCAGACTGAACACGGCGATGTGTGCGCCGACAACGAAATGCTGGTCTTCACCACGCCAGCCTATATGCTCGACGCAACCCTCAAGGATGTGTACGATGGAGCCTACAATCTGGTTGGGTCGATTGTCGATACCCTTGACGGGAAGCGCGATTAATTAAGGATTAGATTTTGTCGCCATAGGCCAAGTCGCCGGCATCACCGAGGCCGGGGACAATATACTTGTGTTCGTTCAGGAGTGGGTCGATGGCAGCGCACCATAACGTGACATTATCCAAAGGCTTGAAGAGTTTCATGAGGTTGTCGATGCCGTCTTGCGCAGCGATGACGCAGCACATGTGGAGTTGCTTCGGGATACCTTTGGTGCAAAAGGCTTGGTAGGCCAACTCCAGACTGCCGCCCGTGGCCAGCATGGGATCGACGATGATGAGAGTTTTGTCCGTCAGGTTCGGGGTGGCCAGATACTCCACTTTGATTCCGACTTGCTCATGCTTTTTATCGAGATAATAGCGGTAGGCCGAAACGAAGGCGTTGCCTGCATGGTCGAACACATCCAAAAAGCCTTGATGATAGGGCAGGCCCGCCCGAAACACGGTGGCGAGCACAATCTCGTCGTCGGGTGTGTTGGCTTTGGCCTCGGCCAATGGGGTTTGGATGGTCTTTTCGGAGTATTGCAGGGTCTTGCTTACCTCGTAGGCCATCATTTGGCCGATGCGTTGCAGGTTGTGGCGGAAGGTGCCCCTGTCCGATTGGATGTTGACGTCCCTCAACTCCGCCACATATTGGTTGATGATGCTGTTGGTAGTTGCAAAATTGATGATTTTCATGGTGTTATAGTTTTGTTTTGTTGTTTTTCAATGTCATACAAACTTGATTATGTCGGCCAACTGGAGGAAATAATCGTTGCTCCAGATGTCGAGTTCTGCTTGATTCTCAACAAATCGCGACGCATCCGCCTTTACTGATTTTATATCCGTTGTGGCAAGTCGTTCCTTCAACAATCTGAGGAAATTTTCTTGACTCAAATCCAAGCCATTGAATTCCTTGATTCTGGTTCTCAAATGGTTATAGTCCAGTGGAACTTCATTTCTTACATACCACTCAAAATCATACCAATCGCGACCCTTCACCCGAGTTTTCCAGTTGCGGAAAGCCAAAGCGTGCATTTTTCCGGCATAAAGGCAGGGCAATGTCATACAACGCACCAAAAACGTACCGGGATGGTTTAGTTTCTTGTATTCCGTTTGGAACTCCAATGGCGGCTTGATGTCAATTTCTATCTTGACTTTGAGAGTTTTTTCGGTTTGAAAAGTGAGGTTGTAAACATCCGTCTCATCTTTCAAGAAAGCCGATTCCACCTTGCCAAGCGTCAACTTGTCTTTCTTTGTGATGGTAACATCGCGGCCTGCCAATTTGAATTCTGAGATGATGTCCTGAAAATAATCCTCAAGGTGGAATGTTGAATCTTCCTTAAGCAGTGTAAAATCCATATCCTCGGAAAACCGTTTCATTCCGTGAAAAATGCGTAGACAAGTCCCACCATAAAACGCGGCCTTTTTGAAAAAGCCACCGTGATTCAACCCTGCCAAGACAATCTGTTGCGTCACCTCGTACTTGGCATTCCATAACTTTTCCTTGGGCAAATCCCCATAACTTGACAACATTTGATCAAAAACCGTATTCATTGCTCAATGATTTTAATGAGTTGATTAATCATGTTTTTCTTCTTCCCCACTTTGGCGTATTCCCTCAAAATGCTCGTGTCGAAATGAAACAATTCGTCCATGTCGAAACGGATGTCCTCTTCCAACCAAACTAAGATTTCGTTCCTGTAGCGGAGATTCAGATGGGAAATGTCCGCAATCAAATCGCACAAAGCCTTCTCTGGCGTTGCAATTAGGATGGAGTTTCCGTCATCATAGTTTATTTCCCTGACACCTATAGGGAAAGCCTCTTTGCTAATATGGACATATTCAAAACTACCCAAGGAATTATGAAACATTTGGGAAGGTTTCGTCGTCATTGAGCAAGTGGTATATACAAATTCTGGAATCAGGCCGTAATATCTCAGTGCGGACTGGAGCGAAATATAGGAAGGACCATACAGATTGTTTCCTATCAAGAACAAAGACAGCGACTTTTGCGACAAGTTGGGATGAGTTACATACAGCCCTTGCTTCAGCCGAATCAAATCGCCTCTTTTCTCCAATGCACTGACCTTGTTGTGCTTGCACTTGATTTCAGGGAACAAGGAAGCCACAGCAGCGAAATCCATCGGCATATTTCCAAATTGAATCAGAGGGTTCTTCATTCTTTAATAGTTTTATACCGCAAAAATAGTAAATTTTTCAATATCTAATTGAATTTTTTTCAAGTTGCTATGCAAAATTTTACTGTTTCCGCCAAATTTTCTATGTGATTTTCAAAGCCTCAATTGCGTGTGATATTTTTTTCGTATTTTTGCGCCCGCAAAAAATGAAGTGCCAATGTGCTCAAAATCAAACACATTTCCGATTCCATGACGCAGCCATAGATCCCACGCCGCCGCACATGCCCGTGCAGGGATGACATGGCTGCTGGGGCACGAACAGACAACTAACAAATCATAAATCATAAATCATAACACAATGAAAAGAATACCAATTCTACAACACAACCTCATGCGGGCGGCGCTCTTGCTGCTCGCAATGATGCTCACCGCCGCGACGGGGTGGGCGCAGACGACCGAGAGCGTCACCTACATCGACGCCGACGGCATCGAGAAGACCGTCACCGCCACTGTGCTCACGGGCAGCGAGACCGGACTCGCCAGCGGCTGGTACGTCGTGAAGAACAGCATCAGCTACACGAACGAAATCGGCTGGTCAACCCCTATCGGCACCATCAACATCATCCTCGCCGACGGCGCGGAAATGACGGTCAACGTCAGCGGCGCGGTTGCCATCCAACTCACTAGCTACTTTCCCCTTGCCATCTACGGCCAGAGCGCGGGCACGGGACGCCTCACCGTCACCTGTGACCACGATGCCATCTCTGCGAGTGGCGGCATCACCATCAACGGCGGCATCGTCAGCGCCACCGGCACTGACTCAAACAGCTGCGGTATCTATGCCGACGACGCTGCCATCACCATCAACGGCGGACAGGTGACCGCTACCCCAGGCTATAACGTCAGCGGCATCTTCACCAGTGGCACCATCACCCTCGGCTTGAATAAGGTTTCCGACTTCATCACCGCCAACGGCGGCTACCACGGCACCGTGAACATCAAGAGCGGGCAGACGCTCTACGACGGCGCGACGGCCTACAGCGGCAACAACGTCAGCCTGCCCAGCGGCAACGTCACCCTGCGTCCCTACAGCAGTGACGACTTCTCCGTCAACGCGGAGGAAACGGAGTACACCATCCACACCGCCACAGGCTGGAACGTGTTCTGCGATGCCTTGCTGGACAAAGACACCTACAACGGCTTCAGCGGCAAGACCGTCTATCTTGCCAATGACATCGAGGTTTCCCGCATGGCAGGCAGCCAATACCACGACTTCTGCGGCACCTTCGACGGTGGCGGCCACACGCTGACCTTCAACTACGGCACCTCCTATGCGCCCGCCAGCGAACAGTACATAGCCCCGTTCCGCTATGTCAGCAATACTAAGGCTAACCCAAACGATGCGACTGACAGCCCCGTCACCATCGAGAAACTACACGTCGCGGGCGACATCTACACCTCCGCTAAGTATGCCGGTGGACTCATTTGCCGAAAGTGGGGCACCGTCACCATCCAGAACTGCCGCAGCAGCATCGTCATCCATAGCAGCGTCGCGGGCGACGGCACCCACGGCGGCTTCGTCACCGAGAACAACTCCGGTGATCTGACCATCACCGGCTGCGTGTTCGATGGCAAACTGCTTACCGTCAATACGGGTGAAACAACGGCCACTACCAACTGTGGTGGCTTCGTAGGCTGGCGCGCTGCGGGAGATATCACCATCAGCAATAGCCTCTACGCCCCAGCAGACCTCGGCGATGGCGAAACCGAGGTGGTGACCGGCACGGGCGACTATCCCAGCGCCACCTTCGTACGCAACGGCAACGCAAACACCATCACCAACTGCTACTACACCGAGGCCCTCGGCACCCCGCAAGGCACGAAGGTGTACAGCATCACGGCGGACGAGAACGTCACCGTGGATTACGCCGGAACGCCCACCAACACATACGCTACCAGCGGCATCGCCACCTACGCCACGGGCATCAAATGTAACGATGTGCTCTATGCCAGCAGCGGCGACAATGTAAGCCTCACGCTCGACAACAACCCGCCAACAGGCCTCGACTTCATCAACTACACCGTCAGCCCTGAAGGAACCCAATTCACCGGCAGCGGAAACCCCTACACCCTCACCATGCCCGATGCGGACGTGGAGATTGGCGCGACGTTTGAACTCCTGCCTGGCGCCATCCCCTACTTGGACATGAACGGCCAGCAACGCTACTGCGTGGAATACACCACCCTTGACGGCAGCGAAAACGACTACCCCCTCACCGCAGGCTGGTACGTGGCCGACGGCACCATCAACTTTGCCGGCAAAATCACTGTTCAAGGCGACGTTCACCTCATCCTCAAGGACGGAGCCGTGATGAATGTAGGCACGGAGAGTACCCCTATCACCAGCGATGGCATCAAGGCTGATGGAAACTCCCTCAGCATCTACGCACAGAGCACGGGCGCGAACAAGGGCCAACTCCATGTGTACGTGAGCAGCAAAAAAGGCTTCAACGCTTCCAATAATGGATCTGTCACTATCAATGGCGGCCAAGTATCAGCCACTGGAAGTAACGGCATCTATGCCTCCAGTAGTGGCTCTGTCACCATTAATGGCGGCGAAGTGACGGCCACGGGAACCTCCAGCAGCATCTTTCCTTACGGAGGTTCTGTCACCATCAATGGCGGCGAAGTGACAGCCACTGGAAGAAACGGCATCAATGCCCAAGGCACTGTAACCATCAATGGCGGCCAAGTGACAGCGACGGGAACCACCTACGGCATCTTTATCGTCAACAAGAACAACATTACTAGTAGCGTAACCATCAGTGGCGGCCAAGTGACGGCCATTGGAGACACTAACGGCATCAATGCTTCCAGCGGCAGCGTAACCCTCGGCTGGACCAACGCCACCGATTTCATCCTTGCAAGCAGTTATCAAGCCGAAACAAACGGCAGTATCAGCATCGCCGAGGGCAAGACCTTCGTCACCGAAGACGATGCCATCTACAGCAGCGGCACACTCAGCAGCACGCAGTTTTCGGACCTCGCAGGCAAGACGCTGTATCCCCAAGGCGTTGTCTTTAAGCAGGTCGCTGGCTACGGCGAAGGCAGTGGCGGCTGGGTGTTCATCGCCTCGCCCGTGGCGGGAAGCATTGCGCCTTCGGAAGTCCACAACCTTTTGGGAAGTTATAACGAGACCACTGGAAAATACGACTACGACCTCTACCGCTTCAACCAAAGCCCTGTAATGAACAACGAGAATAATTACTTGGAATGGGAGAACTACCACCAGCACAACACAACAGACAATCCTTTCATGCTCGTCAACGGCCAAGGCTACCTCTACGCCACCCAGACCACGAAGACTTTGGTGTTTGCGGGCGAGTACAACACCAATGCTACGCAAGACGTGGCACTCTCTTATTCAAATAATAACCCCGACAGCAATATGCACGGTTGGAACTTGGTGGGCAACCCCTTCCCTGTGGCAGCAACCGTAACAGGCAGAAGTTATTATGTGATGAATGAGACAGGTACAGGCATTAATCCTGAAGCGGTTTCGGCAGGCGGAACCATCGACGCTTGCACGGGCATCGTGGTGAAGGCAGAAGAAAACGAAACCAATCCTCAAGTAACTTTTACCAGAACGACACAACAAAGCCCCGCCAATCAAGGTACATTGCAAATCGCCGTAGCCCAAAACAATAACCGTAGCAACACCATTCAAGACAATGCCATAGTGAGTTTTAATGAAGGCGACCAACTTGGCAAGTTCTATTTCGGCACACAAAACGCCAACATCTACATCCCGCAAAACGGAAAGGAATACGCCATCGCTTGCAGCAACGGCCAAGGCGAAATGCCTATCAACTTCAAAGCCACCGAAAACGGCACTTACACCATTTCGGTGAATCCTGAGAACGTTGAGATGGCATACCTGCACCTTATTGATAACATGACCGGCGCGGATGTGGATTTGCTGACTCCCCCGGCCTACGGCCACCCCCTCACAGAGGGGGATCTCCCCCTTTGCAAAGGGGGTCGGGGGGATTCAAACACCCAAGCCAGTTACACCTTCACCGCCCGCACGACGGATTATGAGAGCCGATTCAAGTTGGTGTTCATCGCCAACGACGCTTCGACAGGCTCAGCGTCCGATGCAACCTTTGCGTTTGTCAGCAACGGCAGTTGGATTATCGCCAACGAAGGCCAAGCCACCCTGCAAGTCATCGACATCACTGGCCGTATTCTGAGCAGCGAGACCATCAATGGCAGTGTCAGCAAGAGCATTCATGTTGTGTCAGGGGTGTATATGATTCGACTGATTAATGGAGAGGATGTTAAGACGCAGAAGATTATTATTGAATAGGCGTGTGTTTTGAATCCCCCCTACCCCCCTTTTTAAAGGGGGACGCGCGAAGCGACGAAGAGACGCAGAAAATGTTCGTCCGGCAGGTGTCCCCCTTTGCATTCCCCCTTCAAAGGGGGCAGGGGGATTGGGCAGGGGGATTCGAAGACCCGAAATGGAAAACAAGACAAAACAAACAAATAACAACATACAACAATGAAAAAACTGATAATGACAATCGCAATCGCCCTCATAATGGGCACCACCGTTTTCGCACAAGAAGGCGACGGTATGTTGAGAAGAAGCCGTGACTATGAAGCCGCTCGCCGTGGCAACAATCCCAACCGTGGTGGCAGTCTGGTTCTACCAAACGAACATGGCTTGGATATTGACTCTGAAGGCACTGAAGGTCCTTTGGGCAGCGGCGTGGCCGTGCTGCTCGGCCTTGGCGCGGCTTATGCCTTCGCCAAGCGGCGCAAGGAGGATTGATTGAATCCAAAGGGTTCAGCCCGTCGGCTGAACCCTTTTTTTATCCCTTCACCCCCAACACACACCACCGCACAAACGGTATCCTCTTGATGATTTCATTCAAAACAAACGGAATTGTCATCACGGCGGCAAAAAGAATGACATATTGCAACCACGGGGTGATGTTGGTGTGGACTTTCATCATGTAGCCCAACGCGGCAATCACTAAATAATGAACGATATAGACACCAAAACTATTGCGGGTCATATAGCCTGCGAAAGTTCCTGTACGGTCGAAGCGGGCCTTGAACCAAGCCATCATTGCGAGGCACATCAGCCAACCATAGAGGCAGTTGAGCGGACTGCCCAAGTATTGCGGCGAGGTGTTGTCTTGCCCGAAAGTGGTGACAATCAACACTATGCATGAAATGATAGTGCAAGCCATCAGCGGAATCCATGCTTTCTCCAACTTTTCTTGCACTTCATCATGCGAGAACACAAAATAGCCCAACAGGAAGGGAACCAAGTAGAAAATGGGTTTGTACAAGTTAAGGAGGCCATCCAAAGATTCCGGGCGGGGATGCTTGACCAAGGTCTGCTCACCAACCCAGAACAGCACGCCTAACAGGATGATAGATACGAGATTGGCCTTGCCGCACCAGTTCCAAAGTTTGTCGTTTTTGTCTATCGCACGCACCAAAAGCAGTACAAGACTCAGCAGCCACAACACTTGGATGAACCACAGCGGCCCCGTGCCGCTTACGGCCATCATGGCATACTTGGCCAGCACGGGCATACCGTCGAACACGCCCGTTCTTGCAGCCACAGCGGTATTGAAATAACCCACCATCCAATGGAACACAAAGAGGCCTATCGTGCCCGGTACCAGCAACTTGCGGGTGCGCGCCCTGAACCATTCTTTGGCGGACTGCTTCTGCAACGCATATCGGGCACTGATGCCTGCCAAGATGAATAGCAGCGGCATGAACCAAGGATAGAGGATATACATCACAACATCCTGATACTGTGGGTGCTGTGGATATTCGCCGAAACCTCCAATGCCGCCAAAAACGCCCTTGTTGTTGTAGAAATAAAAGACATGGTAAAACAGCACCAAAAGCACCGTCACCCAGCGCAAATTGTCAATCCAATGCTTTCTCATTTGGTAAGTCCTCCCATCGCTTGATTGATAATGTTTTGAAATACCTCCGTCTTGAGCATGGCTATGCCTTTATCGTCACCGAGCACCATCAAACTGTCGCCGGCCTTGATGTCGTATTGTTCGCGGGCTTCCTTGGGGATGACGATTTGTCCGCGCTCGCCCACTTTCACTACACCGAAAATGAATTTTCCATTCTGTGCTTCCATGATGATTTAATTTTTGTGATTAGTATGATTTTTCATATTTTGCTGCAAAAGTAGGATTAATTTTCTTATCTTGTATCTTTTTGCGCAAAAAAAATCGCTTTTTTGTTCGATTTTCCTAATTTTGCGCCCAAATTAATAATCCAGTTTAAAATGAAAAAACTATCCCTTCTCCTTGTTCTGGCCATGAGCACGATGCTTGCCGTGGCGCAGAATGGCCGCATCGACTTGCGCCATGAAACAAAAGCCGAAATCACGAAGAGCGAGTTTTCCAACCTTCGCGCCTTGTTCAGTTATGGCTCCATTGAGAGCATGGAAGTGTCCACCGAAAGGGGCATCTTCTCTGAAATCGCCATTGAAGGCACTTACGCCTCGGGCGAAATCGGGACACCCGAACTGCCCGCCTCGCACCAACTGCTGGCTGTGCCTTTCGGGGCAACGCCTACCGTTTCCGTAATCAACTTTACGGCAACGGATTACAACCTGTCCGACTACGGCATCAACACTATTTTGCCGCATCAGCCTTCTGTCCGCAAGGACCAAAATCTGGATGAGGTTGAGTTCGTCTACAATGCCGCTGCCTACCAAACCCGCAGCCTCGCCTCGGCTCCCGAAGCCACGATTGAGGTGCAAGGCACCATGCGCGGCATCCGCATCGGCTCGTTGGTCATCAATCCGGTGA
>Ga0310786_10005769_pt1 | contig 16684 bp, 14 predicted proteins | sample AusTroGonzalo_MG_FD_203881 | JGI IMG/M metagenome (GOLD analysis project Ga0310786, IMG submission 203881) | Bovine rumen microbial communities from tropical cattle in Woodstock, Queensland, Australia - Gonzalo_03 (v2) (version 2) | ecosystem: Host-associated > Mammals > Digestive system >... | reverse complement strand
CCTACCAGAAGGCTAACGGTATTGAAGATGACAAGAACCACCATGTGGAGTTCTGCGGTCGTGATATCAATTTCCGTTTCCCCAACAGTAATAACGGCACCCACAACCTTAGCTTCACGCTTCAGAGTGGAGAGTTGTTGGCCATCATGGGAGGCTCGGGAACGGGAAAGACCACGCTGCTCTCATTGCTCAATGGCAGCATGAGGCCTCAGGAGGGCACCATCACCATCAACGGTCACGACATTGCTGAGCCGGAAGCCAAGAATTTGATAGGTTTTGTTCCTCAAGACGACCTGCTCATTGAGGAACTGACGGTATACCGGAACCTCTGGTATACGGCCAAGCTCTGTTTTGAGGGAATGGCTGACAAGGACATCGACCACCGTGTGATGAAGACACTTAAGGATTTGGGACTCGATGCCATCAAGGATCTCAAAGTCGGTTCTGCCATCAACAAATATATCTCCGGTGGTCAGCGTAAACGTCTGAACATCGCCCTGGAACTCATCCGCGAGCCGGCAGTGCTTTTCCTCGATGAGCCTACCTCTGGTCTGTCGTCGAGTGACACAGAAATGGTCATCAACTTGTTGAAGGAACAGACCTATAAGGGTAAGTTGATCATCGTGAATATCCATCAGCCTTCCAGCGACGTTTACAAACTCTTCGACCGTCTGTGGTTGTTGGATAAGGGTGGCTATCCCGTCTATGACGGCAATCCCATCAACGCGATTACTTATTTCAAGGAGGCTGCGGCCTATGCCGATGCAGAAACGAGTGCCTGTCCTACCTGTGGCAATGTGAATCCGGAGGTCGTACTCAATATCATCGACGAGAAGGCACTCAACAATACGGGAGAAATCTCTGATGAAAGAAAAGTCACACCAGAGCAGTGGCATAAGATGTATCTGGACAACCGTCCGGAGTTCTCTCAGCCGAATGTCAGCGATGTACCCCATTCTGATCAGAAGAAGCCTGGCCCGCTGAAGCAGTTTGCCATCTTCCTGCGACGCAATATCCACACGAAGATTACCAACGTCCAGTATCTGTGCATCACCCTGCTGGAAGCTCCTCTGCTGGCGCTTGTCTGTTCGTTCCTGACCCGCTATGCGCCGCCCGAAGGCTATACGGTGATGGACAATAAGAATCTCGTCAGCTATTTCTTCATGGCTGTCATCGTTGCCACCTTCATCGGCATGAGCGGCAGTGCAGAGGAAATCATCAAGGATCGTGCCCTGCTGAAACGCGAGAGCTTCCTGCATCTGTCATACGGCAGTTATATCTGGTCGAAGATCGTCTATATGGCTGGCGTCTCACTGATACAGACGGTGCTCTTCATCTTAGTGGGCAACTACATCATGGGACTGCACGGGCTCTTCGCAGAGTGGTGGCTCATCCTCTTCGTCACCGCCTTCCTCTCTAACCTCATGGGACTGTTGCTGTCGCAATGTCTGAGTTCCGTTGTGGCTATCTATATAAGCATTCCGATGTTGCTGATTCCTCAGATTCTGTTGTGCGGACTGGTGGTTAGCTTCTCCGACCTGACACCGAAGAGCACTACGGGTAATGTTCCTTTGATTGGTGACATCATCCCCTCACGCTGGTCTTACGAGGCACTGGCCGTCACGTCGTTTACGGACAATCCCTACGAGGCACCGTTCTTTGAACTCGACAAACAGAAGTATGAGAACCAGTTCTATAATATGGGTGTCCTCAATGAGCTTCAGTCGCAGTTGGAAACCAAGAAAGATGAGGAGAAGAAAGGCAAGCCCGTTGATCCCAAGCACATGGAGACCATCCGCATGAACCTGCCTGAGATCACTTCATATTGTCAGATGAAACCCTATCAGGGAGACTACTCTTACACCTCTCTCTATGATTATATGAAAGAGGCAGAGGATATTCTGGCCAAGCGGAGCAATGACGCAACGCTCAAAGCAGACAACAAGATGGCTGCTATGATACGTGAACAGGGCAAGGAGGCTATCCTGCAACTGAAGCGTGACAATTATAACATCAAACTGGAGGACTGCGTCATCGGAGCCGACCAGCGTCAGATGCTTGACGTCATCGACGGCCATCTCGTGCCCCGTATGAGCATCATCTACCTGACGCCTCATAGCCAATGTGGCCGTGCGCCTTTCTACAGCAGCGAGAAAGTCATTGGTTCTTGGCACATCAAGACGTTGTGGTTCAATATCAGTGTACTGTTACTGATGTGTATCATCCTGACGATACTTCTCCTGACAGACTGGCCCGGAAAGATCATTAGAAAATAATTATATTTTAAATACTTTTATTAATAAACAATTAAAAAGCAAATGAAAAAATTATCAATTCTCGCTGCAACATTCGCAGCAATCGTTTTCGCATCGTGCGGAAACAAAACCGCACAGAACGCTGAGTCTGCTGATTCAGTAGTGAAGAGTTTCGAACAGGAGCAGATTGAAGCCAGCATCAAGATGCACGTCGATAGTCTCGCATCTGAGATCGGAAAGCTGAAGATGGTTCCCTTCCTGCAGGCTGACGGCAATGGTGGCATCCAGCTCACCAAGGAAGAGAAGCAGGTGAAGCCCGACTACCTTCTGGATCCCGCTGCTGCTGAGGATGCTACCGTCCTCTCTGAGAAGTATCGTCTGCTGAGTGCCCTCGACGTAGACAAGAGAATTGCCAAGCTCTATGAGATGCCTACCGAAGACTACGAAAAGGCCATTACCAAACTGGCTGCCGACATCAACGATCCTTCTTTCAAGGTTCTTGACAATGAGGATAATTCCTCTGTCTCTGAGACCACACAGAAGCTCTACGAAGAGATGGAGAAGAACGGTCGTCTGAACTACTTCTGGCAGATTGCCGCTGCCTCACTCATTGAGCAGCTCTATCTGGCTAACCAGAACGCAGACAAGTATCTCAGCACCTTTACCGATGAGGCTGCTGCCAACACCACTTTCCGTGTGGTGCTCATCCTCGACGCCCTGAACCGTTTAGGCCAGTATGACCCCGAGATTCAGCCTGTTTCTGAGGCTCTTGCTCCCCTGAGTGTTCTCAACGCTACGACCGTTGCTGAGCTGAAATCACAGATCGCAGAGGCAAAGGATAAGATCGTTGCCGCTCGTGAGGCTCTCGTGAAGTAAGGTTACACCTTATTATATATATAGCCCCCGAAGGTGTGAGACCTTCGGGGGCTATTTTTGTATGCGATTCTTTTCTTAATGGCTGCGACTATAGATCACGAGCAAATTATCATCGTACTTATGACTTTCAGTAACCATCGCCTCGGCAGGTATCTGGGGAGCACGAGTGCCGTCAGTAACCGTCATCAAGAGATTCGTTTCCACGCGGAGTTCATCCCAAAGCCCTTCTTCCATAAAGGATTTTAGCGTCTGGGCACCTCCCTCGACAATCAACGACTGGATACGATGTGCATGGAGACTGTCGAGATTCAGGGGATGCTGATGGTCGATGACGAGGCGTTTGGGATCTGGGCCAGACCACTCCCTGACATTCAACTGGGGGTGATCACGCTTATCGGTGACACGACCCACCAGAATGGCATCTTCCTCAGCACGAAGCTTATGTGAAAGCATCTTGGTATAGTCGGAAGATATCTGTACTGGTTTGAAATGGTCGTCAATAAAACCATTGGCTGTCTGTGCCCATTTTAAGATGATATAGGGGCGCTGTTCCCGATGGAATGTGAAGAAACGACGGTTGAGAGCCTTGCACTCCGCTTCGAGCACACCTACCTCAACCTCGATGCCTGCATCCTGGAGTTTCTTGATGCCACGTCCCTGCACCTCAGAAAACTCATCGATACAGCCCACGACCACTCGCCTGATCCTTTTCTTAATGATCAGATCGGCACAAGGAGGCGTCTTGCCATAGTGGGAACAGGGTTCGAGTGATACATACATCGTGGCTCCTGGCAACAGGGGCTCATCTTCAAGACAAACAGATGCAAAGGCATTCACCTCAGCATGTCCCTCGCCACAGCGCACATGATATCCCTCACCGATGATACGGCCGTCAGCACTTACAATCACTGCGCCCACCATCGGGTTAGGCTTCGCATTCTGCTGTCCGTTCTTGGCCAGTTGGATGCACCGTCGCATGAATTTTTCGTCGTCTATCATCATTTTTTTACCTTTTTACTTCTTCACCTATTTACTTTTTATTATCTTTGCACCCACTATGACATACGAAGAACTCTGGCACAGACTGACTCACATCTACGATGCCGGCGAGGCGAAAGCCGTCGTCCGCTGGGTGCTCGACGTGCGCTTCGGTATGTCGTGGACAGACATTCTCTGCGGCAAAGTTACGGAATTATCCGCACATGACCAAACGGAACTGGAAAAAATCATGCAACGACTGGAAAAAGGGGAGCCTGTACAATATATAATAGGTGTAGCAGACTTCTGCGGGCGGCAGTTCCATGTGGAGCCTGGCGTGCTGATCCCAAGGCCGGAGACAGCAGAACTCTGCCGAATGGTCATCGAGGAAAGAGACATCTCACAAAAGGGACAGTCCCCATTGTGCGAAATCCTCGACATCGGAACGGGTAGCGGATGCATTGCCATCACATTGGCTTTGGAACTGCCTGACGCTCATGTGTCGGCTTGGGATATCTCCGACGATGCCCTGCGTATCGCCTCTGCCAATGCCAAAGCCCTTGGCGCCAAAGTCACCTTCGAGCATCGTGACGCCCTTGATTCTTCACGCTTCACGCTTCACACTTCACTCCCCTTATGGGACCTTATCGTAAGCAATCCGCCCTACATCTGTAATAGTGAGGCCGATGGAATGGACCAGAACGTGTTGGACTATGAGCCTCACGAAGCCCTTTTCGGCCCCGTGGAAGACCCTGCATTGTTCTACAAGCGCATCGGAGACTACGCATCCATAGCACTAAAGTCTGGGGGAAAGCTCTATTTTGAACTCAATCCCCTGACAGCCGATGAGGTCAACGACTATCTCAAAAGCCTTGGTTTCATCGATATGGAGATCCGTCAAGACCAGTTTGGCAAACCACGATTCCTTAAAGCTACTAAGATATGAAAAAAGACATGACTGAACAAGAAGCCTACCTGCAACTGGCTGCACTCTGTGCCCAGGCAGAGCATTGTCAGCAGGAGATGCGTGACAAGATGCGGCGCTGGGAACTCGATGAAACCGTACAGAACCGTATCGTCGCACGACTAGTAAAGGAACGCTACGTCGATGATGAGCGCTATACCCGTGCTTTCGTCAAAGACAAGATCCGCTATAACAAATGGGGACGTCGTAAGGTGCAGCAGGCCCTATGGCAGAAGCATATCGACACAGATATCCAACAACGGGTTCTCGATGAAATCGACGAAAAGGAATATCTTGATGTCCTCCGTCCGCTGCTGAAGCAGAAGCGGAAGAGCATCAAGGCAGAGAGCGACTACGAACTGAACCAGAAACTTGTGCGTTTCGCTTTGGGACGGGGCTTTGGCTTCGATATCATCCGCCAATGCCTGGATGTGGACGACATCGACATAGAGGACATAGATGACGATGAAACCGATTAGTTTCTGGCACAGGCTGCTCGACCTTATCTCCCCTCGCCTCTGTGTGGTATGTGGCCAACGGCTGACCGTCAGCGAGGAGACCATCTGCACCAAGTGTAACCTGCACCTGCCTCGCACAGGCTTCCAGAAGGATCCTTACGAGAACGAGATGGCCAAATTGTTCTGGCACCAGATACCTATTGAGCGGGCCACAGCCTTCTTCTATTATGAAGCCCACTCCGAGACCGCCAACATCCTCTATGAACTGAAATACAAGAATCATCCTGAGATCGGCGAGGTGATGGGCAGGCTGATGGCCAAGGATCTGCAAACCTCCGGATTCTTCGATGGAATCGACGGAATTGTGCCCATACCATTGGCCAAGAAGCGCCAACGGCAGCGAGGCTACAACCAGAGTATAGAGATTGCCCGAGGCATCAGCGAGATCACTAGCCTGCCTATATATAATAAGGTGGCGAGGCGTAATGCCTTTGAGGGGAGCCAGACTAACAAGGGCCGTTGGGAGCGCAACGAGAATGTGGAGGGTGTCTTCGAGGTGAAAGACGTCTCAGCCATTCAGGGCAAGCATCTGCTCATTGTCGACGATGTGGTCACCACAGGTGCTACCGTCATCGCCTGCGCCAAAGAACTGTGCAAGGCCGGCAATGTCAAGGTAAGCGTGATTGCCCTCGGTTTCGCCAAGAGTTAGCAGATTTATAAAGTCTCAAAGAAGCGACAGATGGTCTCTAAGTAGCGACGGTCTGTCTCATCGAACGTCGCCAGTTCCTTGCTGTCGATATCCAGCACAGCCGTTACCTCGCCTTCCTTTGAGAACAGGGGAACGACGATTTCCGAACGCGAAAGACTGCTGCAAGCGATATGGCCTGGAAACTGCTCCACATCTGGTACGACGATCGTTTCCTTGCGCTGCCAGGCGGCACCACAAACGCCTCGTCCAAAGGGGATATGCATACAGGCTACGGGCCCTTGGAATGGCCCCAGCACCAACTCTTGTCCGCTGCCGTCAGACGAACCGCCCTTCGGCATCACGCGATAGAACCCTGTCCAGAAGAATCCCATCGTCTCATGAATGGCAGCCGTTACATTGGCCATCACAGCCACCACATCCCTCTCGCCCTCAATCAGGCTCCGTATCTGCTCCGTCAGCAAGCGGTATTTCTCTTCTTTATTCATCATCCTTCGTATTTTTGCTGCAAAGATAAGCATTTCTCCCCAAACTATCATTATTTCCCAAAGCAATTTGTCATTATTGGCATTGCATACACAAAATAGTCTGCTATAATTTGGATATATCCGGATTATTGCATATCTTTGCCATCTGTTACATCTTCTAATAGAGATATGAAATATATAAAGGTATTATTAGTGTTTATGGTAATTAATACCATAACACCAATTGTGGCACAAACCAACACAGAGGCTCATGATTTTGTATATCTGTTGCCAAGCAAAGAGATTGCCGAAAGTGGCGAAGACCTGTGGTTTAAGGCATATCTTATAAATAGTCAGACCTTAGCACCGTCAGACCGCAGCCACACACTCTACCTTCAATTCCGTACAGCATCTGACAGCGTAGTTTGGAGCGAGAAATACCCTTTGGTTTCGGGACGAGCCAACGGACATATTTATATAGGATTAGAATGGCCTCAGGGTGATTATTTTATGGAAGGCTATACCATGTCTTCATTCTCCTCCGACAGCACCAAAGCCATTCATCCCCGCCGTATCCGTGTGGTGGACCGTGTAACACAGATGGATTCTATTTCAAAACAAGAGATTAAGAATGATACCGACCAAAAACTCTCTTCCAAACACCGTTTCGATCTTTTTCCCGAAGGTGGACACCTTATCTACGGCATCAATTCAGTAGTTGCATTTAAAGCCACTTACGGGAACGGATTGCCAGAAGATGTCTCTGGAAAGGTTCTTGAAGACGGAAAGAAAATAGGATCAATCAAAACCCTTCATGATGGCATGGGGTGTTTCTCTCTTACTCCGAAATCAGGCAAAGAGTACAAAGTAGTTCTCGACGATGGCAGAACCATTCAATTCCCACCTATAGAACGTGGAGGAATGTCGCTACGCGTTTCAAAAAACAATGCAAAAGGATTATCCTTGTTAGTTTCCTCATCCGAAGATGCTCGGCACCCTTTCTCAATAACAGCCAAACAGAACGGAATAGTGTGCAGCACGGCAAGAGGTACTGTTAAAGGACAGCAGGTTGTAAAAATTCCGACAGCGTATTTTGGCTTTCAAGGCATAGTAGAAATCACACTATTTGATGCAGCAGGACGACCAGTTGCCGAAAGATTGGTGTATGTCAACCCCAAAAAGCAACTTATCATTACCGCTACAACCAGTCAGAAGCAATACAACCGCCGCGATATGGGCAAGGTACGTCTCCAAGTAACTGACAATTCTGGCAACCCCATCAAAGCAGAACTCTCTGTTAGCATTTTCGACAAGGCGTATCTCTATCTGCCAGGACATGAGAACATTTTATCTCACTGCTTCCTTTCAGAGCAGATTCGCGGCAATATATTTAATCCTACTTATTATTTTGACAATCAGAATGATGACCGTCTTGCTGCTCTCGACCTGCTGATGATGACACAAGGATGGAGAAATTATGTATGGGACAAAGAACTGCCATCAAGAGAATATCTGCTGACTGACGGTGTAGACGGAATACTGACAACCCGACGTGAGGTTAGTTTGAAAACACAAGTTATCAATGTTTATGCACCCCAAGTAGATACATCTTTTGCTATTTTGACTGATACGGCTGGCAGATTCACAATTGACCCTCAAATGATGGATCAGATTCCAGGGAACATCTATCTGAACGATTTGTTGACAGATAAATACAAAGCAAAAATATCCGTTGTAAATATGTTTGACACCATTAATGGATATCGACCCAATCTTCCACGCTATATGGTTAATAACCACTTCATTCAAACCAACAATTTGGGACGAATTAAGATCGACGACGACAATGCGATTCTTTTAAAAGAGGTGGTTGTAAAAGGCAGGGAAGGTTTAACTTATCGCGACAAAGAGGTGGGTTTTCTTGACAGTTTGGCAGTGTTGCAAAGCGGTGAGTGGCTTTGCGACTGTGACTCTGTTATGCCGTATCTCAACGATTATTATGGTTATTCGCACCATCCCAAGTGGAGTCCACAGGAGGCTCATTATCTTGGAGGACGGCGTATTCCAAAACGTGGAGAACAGTATCAACTAATCTTGATTGAAGAAACTTGCGTACAAGCCGACTCTCAGGGTCAACTGCCTATATTCCTTGAGCCATACAAATCTGATCCAACGAAACCAACGAGAGCGAGTAGAACCCTAAGATCCGATCTTATCGTCTGGCTTCCTCGTGATGTACCAAGGCGTGGATTCATCTATCCAGGTCCGCAATACAACGAAAAAAAATTGCTTGAAAAATATGGTATAGCTAAGGTGCAAGGCTACTACCCCAAACGCGAATTCTACCAACCCGATTCTATCAACCTTCAATCTTCTTTGCCCGATCCGCGCAGCCTTCTCCAGTGGCAACCCGAAGTTATTACCGACAACAACGGCATGGCAGAGATTCCCTTCGCCGCATCCGATATCAACACCGAGTTCATAGGCATTGTAGAAGCCATTGACGGAAACGGATTAATGGGGTGTCAGACGTTTAGTTTTAGGGTATTTAAAAAATAAGTTGCCATTATTTTGAAATAGTGGCAACTTATTAGGTACACTATTTTTCTGAAACAACCAAACGCTCCAGCGCCTTTGCGTCGAGGCGATAGACAGTCCACTCGTTCATGGGTACGGCCCCAAGCGAGAGGTAGAAGTCGATGCTGGGCTGGTTCCAGTTGAGACAACTCCATTCCATCCGTCCACAATGCTTCTCTCGTGCGATGGCTGCAAGATGCAACAGCAGCGCCTTGCCATACCCTTTTCCTCGATACTCTGGCCATACAAACAAATCTTCAAGATATAAGCCCGAATGTCCGATGAATGTGGAGAAATTAAAGAAATACAGCGCAAAGCCCACCTCCTTGCCATCGACGACGGCAAACACAGCCTCAGCCTTGTGATGGTCGAACATCTCCGCTTCCAGCGTCTCTGCCGTCGCCACCACCTCGTCCTCCATCTTCTCATACTTGGCAATGCCCCTGATAAACTCCAACAGCAGCCCAACATCCTTCCGTTCCGCCTTGCGGATAGTAAAACGACTATTCTGATTCTCCTTTCGTTTTAATTCTGCTTCTTTCTCCATTTCCAAAGCCTCTTTGTGGAATTGATTTAAGAACTTCATATCTTCCTCTTTTTTAGTTTTGAACCTGCTAATCTAATTCATATACTTCTCCATCATGTAGTCTGACGACAGGTAACTCTTTGCTGAAACGTTGTACAAACTCTTCAGGATTATCCGTATGGATTGGGATAATGGCTTTGGGGGAAAGTAAAGAGATTACGTTGTGGATACCATCCATATCGCAATGCCCACTAGTATGTAAATAAACATAATCATCCCCCATGGCCTTTGCCAAATCAGGATTGTAAGCTTCATTCTGAGCGTCAACATATCCTTTCCACATCGAAAGATACTTGGTTTTCTTGCCTGAAATCTTTTCTATCAATGTATTGAACCTATTGTTACAGCGAGCTATCAGTACATACCCCCTCTTGCTAAAGGTTTCCAGAAAATGGTCGTTAACTTTGAAATCGGCCTTGTCGCGTTGAAGAACTATAGGCTCATACTTACCGTATTGGTAAAGAGACGACTTTCCCCAAAGCATGTCGCCCTCTACTACAACATCCATAATCTTCTTCTGATAGGCATCAACAAAGAATGGGACTTTTGCATTTAAAGCAGCATGATATAGGGAGAAAATGCGGTCTATATTGGTGGATGACACATAAACGATATGACCACCATTATCTTTGAGAGATGCCTCAAATTGATGTTGCAAGGAGGACTCAGACTCAATAGTAGCCGAAGGACGTGCTACATTTGTTCCCTCACAAACCAGATAACCAACCTTACCTACATACTTTTCCATCAGGCCTTTCAACTTACCGCTTCTAAAGCCATGAGTACGGAAGTCGCCTGTATGGAACACACTCACTCCGTTAGCCTCGATTCTAAAGGCGTAAGCATCAAAAGCAGAATGATCGACGTTGATGGGCATGATATTAAAAGGTCCAAAAGAGAATGACTTTCCAGGAAGAAAGGTTTTGGCTTCCTTGAGCTTTTCTATCATTTCCTTCTGAAGATCATCCACACAGATAAGATGTTCGGAAAGGGTCAATTGAATGTTTCTGCCCACCTCGCCCATATAAATCGGCAACACATCAGACAAATCCTTAATACATCCTATATGATCGCCATGATAGTGAGTGATGAGGAGAGCGCTTCTCGAGAGATCACCTTTTGTGAGTCCCTCTATTTCTAAAGGTCCTGTTTTTGGTGCACCTGGCAATTGTTCACCATAATCAACAAACAAGCGCCAGCCTTCATGCTCATATTCTGTTACACAACCACCGATCTGATCTGTGCCTCGATGAATCGTTATTCTCATAAAATCTTGATGATTTGTCCTTTTTCATCACATAGATATAAAGGAATCTCCTTACCAACAGCCTTTCTCACAATCTCGAATCTTTCCTTTGCTGTCCTGGAGGGTTGGCCTCCTACTACAACTGCAGGAATGATATTGCCAGTAATCTTGGGGGGAATCTCCCATTGGGGCTTTAAGATTCCCATGTCAACTTTTTGCTTAACCATTTCTACGACATTCGTATTGAGATCATCGTAGTATCTATTGACATACTCTTTTGTCAAGTCATCGTATTTCCCTGCCTGAAGAGGGCTCAAGAATATCTTGGTTGTATCTTCATGGCGCTTTAATTCTAATAACAAGATATCCCCTTGACATGTAAGTCCAACTAAATCACATTCTGAACCAGATTGCCTGATATGTTTAAAACAGTCGTATCTTACAGATAGGGATTGCATGATTCTATCGTATTTCTCTATGACTGGCTGTGTGATTTTTGCTTTGATACGCTCATTATTATACCCTAAAACAAATTCCTTGTCAATAATGATAAAGTCATCATCAGGTTCACAAAGCAGAGAGTATCTTCGAGAGACGAGATTCTGATAATAACCCTCTTTCTTTTTGCCATCTGCATCAATATAATACCGTCCCAGTTCCTTGCACTCTCGTATTTTCTCAATCAAGGCATTAAGCCCAGCCTTATTTGGCTTTTCATAGAATGAGGGAAGCAGATTTATATATTTGGGGTCAGCATATAGCCTGCCGTTTTCCTTAATTGTCAAAAGACGTCCTGTGCCTCTATAAACAGAGAACCACGAATCGGTAGCATTTGAACCTGTTTGAAAGTCTAACTCTGGATTTTGGATGACTGCATCAATAAGCCATAGAAACCCTTTTGTAACTCTTTCTACCAATTCAGGGCTCATCGCTCTGTCATAGTACATTTCCCTATTGGCTGCTTTTGCAATCATACAATTTTAGATGTCTGAATTTGTGCAAAGATAGTGATTATATCTGAGAACGATGCTTTTTGTTTGCACTTTTTAATCAAAAAGTCTAAACACCTGGGTCACACGGTCACAGTTGTGACCATGTGACCTTTTTGATCCGTTGGTTTGGAAATTGTTTTACACTATTTTTTACCCTGGAGTTTCTCGGAGAAAATAGGCATCTTTCTGGGAGTTTATAGGCATGAAAGTCGGAGTTTACTGCCTATAAAGTCCGAGTTTCCTTAGTCTAAAATTGGAGTAATCATAAGTGATTGAAAATCAGACAGATGGAAAATGCAGACGAAACGAAAGTAGGATTTGAATTTTATTGACAATTCGACAGAGTCTGAGAGTAAATGGTCACATGGTCACAGCTGTGACCGTGACCGTTTTTGGAGTTACCTTTGAGCTATGCCCGAAGGTCCTCACGGTCTTGCATCCCTTTGGTAGCTAGCGGCAAGCCGAGCGCAAAAATTCTCAAATAATTTGGATTTTTACTCACTTATTCGTATCTTTGCACCCAAATTAATAATAGGAATATGGAAATCAAGAATCAATTTGCCAAGAAGCTGATGGAGATTGAGGCCATCAAGCTGCAGCCGAACGACCCGTTTACATGGGCCTCGGGCTGGAAGTCACCCATCTATACCGACAACCGCAAGACGCTGTCGTTCCCCAGCCTCCGCTCGTTTGTGAAGCTGGAACTCTGTCACGCCATCCAGGAGAACTTTCCTGAGGCTGAGGCCGTTGCTGGCGTTGCCACAGGAGCCATCGCTCAGGGCGCACTCGTCGCTGACCAGCTGGGACTGCCCTACAGCTATGTCCGTCCGAAGCCGAAGGATCACGGCATGGGCAATCAGGTGGAAGGCGAGATCAAGAAGGGCGCGAAGGTCGTCGTGGTTGAGGACCTGATCTCGACGGGTGGCAGCAGTCTGAAGGCTGTGAAGGCGCTGCGCGACTACGGTGTGGAGGTCGTCGGCATGGTGGCATCGTTCACATACGGTTTCCCTGTGGCAGAGGAGGCCTTCAAGGAGGCTGGCGTGAAGCTCATCACGCTGAGCAACTACGAGGCCGTGATCGAGGAGGCCGCCAAGACGGGCTATATCAAGGAAGAAGACAAGGCCGTGCTCGCCGAATGGCGCAAGGATCCCACTACGTGGGGGAAGTGAAGAGTGAAGAATGAAGAGTGAAGAATTTGCTTCCGCCCTTCCAAAACACAGAGAAACATTTTGAATTAAAAATAAAAACGAGTGATTGTTTGATCAGTTAAGAATGCGATGATTCTTCACTCTTCATTCTTCACTCTTAACTATTAAATTTATGGGATTATTTGGAGGAGAAACAAAGTTCGAGAGTAGCATCAAGCAGGTTCCTTATCCGCAGGAGGCTGTGTATCGTAATATCAGCGACCTGCGCAACCTGGAGAAGGTGAGGGATCGCATCCCTGAGGACAAGGTCAGCGATTTCACATTCGACGAGGACACGGTGGGCATCAACGTAGCTCCCGTGGGTGAACTGAAACTGCGCGTCTGCGACCGTGAGGAGCCGAAGTGCGTGAAGTTCGAGACCATCCAGTCGCCTGTGCCCTTCAACGTGTGGATTCAGGTGCTGCCCGTCGATGAGCAGAACTCGAAGATGAAGGTGACGGTGAAGGCCGAGCTCAATCCGTTCATCAAGAGCATGGTGGAGAAGCCGCTTCAAGAGGCCGTCGAGAAGATCGCCGATGCCTTGGCACAAGTACACTATGAGTAAAAGACAGAGTCTATATATATGAGCAAGCTTTGGGAAAAGAACTTTGAGATCAACAAGGAGATAGAGCGGTTCACCGTGGGACGGGACCGCGAGATGGATCTCTATCTGGCGAAGTACGATGTGCTGGGCTCGATGGCCCACATCACCATGCTGGAGAGCATCGGACTGCTGGAGAAAGACGAGTTGACGCAGTTGCTGGCTGAATTGAAGAACATCTACCAGTTGGCAGAGCGTGGCGAGTTTGTGATTGAGGACGATGTGGAGGATGTGCACTCTCAGGTGGAGATGCTGCTCACCCGCAAGCTCGGCGATATGGGCAAGAAGATCCATTCGGGTCGCTCACGCAATGATCAGGTGCTCGTAGACCTGAAGCTCTTTACTCGTCATGAACTCAAGGATATCGCCGACGAAGTAAAGATCCTCTTCGATGAGCTCATCCAGAAGAGCAACCAGTACAAAGATGTGCTGATGCCAGGATATACGCACTTGCAGATTGCGATGCCGTCGAGCTTCGGCCTTTGGTTTGGAGCCTATGCCGAGAGTCTGACTGACGACATGCTTTTCCTACAGGCTGCTTATAAGATGACCAACCGCAATCCCCTCGGCTCGGCTGCTGGCTATGGTTCTTCATTCCCCCTGAACCGCACGATGACCACAGAGCTGCTGGGCTTCGACTCGATGGACTACAACGTGGTCTATGCCCAGATGGGACGAGGCAAGATGGAGCGCAACGTGGGCTTCGCCATCGCCACCATTGCAGGAACCATAGCCAAGATGGCCTTCGACGCCTGCCTGTTCAACTCCCAGAACTTCTCGTTCGTGAAGCTCCCCAAGGAATGTACGACGGGCTCCAGCATCATGCCTCACAAGAAGAATCCCGATGTGTTCGAGCTCATCCGCGCCAAGTGCAACAAACTCCAGTCGCTGCCCCAGCAGGTGACGCTCATCATGAACAACCTGCCCGTGGGCTATTTCCGCGACCTGCAGATCATCAAGGAGATCTTCCTGCCTGCCTTTGGCGAACTGAAGGACTGCCTGCAGATGGCGGCCTACATTATTAATAAGATAGAGGTGAATGAGCATATCCTCGACAATCCGATGTACGATCCGATGTTCAGCGTCGAGGAAGTCAATCGCCTGGCTGCCAATGGGATGCCTTTCCGCGATGCTTATAAGAAGGTGGGGCTTGACATCGAGGCAGGCAACTTCAAGGCCTCTCACGACATCCATCACACCCACGAGGGTTCCATCGGCAACCTCTGCAACGACCAGATTCAGGCCCTCATGCAGCAGACGCTCGATGGCTTCCATTTCGAACACATGACCAAGGCAGAAGCCGGACTACTTGGAGAGACAAAGTATTTTTTAAAGACATAGAACTCGCATAAGCGCTTGCTACCGAAGGGACGCAAGAACATATTAGCAAATAAATAAAAGATAAGAAATGAAAGCAAGGGGTATCAAATATCTTTGTTATTATGTTACTATGTCTTTAATAGTTACTCTGTCTTTATCAGCCTGCAACAGCGAGGATGCCATCTATCGCGAATACCGCTGCTATTTCATCTTTGATACGCAGCTCCATCCAATACCTTGTCAGTTGACGGGCATCATGGGCAATCCTGGCCATTTCTGCAAAGTGGAGGCCACTCTGGAGGCGGGCATCCGTCATATCAAGACCACCCGCAACTACGACGGTGCTTCGGAGGATGTCCCTCTCACCACCGAACTTGAGAACAAGCAACGCTGTGTACTGGGTGCCAACAACTGCATCATCATCGGCACCAGCAGCTACGACAATGTGCTTATCGCCTATGAAGGCCAGTGCGCCAACTGTCTGGAGCAGTATGGCGGCACCCGTTATCCCCTGTCCTGGCAGAAAAACGGCACCCTACTCCATTGCGACAAGTGCAACCGTACCTACGACATCAACAACGGCACCGTCGTCAGCGACGGCGGCGGCCGTCAGCTCTATCGCTATCAGGCTGCCTTCGACGGCCAGCTCATCCGTGCCTGGAACTAAATATCCAGGGCGGCGTGATAAGCCTCGTAGATGGCCTTGGTGATGTTTGCGGGACGGACGCAGTCACCAACCTCGCGGACAAATGGGGCGCATCTGCGGAGGGCATCCACGTCGGCACGGTTGGCACGCTGACCAAGGGCGCAGATGACCGTCTTACCAGGAACAAGCACCTCTTTGCCATCCTTATCCTTGCAGATGACACCATCGGCCGTAATCTTCTGACCAATATACTCGGTATGTGCCGTAGAGAACTCGGCCACCTTACGCATCAGTATCGGACGCTGACGGATGTTGCAGTCGGCAGCCAACGTGTCACGCATCTCAACCAACTCCACCTTCTTGCCTTCCATACCCAGATGGATGGCACACTCACAGCCTGCAAGACCTCCGCCAAGCACGACCACGCTATCAGCAACCTTATCCTTATGAAGATAATACTCGTTGACGATAATCACATTTTCTGAATCAATGCCTGGGATTGGCGGAACAAGCGGCGTGGAACCAACAGCCAGAATGAGCGCATCGACGCCCTCCTTCTCCACATATTCAGGTGTAACGGTGGTGTTCAGACGAATCTCTACACCCTCATCCTTTGCCTGACGTTCCAGGACGACACCCAGTTCATACATCTCATACTTGAAGAGGAGAGCCTGTTCCGACTTCAGGATGCCACCAACTTTGTCTGTCTTCTCGCAGAGAATGACCTGATGGCCGCGCTGTGCAGCAGTAATGGCAGCCTTGAGTCCCGCAACACCAGCACCTACCACCATCACCTTCTTGCTCTGACGGGCAGGCATTACCTCC
>Ga0310786_10005768_pt1 | contig 16685 bp, 14 predicted proteins | sample AusTroGonzalo_MG_FD_203881 | JGI IMG/M metagenome (GOLD analysis project Ga0310786, IMG submission 203881) | Bovine rumen microbial communities from tropical cattle in Woodstock, Queensland, Australia - Gonzalo_03 (v2) (version 2) | ecosystem: Host-associated > Mammals > Digestive system >... | reverse complement strand
CGAAAAAGATCTCGCGACAGCCCCTGACGGAACAGAAAAACCAATACTTCCAGAAGACATTCTTTCGGCTCTTGACGCAAAAATCATCTTCTCCACGAAAAAGAACCAGTAAAAAATCGATTTTTTTCAAACTTTCCAAGAAAACAAGAAAATAATCGGATCAAAGCATCATCAAACAAAAAAAACACGGCGAAATTATTTTCTCTCGCATTCCAGAGAACAGAAAAAATCAAATAAACGGATTTTAAAACCCAAAAAACAAAGAAAAAAAATAGAAGTTCTCGAGAAAGCGGACTAGCAAAATCCGGAAAAATCATTGCGAGCCGGCCCTGGCCGCTTGTTCTCCAACGATTCTGCCCATCACAAAGGCATCTGTCAGCCCGTTTCCGGATGCGCAGTTCGCCCCGTGCACGCTCCCCGTCACGGCGCCTGCAGCCCAAAGGCCGGAAATCGGCTCCCCGGACTCAGTCAGAACACGTCCCTTCACGTCGATTTTCAATCCACCCGGCGTGTCATGAATCTTCAAGGATGCCTCATAACCCCAGAACGGCCTTGCATTGAGCATTTTGCAGGGCATGGCAAGGCACTTCCCTCCCCGATCGGCTCGCACCGTCAGGGCGTTGTAGCGAAGAACGCTCCTTTCCAGGCGATCCGGAGGCAGCTTCAGGATGACTGCGAGCTGTCCCAGTGTCGGAGCGGAGAAAACATCTCCGGCGACGAGCGAGCGATACAGGGACTTGCGGGTCAGAGGATCAAGATGTCCTTCGGATTCCGAATCGAAAATCACGAAGCAGCGTCCGTCATGCTGAGACTTGATGGCGGTGACAAGCGTGTCCTGGGCTTCGTGCTCATCGACAAACCGCTCCCCCGAGTCATTGACGTAAATGAAATCCGCAGGAGACACAAGGCGTACGGACACGTTTTTCCGCGACTTCACGCCGGTGAAGCATTCGACGAACTGCATTCCCTCAAGCGCAGCTCCGATGGCCGTGGCCATCCTGAGACCATCGCCGGTTGAACCGGAGGAATTGTCCGAAGGCAGACCGGAGAAATCCGGAGCCCAGCGCCCCACCATCGAAGCGCTTGCACCGAATCCTCCCGTTGCGAGGATGACGCCGTTTCTCGCGCTCACGAACCCGGGCAGGGGGATCTTCCCGCGCCGCACGCTGACACCGCGAACGGCGCCGGTCATGTCAAGTCCGAGACTCACAGCCTCGGCATCGGTGACAATGTCCACGCCAAGGCGCAACGCTTCATGTGAAAGAGCCCTGATATACCCCTCGCCTCTTGCTTCGCTCGGACGGATGCAGCGCAGCCATCCGGTCCCCTCTGCCTCATAAACGCGCGGCTCGAAACTCACCCCCATCCGCTCTAGCCAGGCGACAGCCTTCGGAGCGCTTTCAACCATCTGCCTGACGAGATCCGGATTGCCCAGATCGTGACCAGAATGCTGCGTTTGAAGAATGTGCAGGGAAAAAGAATCGTCAATCCCCCAGGGCGACTGGCGGCTGGAATCAACGACGGCCATGAATCCGGCTGAACGCAGAGTATCTCCTCCGATGCTCGGCATTTTTTCCAGCACGCACACGGAGGCTCCCCTGCCGGCAGCCGAAACGGCGGCCGCAAGGCCGGCCCCGCCGGCACCGACGACCACGACGTCGTAGACAAGCTTCGGGGAGTCGGATGCGTGCGAGGGCGACGGCCCGAGCCCCGCCGCGCAGGCAAGGCCGGCCAGCAAAAGCGCCCGGCGCGAGCAGCCCGCGTCAAGCCCGGGAACCGTTTTGCTCTGCGGCGATTTCCCGGTTGTACTCATCGATGACACGAGAAACCTCCACTGCGTTCACGAGCCCCCACTTCTTGTAGATGCGGGAGCGGTAGACCTTGACGGTCTGTTCGGAAATTCCAAGCGCCGAGCTGATCATCTGGGTGGTCAGCCCCTTGCTGATGAGCTGCGCGACCTCAAGCTCGCTGCGCGTGAGCTGGCCGATCAGCATCCGCACCTCATCGAGCTCCTTGTTGCGCTGCAGCCTCTTTTCATTGATTGCAATCGCCTTGCGGACAACGGCCTGAAGCTTTTCCGGCTGGGCAGGCTTGAGAAGGAAATCGACTGCTCCGTCCTGAATGGCCTGGACGGCCATCTGCACCTCTCCGTGGCCCGTGAGGAAAATCACGCTGATGGGACTGCCGCGGCGAAGCATCTCCTGATAAAGCTCAAGGCCTGACATGCCCGCCATGCGCACGTCCAGTATGGCGCAGCCCGGCCGGTTCATGTCATCGGTGTCGAGAAACAGCCTGGCGCTGGCGTACGTCTTGACGTCAAACCCCGCAATGCGAAGCATGAACGAGAGCGATCCGCAGACCGACTCGTCATCATCAACAATTCGTACCAGCGAGTTTCTCGAAACCATGTCGATTGAGGGCAAAAGTGAGGAAGTGAAATCGTAATACTATTTCCGAGACAAATATTCGTCCACCAGACGGAATTGTACGGATGGCCGGCACTTCCTTCCGCCCGGCTCAATCTCTTCTGCCGCAAACGAGGCTGGCGATATGCGCAAAAGTGTCAAGTCCCGGCTTGAGATTGACCTCGTCCTGCACGTCAAAGTCCGGCCGGTGGTGTCCCTGATGCCGGCATCCCATGAGAAAGTATCCGGCGTGTCCGCCCCGCTCCATCACGCGCTTCATGAGAATCGTGCAGTCCTCGCTGCCAACGCACACAGCGTCCGAGAGCGTTGTTCCGGGCACCTGCCGGATGGCCCGCCGCATGACGTCAAGCGCCTGATCGTCGGTATAAAGATTGCAGGCTTCGCCAGTCCTCGTGATGGTGCACGAGACCTCCTGGGCAAGGGCGCATCCCTTGATGACCGCCTCGGCCCGCTCCATCATGTATCGGTTTGCCGCATCGCTCTGACCGCGCACCTCGCACTCCATGTGGGCGTGCACAGGCGTGATGTTGCGCCCCTCGCCCGCGTCGAGCCTGCCGACGCAGATCCGGGTGTCGCCCTGGCTCGTCCTCGGAATCGCCGTCAGCATGATCGCCGCATTGGCGGCTGCGATGAGCGCACTGCGGCCCTTTTCGGGATTGCCGCCAGCATGCGATGGGGTGCCGGTGAATTCCACGTCGAACTTCGTTGTTGCAAGGAATCCGCCCGTCACGACCATGAGCTCTCCGGTCGTGGCGCTCGTGCCCATGTGGCCGGCAAAGAGCCAGTCGACGTCATCGACGATGCCAGCCGCGGCCATGGCGGCAGCACCCCGGGTCCCCTCTTCGGCGGGCTGGAAAATGAGCTTGATCGTGCCGCAGAGTTCATCGCGGTGATCCATCAGCCAGCGGGCAAGCGCCAGGCCGACGGCCGTGTGAGCATCGTGCCCGCAGGCATGCATGCGAAGCTTGAATTCGGAGGCAAACCCCTGGACGGCGGGCAGATGGCCGCTTGACGGATCGAGGATTTCCTGGATCGGCAGTGCGTCCATGTCATGCCGGAAGGCAAGCACGGGACCGGGCCTGCCGGTCCGCAGAATCGCAACGCACCCGGTGTAACCCTGCATCTCGGCAAGAAGCTCTTGACTCACCCCATGCTCACGGGCACGCTCTTCGGCCTCGGCAACCGCCTTTTCACTGCGGCCCAGAACCGCCTTCGGGTCGATCACCCGGGTGCCGGCAAGAACCTCATAGCCGATCTCCCTCAACCGACCGATCACGAGAGCGGTGGTTTCAAATTCCGTCCAGCCGAGCTCGGGCCTGCGATGCAGGATCCTCCTCGTCTGAATCATTTCAGGAACATAAGACTCAATCATGTCAGCCATGATCTCCACCTCCAAAAAACTGCATTTGAGGCAGAACACCATTGCAAAGAGCGCCGCGTGCGCCTGACCGGCAGGCAGCCGCTCCGATGTATCGTGATCGTTCTGCTATGCGCCAAATATACTTCCGGCTGCAGCTGCCGGTGCCTCTCCAGTTGACCTGAGGCACATCGCCCGCACTCAGCTGACCCGAAATTCCTCAGGCTGTTTCATGCGGCTCACAGGCTCTCCCGCAGGCGCCGGCCTTTCCTGGCTCACTGCAGGCAGGCTGACCGTGGCGACGAAGCCGCCCTCCGGACGATTCTGAAACTCAAGGTGCCCCTTGTGCTTCTCAGCGATGCCAACGGCAATCGCAATCCCAAGACCAAGTCCCGAAGGTTCCGGAACGGCGCCCGGCTGACCGAGCCTTCCAATCAGATGCTCGGGCACCCCCGGGCCGTTGTCGCTCACGGACACACGCACATAGCCTGTACAGCTGGCTGCTGAAACCCGGATCACTGGCGCTCGCACATTCCGAAGCGCTTGATCGGCATTGCGCAGCAGATTCAGAAACAGCAGTTCGAGCGCCACGGGATCGGCGGAAATGACAATGTCGCGAGGAACAGATTTCACGATCTTCGCCCTTGAGGACTGCCCCAGGCGAAAGTTTTCGACCAGCCGATCAATGATCTCACTCAGGCGGCACAGGCTCATTTCGGTTGGCCTGCCCTTGGCATAGGCGCGCACGCGCTCCACGATATCGGCCACGCGCTGAGCCTGATCAGCGATCGCGTTTAGGGCGGCGCGGGTTTCCGGTTCGCCGCCGCGCCCCATGTCGGCAAGCATCCTGATCCCCGCCGCATAGTTGATGATATTGGTGACGGGCTGCTTGATCTCGTGGGCGAACATGCTCGAGAGCTGGCTGACCAGGTTGGTTCGCTCAAGAAGATGCAGATACTGCTGCGTCCTGTTCACCTGTCCGATCAGGGATTCCTTCTCCTGGATGGTTTCGGTGAGCTCCTGGGTTTTGCGCCGTACGAGTTCATTGGTGCGATAGATGTGCAGCAGAGCCAGAACCGCTATAAAAACGGCAAGGAGCACTCCAAGCGTGATCTGCATTCGGTAGCGCTTGAAGAGCACTGCCGGAGTCCGGTCTCTCAGGTAGCTGTAGGGGCCGAGCTTCAGGCGTTCAAGCACATCGTAGACGCCCATAATGTCCGTTGCGAGCACCCACTCCCAGTCCCGGTCGTCCCTGGGCATTTGCAGCAGGGCGATCGCGATGTTCTTTGCAACCTCAGGAGCAACCGAAGAGGTCGTTGCAAAGATCTCGCCCGGCAGTTTCACCGTGGATCTGGCGCACCGTTCTCCAGGCAATGTCCGCTCATTGATCACGCGCAGCGTGTCCTTTTTGACCCGCCCCCTCCTAATCAGGTCCTCCCATTTGCAGCTCGAAAGAAAAGCGACATCCGCCCGCCCGAGCGTCAGCAGCGAGATCGAATCCGGATACTGGTACTCGGTAAACCGCTCCTCGGCAAAAAAGCGTTCAGGATCGTATCCCTTGCGGGCAATCTCGTCGAGCAGCGCCACGTAGCCGCCAAACGTCCTGTTGTGTTCTGCAACCATCACCCTGCCCCTGAGATCCCCGATCGTTTGCAGGTCGCTGCGGCTATCAAGAACCAGCATGACGCCACTCACGGACTCGGACGCCTTGTTAACCGAAACGGGCTTGCGCATGACGACCTCATCCAAGCCCATCTGCATGCGCATTTTGGCAAAGGCGCCGCTTGAACTCACGACGAAATCGAAGTGCTCAGAAGAGCGCCACATCGCATCGGTACTGGCAAACTCCAGCGACTCAAACTGGTACTCGGGGAACTTTTCCTTCAGGTACTGGATCGTCGGGGCGTAGGTCGTGATGTAGAAGGACGGGGAAAAATTGTCGACAAAGGCGACGCGCACGGGCGTACGCACGCCTTCGGCAGTACCTCCGGCACTCCACGCGGGGTCCGTCACGCAGATCAAAGCCGCTATCAAAAATACAATCCGCTTGCCCATTTTCAAAATGACCGAAATCCACCGAAATGATAGCGACAGGTTCTTTGGACGTGCTTGGAATCCGTCAGTCCGGGATGCTTGCGGGCAGTCGCCGCCCGGGCGAGCCGCGCCATACCTCAAGCCAAGAAAAAAAGCAAGTTATTCACAAATACGCATGATGGGAACAATTGGCCTGCCAACATTCCAAAAGAGCTTTAAGCGGCATGAATCCCCCTGTTTTTCCTAGAGAAATCTCGTTGTTCACATTGTGCAAATTTATGCATCAAGTGACTATTTTATTTTTTATTTCAATGAGTTATTTAAGTATATAGCGAAGAAAAAACAGGACTTTCCAAAGGTATCCACACAAACTGTGAATACCTCCTTCTTTTCTGTCTCAGGGGCTTGTCGGAAAAGGAATTTCTGCACATGCCTAAAAATTAGGCCAAAGTGGAAATTCGCATTTTCCTCCGGCTAAATCAGGCCAATTCGTGCTTTTCAGAAGCGCTGCTTCGCGCGCAGCATGATGGTCGAGTCGGACTTTTCCACGCCGCCCGTTTCCTTCTGCGCCTCAAGGTCGAGGCTGAAGTCATCCTTCCTCGCGGTCACGCCAACCCCGGTGCGGTAATGCATGCTCTCACCACCGGTCACCTTCTCGTCTCCCAGGAGGGGAGCCGCAGACATGGTGGCCCTGGGCGTCACGGAAAAGCCGCCGGCCGAAGAGGGGCTCCCCGTCACATTGATCCCGAGCGGCACCTCGGCGGCGGTGCCGGAATTCTCCGCCGCAGCGCCCGTGCGCTCGATCCGGTTCACACTGGCGCCGACGAAGGGCTCGACCTTTACAAAACCGTCATAGACCCTGGCCGAGACCTGGGAGCCGACCGAGTACACCTCTGTTTTTCCTGCCGCAGCTCCCTGAGTCGCATTGCCCGACACGTAGGAGGCGGACATGTCAACCGACGTTCCGGTCGCAGCGTCCCTGGCCTTCTGATAGACCGTGACACCCTGGTAGGAGTAGTTCTCGGGCTTCAAAGCCTTGCTGGCGCCCTCGCCCGTTCCCGCTGTGACGGCGGCTCCGACGGTCGTCGAGCCGACATCCTTCTCGACGCCCCCCTTCAAGCCCTGGGCGTAGGACTTTGCCTGGACGACCCGGTCAACATCCTCAAGCCCGGTTGCCGCCGGAGCACCCCCGGTCTTCTCGCCCCAGTAGCGGAAGTCCTCGGGGTGCTTCGCGGGCTCTGCGTCGTGCGCCTGCCTGCGAAGTTCCTCGGTCTTGTTCAGCGCACTCTGCGTCACGGGATCGGCCGCAAAGGCGCCGCCGGCAGCAAAGCCCTGCACAGCCAGGATGAATAACAATTCAACGAACTTGATCCTCATTTCGAAACCGCCTTCTTGGGCTTTCTCTTGACTTTCCTGGTGGCCGAGCTCACCGAATGGAATTTGCGCGGCTTGTCCTTGCCGCGCACCGCAGTTTGTTTGGGCGAAGCCGCGTCCGTCTGAGCCGGGGCAGGCGCGGCAGCCGTCTCCCGCCCGCTTCTTGCATCAGCAGAAGCGGCGCCAGTCCACGCCCCGCAGAGGGCGACGAGCATGAAGGCAATTGTGATGATCTTTTCCATGCCGCCATTGTATTGGCAACCGATCCTTCCCCTCTGTACATCCCTGAAACAAAGTGCTACCAATTGCAAGAATGGCTTCCTTTGCCAGCTTTGACAAACCTGAAAATTTCCATACAATGGATCGCTCCGCAGTGGGGGTGTCTTGGATTCGACGGGGTGTAGGACGCTGCTCGGTGCATGTCGAGGTCTAGTCACCTCGTTAAACAGCTAGAAAACAAATAAACGCCAACAACGAGCGTTTCGCTCTCGCCGCCTAAGTGCCGCGAGCGATGCACCGGGTGGTCTCTGGCCCGGGCCGGGTAAAACCGGCAGCATCGTCATATACAGAGTCTAGGTCGGCGCGGTGTCGCGACGCGTTGTCCGAAATTTAGCGGCTGGCTCGGAACCGGCCCGTCCATTGGCAGGGTTTCGGGTGAGACTCAAATCAGCGGACTAAACATGTAGATCCGGCGGAAAAATCATTTCGGACGCGGGTTCAATTCCCGCCACCTCCACCACAGAACACAACGAGGGCGACCGATAGGCAACGGATCGCCCTGTTTTATAAGCATTTTCTACCTCATGCCCAACGATCAGGCACGAAAGGCCACGAGTGTAGCCGAGTCCAAAGAGGGTACAAATGAGGGTATACTGAACTCGTGAGGGTATCGCGTAGCGGACGCCATTTTCACCCTTTAACTCTGACCGGGGGTACTCATGAGCAAGCATGTCCTGACCGACAAGGAAATTCGCGCCTTCAGCGCAACAGCCACTCCCGGAGACAAGCTGACCGATGGCGAAGGGTTGCATATCTTCATCCAGAAAAGCCGCCAGCCGACGTGGCGGATCCGCTATCGCTTTTGCAAAAAGGAAAGGATCTACACTGTCGGCGAATACCCTCGTGTCTCACTGAAAGATGCCCGGGTCGAGTGCCAGCGCATTCATCAGCTTCTTGATCAAGGACTCGATCCGGTTGCGCAACGCCGCCTGGCGGTAGCTTCAACACAAGAACAACAGGTAGAGACGCTGAGTGACGTTGCCGCAGCTTGGTTCAAAAAGCAACAGCCCAGCTGGAGCGAAGTTCACTATAAAAAGTCCTGGCGCGCATACGAACGGGACATAGATCCCGAAATCGGCAAACTTCCTATCGCGAGTATTACGGCTCCCATGGTTTCCGCCCCCTTGGAACGTGTATGGAACCGTGGTGCCCAAGAAACTACTTTCCGGATACTGCAACACCTGGTCTGTATCTTCCAGTACGCACAGGCCAAGGGACTCTGCAAAGACAACCCAGCCGAACCCGTCTATCAGCTGCTGCCGAAGCGCGAAAGTTTTGGCCATATGAACGCCATTCTTTCGCCTGTCGAACTGCGCCAGATCCTGCAGAAAGCTGATCAGGCACGTTTGTCCCCTGCGGTCCGCCTTGCGCACCGATTGTGTGCATTCACAGCGGTCCGCATCAGCAACGTTGTTGAGGCAAAGTGGTCCGAATTCGATCTTGACAGCGAGCAACCCGTTTGGACCATACCCCGCTACAAGATGAAAGTACGAAACCGGATAGTCGATCACCGCGTTCCGTTGTGTGCTCCGCTCCTAGACGAATTGAAGAAATGGAAATCGCTTGTCGGCGGTGATGAGGATGCCTACCTTTTTCCGTCATCAACTACAGCGACAGGCCACATTTGCCGTGAAGCTGTTGAGAAGGCTTATCGCGTAACACTTGGCCTGGGGAGCAGACACTCTCCCCACGGGTGGCGATCCGCCCTATCCACACTGGCAAAAGACCATGGTTTTGCAAACGATGTCGTAGAGCTTGCTCTTGACCATGTGCATGACAACAAGACAGCCCTCGCTTATGACCGAGGCGAGCGCTTCACCCAGCGTGTGAAACTTTTCGCTTGGTGGGCTGCCCTGCTCAGCGGAACGGAAAAATCCTGAGTCGTGGGTCTAAAGGTCAAAAGCGCAAACGGGCGTTGCAAACCATTTGCCTCTCCGAATTGTCATCGGAAGTCTGCGTCTTGATGTTTTCGTCTTTTCCTCTCAAAATACGAAAACATAGCTCATTGATTTCAAATGATTTTTATCCAATTTTCGTAAATTCACGGATTTTACGAATTTTCGTGTTGAATCTTCCTGACAATGCCTGTGTGGCGTCAAGTACGACGCTTTCCTATCAGGAGCTACCACTATGACACAACCCCTTCAGGCTGCGGTCTCAGCCGCACAGACCCCCACGCAGGCAGGCTTCTCAAGCTGCAACGCCCCCTATATCCAGCACGTTAGCGAATTTCTGCTCAGTCTCAACGGCTACGAGGCCAATGGCGACTTGACGTACTCTCTGGATTGTCCGGATCTCTGGGCGGCAGCTTATCTGGCTAACAACATGTCGGCGGAGGATTACTCCCTCGATGATCTTATCGCCATGTACAAGGCGGACCCGCTCCACGACCACCCGCTTTCCCTTGCCGCGGACGCAACATGCCTGCGCCGCGCTCAGCTGATCACGTATATCACTAGCATGAAGCGCGATGACGATTTCAAGCTAACGGGCCGTGAATCGACGCTGCTCAGCGAACTTAAGCTCTTTTTCCCTTCCCTGCATGAGCGGGCGCAAGTTCTTCTTAACGCGCCGACCACCGCATCGGAGGACGAGATCGTCTCTGGCGACTACACAGTCAACAACACCGAACGCGCTTGGATCGGCGAATACTTTCTTGAGTGCACCGTTCTTAGTCCCTCCGACATCACTAAGATGAGCCCTCTCGCCTCTATGCTTGGGTCGCCTGCCCTCTTTACCATGCGGCTCTACATCCTCTGTGAGCGCCTTCGCCGCCTCTATCATCACAGCCTGTAATCAACTCTGACCAGGGCCCTGCTATCAAGCAGGGCCCACCGATCCCTTGGCGGCTCCGGCCATCCCTGTCAATCATCAAATCCGATTTCTACTTGCACACCTGCATCAATATCAACGTAAGCACCCTGTTCATTCGAATTTTCAAATTCATCAGCATTCCGATCATTTCGGTCTCGCTAATTGCAACCCTGGCAAGCATTTCGCGGTCAAGCGAATCAGGAAAGATCTTCCGCCATACGATCTTCTACACGCTGTTCACGACTATTCTTGCCGCCTCGATTGCCGCCTTGCTGTACGGTTTTTTCGCGCCTGAGACCATTTCGATGAGCGGCGCCGCAGCTCCCGAAGGCGTTGTCGAGCGCTCCTACCTGGACTACATCAAGTCGATTGTGCCGGACAACATTCTCGGTCCGTTCCTGTCGGGCAACGTCCTTTCCGTGCTGCTCGTCTCGACGCTGGTCGGTCTGGCGATTGCCAAGCTGCCCGTGCAGTCCGAGTCCCGCACGACCATCCTCAACTTCTTCAAGGGCGCGCAAGACGTCCTGTTTGTCATTGTCGGCTGGATCATCACGATCCTGCCGATCGGCATTTTTGGCTTCATCAGCCAGCTTGTCGTTGAAATGAAGTCCGGTGAAAATCTCCATCAAGATGTATTATCCAGTTCTTTGTTTTACAAGGAATTTTTCTTTACCCAGTAGACAAATGAATGAGAGAATTCCACCTGCGGCAATGGATGCGAAGATCGATTACTGAACATGAGACCACAGGATTAAAACTTAATCGTGGCAGGCCGCCCTATGACTGCTACAAATCTTGGAGGTAGACTGACCAGCTCATGTACAAGCACAAGGCTCTTCTGAAGATCTGAGCCTGCGCGGACGCTCTTGAGCGCATCTGTCCTCTGCACGAAGGCCTCCCGCCCGCTTCCTTAAGCGAAAATTATCGACTCTTGACACCCTGCAAGGTACGCACGTACCGATCGGAAATACAGTTCTCCGCGTGAGCTGCAAGCCCCTTGTCTGTTGCCGGGCCGCAGCATCAACACTTTCATCACAAGGAGAGAAAAATGTCTGAGCTTTCCCGCCGCTCCATCCTCAAGGCTGGCGTCATCGGCGTTGCCTCCACGGCCGCCGCCGCTCACGCCGCTCAGAGCAGCAAGCCCGCCGCCAAACGCGGCGCTGCCAACACCTTCGACGTCATTGTTCTCGGTGCCGGCATCGCCGGCGCAGTCACCGCCGTTCAAGCCCGCATGGACGGAGCCTCCGTGGCACTTATCGAGAAAATGGATCGCCCCGCAGGCAACGCCATCTGCGCTCTCGGCGGCTTTTGCGCCTGGGGCTCGCGGCATCAGAAGGCTCTCGGCGTGAAAGATTCCGCAGAAGAGTTCTACGCAGCCATGATGGATATCTCGGCGGGACGCGCTGACCCTGCGCTCACCCGCACCTACACCGAAAACATTCCGGCGGACACCGACTGGCTCGAGAGCGAATTCAAGATCCCCTTCGGCAAGCCCCGCACGGCCGCCTATCCGCGCCTCAACCGCGTCTGCTCGATCAACGGCGAGGGCATCACGGGCGGCGCCAACGCCACGTTCAAGGTTCTGAAGGCCTGTGAAGAGCGCGGCGTACAGTTCTTCTGGGAACACAAGGCGATCGAACTGCTGACCAATGACCGCGGCGACGTGATTGGCGTGCGCACCCAGACGCCGGCGGGCAAGAAAGACTTCTTTGCCCGGGGCGGCGTGTGCATCGCAACGGGCGGCTTTTCTGCCAATCAGGAAATGACGGACCGCTACATCGGAGGCTGGGCTTCCAGACTCGCTCTGCGCGGCTCTCCCTACACGACGGGCGAGAACATCTCCCTGTGCATGCCGCTCTTTGCCAAATTCGTCAACATGGACCAGTTCCACACCGGGCCGATCGTTTCCGAAACGCACGTCAACCCGAACGAAATTCTCAACTCCTACCACGGCATCATCATCGATCTGCACGGCAAGCGCTTTGTCGACGAGAGTTCAACCTACGTCATCAAGTCCCTTGAATGCGCCAAGAAGACTCTTGAGAACCGCGCATGGGTGATCGTTGACAGCAAGTGCCACACCCTGCCCAAGGTCACCAAGCGCTTTGCCCGCCTGAACACCAAGTTCCACAAGGCTGACACGATCGAAGCCCTTGCCGAGGCGATCAAGGTTCCTGCCGGCAAGCTTGCCGCTCTCGTGAAGGAATACAACGACCGGCTTGCTGCCAAGACCCTGCCCGAGATGAATCCTCCCTGCACGTACCGCGATCCGCACCCGCTCGCAAACGGCCCCTTCTACGCCTTCCCGTATGAGGGCGGCATGACGGCCACGTTCGGCGGTCCGCTCATCAACACCAAGGCTGAAGTGCAGAACATGGAAGGCCGCTCAATCCGCGGTCTGTACGCCGCCGGAAACGCCGCAGGCGGCCTGTTCTTCCGCAACTACATCGGTGGAGCCCAGTTCGGCGGAGCCACCGTGTTCGGTCGCATCGCCGGTCATGAAATGGCTGCACGCGCAAAGAAGGCCTGAAAACCACGATTGAGGAGAAAAAAATGAGAAAGTTTGTGTCGATCGCCCTCACGGCCGCCCTTTCGGCAGCCTTTGCGATGAGCGCTGCCGCGGCTGATAAAACCCTTGGAGAGCGCCATGGAGGCATGTGGCCGAAGAGCGCCAAAGGGTTTGTGACCAAGAACCAGTGTCTCAAGTGCCACGGCTCCTATGACGCGCTTGCCAAGCAGACCGCCAGCCTTGCTCCCAACCCCCACAAGTCCCACATGGGTGCGGTGAACTGTGAGGAATGCCACAGCGCATCGGCCGCCAAGCCGACATTGATGTGCAACTCCTGCCACAAGTTCGAGGTCAGGAAGGCTGCACAGTAATCTCACCGACGCACGCGGCTTCCGCCCCCGAGCGAATGCAGGGCGGAAGCAATCCGGGCCGGTCTCTTTCCCGTTTTTGGGCAAAGGCCGGCCCATTTGTCATGCGAGGGCTTGCCGCTGACTACTTCTTCAGATTCCCGCAGCGCGACGTGATGAAATCGAGTACGAAATCAAAATCCTCGTCTGCCGCATATACCTGATTGCGCGACAGCAGGCCGTTGACTTTGATGAGGTTTCTCTCCGGACTAGCCTGCACCTTGCGCACACCGGAGAATTCGGAGTACAGCGAGGTTCGCGCCGAAGTCAGTCCCACGCCCACGGCTGTCACACTCCCGGCAAGGAGCCCGGCCGCAGCCGTTGCGCCGGAAATGAGCCCTGCCTTCCTTGCCTGCGCCGGAAGCTGAACGTGATTGACGCCCTTCTCATCCATCTCAAAGAGCACGAGATACTGTCCGCCCATGATGAACGCGTAGACGAGGTATCCAGTTCCGACCATGACCGTCATGCCAAGGACAAACAGCGCGTATCCTGGCTGGCTGGCTCAATGTTAGCCTGAATCTCATACCGAGCAGGGGGCCGCGGCTACTGCGGCAGCTGGTCAAGAAAGAGCACAAGATCGCTGACCGTGCGGATGCCGAGTTTCTTGAAAGCTGATGCACGATGTCCCTCGACCGTGCGCTCGCTGATTGCAAGACGCGATGCAACCTCGCGGTTCAGAAGCCCGCGCGCAAGAAGCCGCAGCGTCTCCTTCTCCCGATCGGTGACAAGCGCATAGCGCGCGACCGCCTCGCTACGCTCGGGGATTCCTGCATTCTTCAGCCGCGTCTTTCGAAGCGCTGCACGGATCGCCGCAACAAACGCCTCGGGATCGATGGGCTTGGCAACAAAGTCGACCGCTCCCCGTTTCATTGCCTCGACCGCCATCTGCATGTCGCCGTGTCCCGTGAGAAAAACGATAGGCAGAAGATTTCCGCGCCTGACGAGCTCCTGCTGCAGTTCGATTCCGCTCATGCGCTCCATGCGCACATCAAGAACAATGCACCCGGGAACCGAAGGCGCATCCTCACGCAGAAACAGCTCCGCGCTTGCGTATCCCTTCACATCCCAGCCCTCCGCCCTCAGCAAAAACTCGAGCGACGCACGCAGCATGTCGTCGTCATCAACCAGGCGAATGAGAAGATCGGAGCCGCTTTCAGACATCCTGCACCTCGCTTTGTCCGTTGCGCCCGGTCAGCAGCGGCAGCACCACCCTCACCAGCAGTCCTCCGCCCTGTCCGCGCTCATATTCGATTCTTCCGCCATGGCTCTCGGCGATTGCCCGCACAATGGCTAGTCCAAGCCCCAGTCCGTTCTTCTTGCTCGTCTTGAGCGGCTCGCCCATCTGCCGGAACGCGTCCTCGGAAAGAGCAGGTCCATTGTCCGCAATCGTGAGAACTGCGGTTCGCGCACCAGAATCTTCAGCAAGGCGCACCTGCACAACGGGATGCTCCACGGCTACGCAAGCTTCTGCTGCGTTCCGTATGAGGTTGGCGACCGCAAGCTCCAGCTCCACCGCGTCGCCCATGATGCGGACTGGAACAATTTCCTTTTCAATCCGGCATGCCGGGTAGTGCCGCCGGGCAAAGGCCACGCTCTGCTCGGCTACCGAGGAAAAATCAATCGGCCGCTTGTCGCTCACTGGCGATTTGGCGTAGGCACGCACGCGCCGTACGATGCTTTCCGCACGGCTGGCCGCCTGATCAATTGTGTCGACCGCGTTTCTGATCACCGCCTCGCTCATCGTGCCGTTTTCGATGCAGCGCATCAGTCCGCGCCCAGCGAGCTGAATGCTTGTGATCGGCTGGCGCAGTTCGTGTGCAACGGTGGACGAAAGCTCTCCCACCGCCCAGACGCGCTGCAGCGCATCCATCCGCTCGGCAGTTTCGCGCACGCGCTTCTCAAGCACGCGCTCGCGCTCGACCGAAGCCTTCAGTGCCCGTTCGCCCCGTCTGGCCTTGAGCGCCCAGAAGACGGCGGCAGCAGAAAGCGCCGCCATGGCGAGCACCAGCCAGAGGAACTCCCGCCAGTAGCGCTCGATCAGGCGTTCTGCGCTCCATTCGCGAAGATATTCATAAGGGCCAAGCTTCAGGCTGCGGTAGAGTTCGTCAACCGATTGGTAGTTCGTCGCAACCGCCCAATGCTGTCCGCCCGAAGCCGGCTCCATCGCAAGAAGCGCCTGCGTGACGCGCCGGATGAGATCGCTGTCCGCTCTCGGGGTCGAACTGACGGTCCAGCCCGGATACAGAAGAGTTGAACGACGGCAGGGTTCTCCGGGCCGTGTGCGCTCGCCCACAACCTTGAGCGCGCCTCGGGGGATCACGCCGCGCTCTTCAAGGGTCTCAAGCATGCAAAGCCTCAGGAACCCCGCGTCTGCACGGCCCTCAATCACATCTCTGGCGATCAGGGGCATCGTTGCGCCCTCTCCCCTCTGCTCAATGTGCGAAAAGAACCGATCCGGATTTTCTCCAATCGCTGCGACCTCGCCCATCGGCACGATGTAACCCGTGAACGTGAATCGCGCATTAACAGCCAACCGCTTGTCCTTCAGGTCGGCAACTTCGCGGATGTCGCTGCGATCCGATCGTGCGACGATCGCCGAGCCGTCCGAATAGTTGGGATCGGGATAGCGGGGGCTTGAAATGCTCACCAGTTCCCTGTTGCCGGTTGCAAGCGCCGTGCGGCGGTAAAAGCCTGCCGAACCGAAGATCAGATGCAAGCCGTCCCGCGCACCGAGCCGGTCAAGATCGCCAGGAGAATAAAACTTCACCGAAAGGGTTCTTGGCGCTACGACACTCCGGAGTGTCTCCACGGTCTTTCTGTAAAGCTCTTCGTTGGGATTGGGCGTTGCATAGTTCGAAATTCCGAGCCGAACTTCCCCCTGGGCGGACTGCCCGGCACAAGCGCCTGTCACGAGAGAAGGCGCGAGAAACGCAAGGAGAACGAGGTGCGAAAAATGCATGATCTTTGCCGGAATCCGGCATGTTCCCAACACTGCGGTGATTGTACTGCCTGACCGGTCACCGCGCACCGCAGCACAGAAGCGCGCCGCCGCCGCGCCGCGACGACCACCGTCATCACAGCCGCCACAGCACTCGCAATGCAGTTGCGGCGGGCGTGGCCGCAGGTGCAATTCTGTTTGGCCTGGCCGAGCTCGCGCGCTCTTCCAACTCTTCGAGCAACTACACGTACCAGCAGGATCCCGCAACGCTCTACCAGTCTCAGGGCTCGCGTTGATTGGGTGCATCTTTGGTTGATGCACGATGTGGTAGCGCGTGGCCAGGGGCATGGCCCCCGCGCTTGCGGTTGCCTTCTTTTCCAAGTCCTCCGCAGGCACTCTTCCCGTGACGCTATCGTGCGCGGAGAACAACGTTGGCGTGAGCGCTCCCGTTGCCAGATTCGTGTTGCCCATTTGCACAACGATCAACATGAACGGCTGCGCGGCGTTTCCTCTCGGCGTCAACCAGAAGAAAATAATTCTCCGT
>Ga0310786_10005766_pt1 | contig 16686 bp, 56 predicted proteins | sample AusTroGonzalo_MG_FD_203881 | JGI IMG/M metagenome (GOLD analysis project Ga0310786, IMG submission 203881) | Bovine rumen microbial communities from tropical cattle in Woodstock, Queensland, Australia - Gonzalo_03 (v2) (version 2) | ecosystem: Host-associated > Mammals > Digestive system >... | reverse complement strand
GTACGCCTTTCTTACGACCAACACGGGACTGTTCTTGCCCGACGATAACCTCGCAGTTGTCGACACCAATAACTGCCCGTGGGCTGAACGCTTAATCGAAAGATATGATTTGGGTACATTTTTCTCAATGACCGCGTCTGGTTTTTGCAGATACCCCGTTTATTCGTTCGATATGGAAAAGTTAAAAGAGTATGAGTTAAAGGAGTAGTTGCTATGAATATGATTTTATTAAAAGATTTGAGTTCGGACAGACTGGACGCGGTCATTATGACGCAGACCACAACAGCAGACGAGATACAGAAAATCATTGACGAAGTCAAAGGAAATAAAATTGACTGGGAAGTTGATGATGTTTATGATGTGTTGCCGGGCGACTGCCAGATTTATACAGCAGACTTCAGTTCGGAAACTATTTATTGGTAGGAGGATTTTATGGAACACAAAATCGAATTTAAGAGTATTAACGCAGACGGACAGACAAGAGAATGGTCTATGACTAAACAGGAATTATACGACGAATATTTTCAGGGCGAATGCGACTTGCCGAGCCTTGATGATGTCGTTTTTGACTGCTATGTTTCTTCGACCTATGACAATACGGAAATCTTTTGTACCACGTTCAAGCAGTTGATGGAAACAGTAATTGGATTTTGTTAAGGAGGTGCCACTATGAAAGAAGTTTTTATGAAAGACATTATGGATGCTTATGTTGAAAGCAAATGGAACGACGAGCAGCAGCGTAGATTAGAAATGGGAGAATACTAATTTAAGGAGGACTTTTATGTACGCAAAATTAAATGAACTTTATGAAAAAACAAGGCTCGATATGTTCGCCATGGCGGTTAGTTATCTTGTAGATACTGGCTATAGCGTTGTCGAACAGATTACCGACGAAGAAATTGCCGAGATGGAAGGCAACGGACTTATGACAAAGGACTTTGTTCAGGCTCTTGTAAAACTCGCAAGAGAAATAACGAGAGTAACAGAACACGGAACGGAAGTAATACAGTTTTGTTCTGCCTTAAGTGTGTTCGAAACCACATACTACACAAACGGAGAACATTTAACCGGAAGCACTCTCGAAGAAGGCCTTACAAAACTTCTCTCATCAGTGGTATATGATGAAGAAATTATTATGCCCACTTCTTCGGAAGAAGAAACCAAAGAACAGTTGGCAGATTTGCTTGATATAGATATTGAGGACATAGACAAACTGTTAGAAAGGGGGTAAGTGATGGCTCATAATGAGAAACTTGACCAGATTTTAGTTGAGCAAAAGAAAAAGGGCGAAAATTATGCAGACTGGCAGAAAGAACATTATCCCGTCAAGGCTTCTCACACGGCAACAAGGGACTTTGTAATGTCAAGAAGCGTAATGCGAAGATTAGAAATTCAAAAAGGAGAGTAAAATGGCAGATGAGATCAAATGCGAAGTCATAAAAGATTATGGCGTAATTGCAACAAAGGGCGAGTATGAACTTAAACTTCAGAAAGTCGCGTGGAACGGCAGAGAACCCAAATACGACATTCGCGCTTGGAAAGGCGAGAAGTGTGGTAAGGGCGCTACTTTTACAGACGAAGAACTTAAAGGTCTGTATGACAAACTTAAGGAACTCGATAAAAAGGGTATCTTTAAAGAATAAGTGACCAGCACGCCTCTTAACAATGCGTACCAAGTTTGGTCGGGGGAGCCTTTGGCGCTCCCCTTTTTCTTTCAAGGAGGAACATTATGACAATAGAATACAAAGGACAAGTAAATGTATATCCCTACAAAGGAGATGTCGTGAACATAGAAATCCGCAGATATGGAGTTGATGATTACGAGCTGGTAGATATTGACAACGACACTTCACAGCGTGGGACTTTGATGGATATATTCGATTACATACAGCAGTATTAAAAGGAGGTTTTTATGATGCGAATTTGTGGTTGTGTTGATGTTATAGCGGTGGCTTTAAACACTACTTTTGCGTCCGACGAATTACCGAAAATAAATATGTTCGAAAGATGCAAAGAGGATTTTGAATACCGTCTAACTTGCTGGGATAATGACATATTGTTCGACGATTATTATGATATGGCTGACTTCATTGTGGAAACTGAAAATCTTTCCAAAGAAGAGGATGCCATATACGACAAGGCAGACGAGTTATGTGCCTATATCCGCGAACAATGGACAAATAAACTGCCCATTATTACAGAGGTTGAGTTTGGTTCATTAGAGGATGAATGTTGGGTAGACACGATTTATATCGTGGACTGCGATTATAAAGAAATGTACAAACAGATGAAAGAAAAAGAAGGAGAATAAAACTATGGGAAACAGAGCGGTAATTACAACAAAAGAAAACTTTGAGAACAATGGCGTAGGTGTGTATTTACACTGGAACGGCGGTAGAGATAGCGTTGAAGCGTTTCTTACCTACTGCGCCTTAAAACAGTACAGAGAGCCGGAAACTGATAACTATGGATGGGCAAGATTATGTCAGGTGATCGGAAACTTCTTCGGAGGTACTTGCTCAATAGGTATAGACACAGTCAACAGATTAGACTGCGACAACTACGACAACGGAGTTTATTTTATTGAGAACTGGAAAATCGTAGGCAGAAAATACTTCCGCGGCAGAGAACAGGACGAGTATAGGCTGATAGATATGCTTGTCGAAATTGATGAGAAGCAGCCTAAAGATGAACAGTTGGGCAAAAGAAAAATCGAAGAACTTTTAGGAGGTCTGGAATAATATGGATTTAGTAAAGATTACTTGTTACGGAAAAACAGATGTGATGGAACGCGCTGACGCAATAAAATTATATGCTGAAGGCGTGTTCGCTTGCGAAGGAAGTGAGCGTGAAAGATACGCAACGATACTTGCGGGATTAAATGCCGGGCTTAATGAAGTAAGTGATGAATATTAAGGAGGTGCTTTAATGTTAAGGATTGTTTTTAGGTACAGAGATGAACTGAGCGGATGGGAATGGAGAACCCAGAGATGTACCGTGTCAAGTGTTGATGAGTGCATCCGAATTTATGGTCTAAATGACTGTGATTATGAAATTATAAGCACAGAGGAGGTGTAAATATGGCAGAAATTAAATGCGAAATCAAAAAAGATTTAGGAAGTCTTGGCGGTAAAAAGAAACTGACATATACCGCTTGGAACGGGAACGCTCCGAAGTTTGATATTAGAGACTGGTATGAGAACGGCAATGCTGGAAAGGGCGTGACTTTGGACAAGGCAGAGTTGGAAAGCCTTTATAAATTATTGCAGACCGTCTTTGAGTCAGCCGAGGAGGAAACAGAAGAAGTAATCGAAAATCCTTGGGATGAAGAAGAAGCGAAGCCCGCACCGAAAGATAAAACACTGGAACTTTTAAACAAATATCCCGACGAGGTACAGCAGAAATTTGACGCCCTTGATGAATTATTTAAAGGCTTTACGGTTGAAAAGGCATACGGCAAAATGCCCTTTGCAGACGGAAACAGACTTCAGTATTCAGTCAAGAAAGGAAAGTTTCCGAAATATGAAAGCACGTTGACAAAGTTAGGACTTAATTGGTTCATAACAGATATTGGTAACTTATATATTTATACACTGTAGGAGGTGATAATATGCCGAACTGGGTTTACAACGATTTAACAATTAAAAAAGAAGACAGAGCATTTGTATTAGATGTTGAAGGAAACCCTGACTTTAATGTTCTTTGTCCTATGGCACAGTCTTTGTGCGACACCATTTCTCCCGTAAGAAAAGATGCAATTTATCTTTACTTGTCAGAGAAGTGTACAAAGGGAGTTCATCATACATTGATCGAAAAGCACGACATACGTCCTGAAGATGTCAAGGCTGCAAGAGAACTTATTGAAGAAACCGAACCTCAATTCAGCAATTTAGGTTCATGGAGCGACAGAAAGAAGATTCCCCACGAAGCATATGTGGAAGAATATTACACCATCGGTAAGAACTATGTAGAGAATCTAGAAAACTACGGAACATATACGTGGTATGATTGGGCTAACAGAAACTGGGGAACAAAATGGAATGCGGGCGACGGTTACGTAGAAGAAGTCGGAGATTATTTACACATCCATTTCGATACCGCTTGGTGCTACCCTGACGGTTGGCTCTTTGCCCTTTCAAAGAAGTGCCACTTCCACTTGGCTTGGGAAGAAGAACAGGGCTACCGCGGAATTGTCTACAACAACGAAGATGGTTTGCACGAAACATCTTTGCCTATGCTTGAGTGGGAAGAAGATGAAGACGGAGATTGTGTGCAGTCCGAAGACGAGTATGGCGACGACTGGATATATGTTGACATTGATACCGTATTCCCCGACTATCCTAAAGGAGAATGATATATGAAAGGACTTAAAAGATGTCCGTTCTGCAATCACAAAGCACGATTATGGTATGCCGTCGACGGCGGCTACCTAATCGAATGCGACAATGATAAATGTGGTTGCGTCTACGGAAATAATATGGGACTAACATCCGACGAAGTTATAAAGTTATGGAACAAGAGAACAACGGATAAGGAGAATTAAGATGAGAGTACAGATATTTAGATTCAGAGTATCAAACGCAGCGTCTTGCGCGTTTGGTGAGGATATGACGGCGAAATGGTATAACGAACAGCGTCAACAACTAGATGACGAAGAATACATCGAAGATACTCTTAATGATTTTATAAAACATAAAAAGAACGTGCAGATAATAGTGACTCCGGTCGACGTCAATTATCACAACAACGCAAGGGGTAACACAATAGATTTAGTGTACACGATTATGTTTGATGACACGCCAGATTATGACGATTAAGGAGGTGCAATATGGCAAAATATCGAGTAATGATTGAGTATGAATATCCCGAAAAGGAAATCCCTATTAACAACAACTCAACAATGATCGGTCACTATCGACCAGACGACGTCATTGTCAAAATCGGATGCGATTTTGTAAGTGCAACGGTTTTGGATAATCAAATGGCAGTAATGCAGGAGGAAGATTATGACGATTTTCAATAAATCTGAGTATACTAAGGAGGATAACACTATGAGCGGATTAGAGAAGTTTAAAACAGAGATTCAGGCAGAAGTCGACAAGGCTTCGGATGAAGCGAAACAGAATGCTCAGGCTCAGGCAAACACCATTATTGCTCATCTTGAGAGCGTGTGTGATGCAGAGTATGACGGTCTACTGAATCAGCCTCACAAATCATTCCGCAGAATGTGGATATTTGTGAGAGAAAAGGCAAAAGAAAGAGCCATTAATGGTTGCGCTTTCATTGATGACCCTACCGTCTTTGGATGGATTGATGAATATGTCGGTCTTGACGACGAAGAAGAAGTTGAAGCAGAAGAAAAGGAAGAAAAAGAAAAGGCAAATAAAAAGCCCGCAAAGAAAACTGCTGCCAAACCGACCAAAAAGACCGAGAAGTTTGATGTCGAAAAGGAAATCAAGAACGTACAGGCAGAGATTAAGAAACAGCACCAGATTTCTGAAGCAAGGCAGATGAGTATATTCGATTTGATGTAGGAGGTGGTTGTATGAAATTGACCGCGGCAATGCAGAGATTTCTGAAGGATGATGTAGTACCGAACTATATTATCTATTCGAGAGATGAACAGTATGCGTATTGCACTCATTGTCAGAAAGAAGTGACCATTGAATTTAAAGGAACAAGGCCCGGAAGAAAGATACAGTGTCCTTCTTGTAAAAAGATGGTGACACTCAAATCCAAAGGAAAAACAAAGAACTCATTCTTTGACCACGGCGTTGGTATAATTATGGAAAAATTGGATGAAGTGATTATCCATTATTATGATGTTGATAAGACCTATCGCAAAGACGGAACTCTTGACTACTGTAACATTCACGAATGTTTAAGAGAATCGTTTGACGAAAACGGTTTTATCGAAGCGTGGGATAACTCATGGTCATACGGCTGGAAGAAATGCAAAGTGAATGACTACTCTACATATTATATCGCAAAGGGAGAGCCTGTATTGCATATCAATACAAATTGGCAACACACAAATATATATACCAAGAACATTAAAGACGTCATTGCCGGAACCGTCTGGGAAAAGAGCTGTATGGACGGCATTTTTAAACTTAAAACGGAGAATTATTACTGGCGCAATGTTAGAAATTTCCTTTTGGGCTATCTTAAAACACCGATAGACGAGTATCTCTACAAGGTAGGATTTTATGAACTTGTTTCGTGTTCGGTGTTCGGTCATCTTCCCGAAAGACCATATGAAAGAACGCTTCCCGAAATGCTTGTAGTCAACAAAGAACACTATAAAGAAATGCTGAAGCAAGGTAATCCCACCTACGACGAATTGCGCAAACGCCAAAGAATGACACAGTACAATTTTCCCGAGTGCGACTGGGAAATCTTTAAGAAATATTTTGAAGACCGTTCGTACTACGATCCTTTCGGTACAACAATATGGGACGAAATCAAGAAGTATTTTCCCAAGACACTTCATCAGTTCGGAAAGTATGCCAATACCATTCCGGGATTTGATACAAAATACTACAGAGATTATCTGGATATGTGTCACCAGTTAGGTTATGACTTAAACAACACATTCGTTTTATTCCCCAGAGATTTGAACCAAGCACACGATTTATGTGTTGACGCAATTAACAGAAGAAACGAACGCAAGGCAAAGAGAGAAGCACGCAAGCAAGCAAAGAGCTATGAGTCCTTAAGACCGAAATATGTTGAGCAATATTCGTATGACAAAGGAAACTTATCCATCATAGTTCCCGAAGATACAGAAGAAATCAGTAAAGAAGGTCAGGCTCTGCACCATTGCGTTGGCTCTTATGTTGCAAGAGTGGCAAACGGAGAAACAATCATTCTCTTTGTGAGAAGAAAGAAATCTCTGAAAAAATCTTACTACACTATGGAAGTAAAGAACGGAGAAATCGTTCAGTGTAGAGGATTTAAGAACGACGACTGCAATACAGAAGTCAAAAGATTTATTAAGTCTTTTGCAAAGGACGCCCACTTGAGAATGGGAGATATAGCATAAGGAGGTGCAGATATGGTTAAGTATGCTTATGATATTATGCTTGACGGAAAACACGTCAGCGATAGCGGAGACATATGGTTTGATACCTTCGAAGAAGCGCAGGAAGACGCGGACAATTATATCATTACCCGCTTGAAAGAAAAATATGGCAGACCGTATATAGATTTTACTACGGAAATCGGTGGTTATGATTTGGATGATGAGGAGGATGAAGAATGAAAAAAATCACTTATGTCATTCATTGTGTAGAACATGGCAACGTAATTGGTGCTTGTTCTATCGTGGTTGATGATGATTATTCCGAGGACGACATAGAGCGCGCCGTAGAAAAAGATTTCTTGCAAATTATTGAAGGCAATTTGTGGTGGGAAGTAACTAAGGAGGAAACAGTATGATTTTTGTTTTAAGAGATAGTGATTCATTAGATGTTTCAGCGATTATTACAACGGAAGACCCGTGGGGTGACGAACTTCAGGACATCATTGATAATGTCAAAGAAAAATGGGAAGAAGAAGAATACCCCGACGATTTACTCACAGAGATCATTGAAGCGTTGCCGGACAAGTACAAGGTATATGTTGGAATGGACAGCGATTTTGACACGATTTGGTATTAAGGAGGTGTAAGTATGAAAAAAGAATTTTATGCAGTTAAAATTTTGGATGGAACAAAGGAACTCGAAAAGAAAGAGGGCGATTATGACGCCAGAGGCGTATTCTTTCACAAAGAATCAGACGGATGGGCAGTCACTGATTCTTATACTGGAGGAGGCATTATAGGTGGTCAGCCTACAAAGGAAGACGCAAAGAAAACACTTGCCCGGATGATGCCGAAAGTCAAAAACGTAAGGCAAAGCGAAGATTATCTCAAGGCAGTTATCAACTATCAGGAGAAGGTCGCTAACGCGAACTGAAGTAGATGAGTGCATAAAGGAGGACGGAGATGAATAATGTTCTGAATGCAATAACTGATCTTTATGATATGACCGACGAGGAATTTTCTCGTTGGTCAAGTGAACACGGTAACTTGGTCGAGTACAGATTTGACCCTTACCACGATGTCAAAGTGTACGAAGACGGATATGTAGAAAGGTTTTACATAGGAGATTAAATATGGAACTGGTAGTAAAAAAATTAAAACCGTTTAATACAATTGACTACTTAATGTTCGGACCGCATAGAGTGAATGTTATTCATTCCGAATACGACAGAGGCAGTTTAAGAGCCGAGTTCGATATTGATGATGATGACGACAACGAGTTGTTGGAAACCATTATGGATTATGACATAACTGAAGCGGTCTTATACGACGAAGAGCTGGAGCCGTTTACTGTTCCGTGCGAAGAAGTAGCACAATATTTTGACACAATTACATTCTATGCAAAAGGAAATTATTGTGAATATGCAGTATAAAGGAGAATGACATATGAACATGACCAACGCAGATTTCAAAGCAATAGAAAAAGCATTAAGACTATTGCCCCAAGGGGCAGCGTTCGACGCTCTTTCAAAAGAAGACCAAGACACCATCATCCAAGCAGATATGGTTATGGTTAATCTGTTAAGAAAAAAGAAAAAAGATGTAGCAAGACAGGTTGCTTACATCAATAACAAAAGAAAAGAGAATCCGAATTACGGACGAGGCAAGAGTATTTATATTAAAAAGGGGGACAGATAATGTATAAGAGAAAGACAAGAGATTACTGGAGCATTCATTCGCAGTACGGAGTTGAATGCAACTGCGATACATATCCTGAAGCAAAAGCGAATAAAAGGGATTACGAAGAAAATGTTAATTATCCCGTGTGGATTGAGAAGCACAGAGAAAGGATAAGTGATTAAATGAACGAATTTATTTGTTGTATCTGTGGTAGAAAAGTAAAAGAATGGGGCAATGATCCGTGGCCCGTATCGTTAGATGATGACGCAAAATGTTGTAACAAGTGTGATATGGAAGTGGTACTTCCGGCAAGGTTAAATTTAATGGAGGCGAAAGAAGATGAGTAGAATCGAAGAACTTAAAGAGAACATTTATGATTACTTTAAAGAAAACGAAGATGAATTTGTAACTGCAATCGAAGCGCTGGACAGTTATTGTGGATATCTTGGAGATGACCGTGTCGAATATATGGATGCAATCAACGAATTGTTCAGCGGTACCGAACCTCTCGATGTTCTTTATCGTGCCTTTTATGGACACGATGGCGATAACTGGTCGACAGATGAACACGGAGATATTCACTATGCAGAGTTCAACCCTAATAGAGAATATTTTTACTTCAACGGATATGGAAACTTCGTGTCGACTGATTACAAAGACTACAGCGACCATCTCGATAATTATTTTATCGACAAGGTCATTGATGAATTTAATAACATCCGAGCTGATTTACCTTCAGATGTTGTTGAATGGATAGAAGAAATAGAAAATCTTACAGTCAACGGAGGTGACGAGGATGAACAGTAAAGAATTATTAGAAAAGTTCCCGACATACGAGGAATACAAAAGAATAAAACAAGAAGAATTTAACGCTCTGCCTATCTTCTTTGCTTTCAGCAACGAGCAGTTCCGAGAAGCAATGGAAAAGCGCGGGCTTACCGAGAAAGATACAGACAAGATATACAGTTTTGGAATGGGCGGGTTCTACTTAAAGTCTGACGCTCAAATCATTCGCGATTATATGAACAAAAAAGACGAGATTGAAGAACTTATGAACATTCCCAGCTTTGCCATCAGCGCTTTCGAATACGAAATGCACAACCACGAATACGGAATAAACTGGCAAGGCGATTATGATGTATGTGATTGCTTTGTTCCCTGCTCGTACGGAGATGCAAAAGACTTCAAAGATTACTTGGATGAAGCCGGGCATTCAGACTGGATTCCGTTCTATGCACAAGCGAAAGAGAATTATCACAACTGGGATGCCAACAGGGAGGAGTGATGAGTATGACCAAAGAAGAACTTAAAGAATTTCTTGATGAAAAGATAAACGAAGTCTTTCTTGAGTACCAGACAAAGATGGGAATTGAGAGCGGAGACATCCATCCTTTGGAGGCTTTTGCTCTTGATAACCTTGAAGATCAGATGACAGATTTAATATTAAGAGTATGCGAACGGAATATGGGAGTTCGAGATTAGGAGAAGCGTATGAAAGTTATGGTCAGCAAGACAATGGTAAATCAAATCAATATGTTTTTTAAAACAGCAGGAATACAATATCACGCAGCCTATGTTGAAATGCCACTCGACAGATATTTGCTATATGTTGGAAGCGGTTATGACAACAAGCTGGATTTTAAACCATCTGTCAATAAGATGAAGGCAATTAGAATTGAATATCCACCTTCAATGTTTGCTATGAATCGCTTTTTGACAACCAATGATTTGTCCAAGATATTTCATAAGAGCGACCAGACATTGGATAGTTTTATGAAAGAGTTGTATGCAGAAGTAGAAATCTAAGGAGGCGCTTATGACTACTGTTAAGTTTTATCGCAACAAAAGAAATGAGAACAAGTACATCGAAGTTCATAACGACGGTCATTATCATAATAGCGTAAGACAGTTTATGCTTTGGTCTTACCGCAAATGGAATACTATCCAGTCGTTCTCAAAAAACTTCACTGGAGATGGACACCTACATCGGTGGAGAAGAAAACATCTCAACGAACTGCTTGATGATTACGAGCCAGTAACAAAAGAAGAATTACATAGTATGATTTTTTAGGAGGTGATTGTATGGCAACAAAAAAGACACAAACAAAATGGTGGTACGTGCTGGTTCTCACGGATAAAGGACCAAAATTTGTAACTAACGTAGGCTCGGATCATACAGCGGAGTGGGATGGAACTAAACCACCCTATGAAATGAGCGCAAAGTGGGCAGCGGAAATCGCAAAAGGATTAACTTGGAACGGTTGGATATCTTATGCCGTATGTAGCGAATTTGAGATTACCCATCAGCCTTACTTATACAGTATGGGACACTTTGAATGGATGAGGGAGAACAAAGATGGTAGCAACGAGGACAAGAGAGAATAAAGGATTTGAAGTTCAGTTCTATGATTATCAAGGAGATTCAAGTTATGTAATGGCTTGTAAAGACACCGACGAAGTTGCCCGGTGTCTTTCCCAATGGTGTTGGAGCAGAGTACATGGTAATTGTCCAACCGTATGGTTAGACGGAAAGCAATGGAGAGGTAATGCATTATGATCAGAATTTATTTAACAAAAGAACAGTGTACAGTAGGCATCCCGCAGTTATATGAAAACATTTCATATATTCTCAACGGGGAATCAAAACCCGTTTATGATTGCTCAAAAGTATGTGTTACAGAAAAAGTTTACGAAGCGATAAGAGATTATTACGAGAACTTAGGATATTCCATAGAAGAAATCAATATGGCGTGGCTTTTCGGAGGTCCTAAGGCGAGTATCGAAGAAGACTCGTATGCGGTAGAAGTCGAGGATAATTGGTGTGACAGGCAAAGCGATTAACGCCAGAGAAGCCAAACGATTCTTAAACGACCACGGATTCTTTATAGCGAGAGTCAATGGTAGCCACGCGATTTACAAGGATGATGGCGGCAGAACATTTACGATGACAACTGGAGCCATATCTCAAAAGACTTGGAAACGAGAATGCAAAAGATTAGGACTTATGGAGGTTTAAAATGATTCACGACCAGTGTCCATTCACAGAAGAAGATATTAAAAGGATAAATCAAACAGAATTACGCAAGGTAATTGAACAGACAAAGAAAGATATGAACGGTCCTTTCGCCGGGATATTACACAAGAAAGAAGAATATGAAAAGGAAATTGAATATTTATCACAGTTTTTAAAGGAGGAATAACTATGGGAAGTTTTAGTTGGATGAGAGCAGACAAGACAACAAAAAGAAGTAATTTAACAATGGGCGATCCGTACAAGATACTTGTTCCCGAGGAATACGGTGGCGGTTATATTTATGACAGATATTACGATTATGGATATGTAAACCACGATGGTGATGCATATTATGTAGACGGAAAAGGAAACAAATACGACGATATCGAAGTGATTGCCGATTTGTATGGCATACTTGCTTACTGGAACATGAAACAGTCATTAAGACTGCCGTTAAGAGCAAGGCTTAATGATACACGGCCAATAATGTTACAGATATGGATTGACGGAAATACTTGCGAGCAGGCAACAAGATGTATGGGGATTGATATTGGTTGCTACGACGACCAGATGGATGCATTAGATTATCCGTTAAAACTAGTATCTGCAAGTTACAAAGGCACTTACGAAGAATGTAAAGACGTAAGCCACAGCGATCCGGAACAAGGTTTTTATAAAACATATTGGGAGGATTAATATGAAAGCATTTAAAACTGCAACCAAAGACAGCAAGACTGGGTATGAATTGTATTTGTCCGAAGCATCATACAATATGGCAGTTGAATGGTTAAACCTAAAAACAAAACAAACTGGTAGGTGTGTTTGGAAATGCAAAGCAGAAGATGACGGCTTGATTCATATCTATGTCGGCAAACAGGAAGGCAACCTTGAAAAGATGTTCTTCTATGATGAAGAACGCGGATATTTATTAGGAGAATAAGGAGGAGTGCTATGAAAGAAATAAGATTTATGATTAATTATGGTGGTTATATCGGTTCAGATGACGAATATTCAATTTACGTCGACGATGACGCCACCCCCGAAGAAATCGAGAACGCAGTTGAAGACGAGTTCCTTGACTTGATTAGAGATAATTGTAGTTGGGAATATATCGAAGACGATGAAGAAGACGACGAGGAGGAATAATTATGCCTTTAACTACAGCAGAAGTAATCATCAACCTAACAGAAGACGTTGAAACTTTGTTAGGTTATATCAGACACGCTCAGGACGAAGGGTTCGATTTCGGAGAGAGTTTTGATATGGACTTGGCTGGTATCAACCACGACTTAGAAGTTGTATATGATGAAGATTACTGCGATATAGAATTAATGGAGGACGACGTATGACTCTTGGTAAATTCAGAGAAGAAACCGCGAATCTTTCGGATGACTACGAATTAGTTATGTGCATCCGTGCGGAAACTGGAGAGATTAAAGACGTGGGAGCAATTAAAGACGTCCAGACAACGAAGACATCTCATGTGGACTTCAGAAAAGAAATCTATATATTTGATTAGGAGGTAGTGCTATGTACAAAACAGTTATTTTTATCGAAACCAGACGTGATGAATATGGAGTAAGTCCGCTTATCGACAGAACAATGACAGCGGGCAGATTAATTGAAACTTTAAGTAACTTTGATGAAGACACCCCGGTCTTACTCAACAACGACAACGGATATACGTACGGTATAATCGACGAAGACACCATAACTGAAGAAGATGTCGACATTGAAGAAGATGAAGATTACGATGAGGATGAAGATTTTAACGAGGGTGAAGCATACGAAGTTTTGCAGGATGAGGAAGATGAAGGAGACGAGGAATAGCCTATGAAAGAAATCACTTTAGATGATGTTAAAGAATTAAGAAAAAAGTTTGACGCCTATACGGAAACGGCAGAGCAGCACGAGTTTCCAATGCTTGCCATTATTGACGGCAAAATGCAAGAAACAATGATGAAATATGAAGAAGCCGGAGAGGTCACAAATCAGGAAGATGCCAGAGCAATGTTCAGAGTGGTGTCAAGAGTTATCGGAGAGAGTCCGAAAGAATATATTGATACGAACGCAATGGAAATCTGTTGGCGAACGGGAGCATATTCTGATGACTGCATTTGCGATGAGTGTATGCACCGAGAAGAATGTTCCGCATCCAATGTAGACAATGATGACGAGGAGTGATAAAATAATGCTAACTAATTTACCAAGGGATAAATCGGTAATGGTTCCGGCCGCAGATTTGGTTTCCGAATATGTACAGAAAAGCCGTCTTGAAGAAATAAAACACATTAGACAGAAGGTAAATAACATTTTGGGAGACGCCAGATTTGATACCGGGCTTGATAAAAGAACGTATGGCATCATTAAGGCTCGTTTAGACACGATGTTTGAAGACAGGTACGAATCGATCAGGGAGGAAAGATATGGGACAGATAATAACTCTTAAAAATGGAGAACAAAAATCTATACTTAATATGTCTGACGTAATGGACATCGTTGCATTTCATCTCGGAACCGAAATAACGGACTGCATTACAAGTGAATTTGCAGAGTGGGAAGCCGAACTTGAGTACGCTAATGATGTCAAAAAAGATTATGAGGATGAGTGCGGACGATATGCCACGGCAATATGCAAAGCACAAACCGAATTAGAACTTACCCTAAAGAAATTGACCAACTTCAAAGGCAACATTACTCCGACAATGCAAAAAGAATATAGTTCACTGCTTGATGAAGTTTCTCAGGTCAGAGATTTGCTGGAGGAAACATAATGGATATATATATGATTGCTTATATAGCATTAATAGTTGTGCTTATCATAATCGGCTTTTCAATTATTTCATTCTTGACAATTATATTTGTAGCGGTGTTGTTTATAATCTTATTGAGCATTAAGATTTTATTGAACATGGATGACGTAATATAAGGAGGTCTGTTATGAAAGAATATGACATCAAATACAGAATGACCGGGGCTAAAAAAATAACTCTGGTCGCCGACTCTAAAGAAGATGCTGTCGAAGAATTGGCACGAATTATCAACGGAGAGAAAACCGTACACGAAGAAAACAATTGGATCGATATGTGGTTTCTTCTGGATATGGAATGGGATTACGATTATCCCATAGAGGACGACGAAAATGAAAAAGAAAAAGAAAACGTGTGACGGTTGCGCATATTATGATTGGTACTGGAACCGATGCAGAAGATTTGATTGCGAGACTGATCCACGGGGCGTATGTTATGGTTATGTACCAGCCCAAACAATGACTATGGAAGAAGCTATTAATGATTTAAAGGAGGAAAACAAATGATTAGATATTTTTGTGATGCTTGTGGAAAAGAAGAAAAACTAGAATACATATCTTTTCACGGAAGTAAAAGTGAAATATGCGACGGGGACCTCTGTCCCGAATGTCGTGACAAAATAAAGAAATTAATTTTTGACATACAACTCGAATCGGAGAAAGAGATATTAGCGCAAAAGGAGAACGCAAATGAAAGTTAAGGAATTAATAACTAAATTACTTGACTACGATATGGACGCTGAGGTATGGGTGTCAACGAACAAAGAACACCCCAATGGATGCGGAGGCACCGTCCGGGGTTATTGTTTTGAGATAATTGAACTGGAAGAATTTGGGAAAAATCACGTTGACCTCATTTTTGATGACTGGAGTGATGACGATGATTGACAACTTCGATGAATTGATTTCGGCAGACCATATTGTTCTTAATGATTCGGATGTTAAATTTGACATTGAACAAGACAACGAACTAAAGAGAACTCAAACAGCCAGTTTGATGAAGGCCATTGGGGAATGGGGATGCACGACGGATCAGTTGATTAACGCATTAAAAGGAGATTAAATATGGATTTAATTAAAATGTTGGACGCGATTAGCGCCAGAATACTTGCAATAACAAAGGAAAATGAATCACTTAAAACTTATCTGTCTATGATAAGTACGACGTGCGCACTTGAAGAAGATAAGGAAAAAGCCTTTGATAAGATACAAGAGATTTTAGCAGCGGCAAATGATACAATAGTTAAAGGAGGAGAAGTATGACAAATTATGTAGTACGCCCAAACAATATAAAAGAGTGGACGAAGATATGTGAAGCCTTTGCCAAAAAGTTGAATGCAAAACTGGTGTTTGTAAACGATACATCTTGTGGTCTTGAAATGTCAGACGGAAAAATGTGGCACTGTTCCGTAGAAGAAATGATGATGTATCTGCAAGCAGAATAAAAGGAGAACGACATGGAAAAATTAAGAATTAAAATAACCGAGCGCAGTGGTATTTATACTGCGACATTGCAGATGAGATACGCAGACGAAAGATGGTTTGATTCGGATGATTTCTACGGTAGAGGCATTAGCCGTAGAGATGCCATGAGCAATTTAAGACAGATTGTTCGTAATCACATTGAATTTTTAAATCAAAATCTTCTGGATAACGACGACATCACGGTTGTCGACCAGAACGGCGGTCGGTTTGAAGATTATGAACTGTAAAGGAGAATGCAAATGATTACTGTAACTTTTGAAGAATGTTTACAAGCAATGATGAATGCGTTTAGGAAAGTCATGGGTGAAGCCATTCGGAAAAGCGATACCCAACTTGAGTTGGCACAAAACTTAGAATTTTCTACGAGCAAAATATCACGACTTAAACAGTTAAGCACTGTAAAAATGGTTTTAAGTCACGAAGAAGATATTAATAAAATAACCGGGACTCGTTTGAGAGATTGCCCAGTTGAATTACCAGTTGAATTATATGTTTGTCAAACTGGATGGATATGTCCTAAGTGTCAATGTGTTGTATCACCATATGAAAAAACGTGTCCTAACTGTAAAGGAGATTAAATATGGCAAAACCAATACCGTGTGAGATAATATTTAATACCCGCTGGGGATATGAAATGCAGCCTATAAAATGTGCCAGCATTGCAGAGGCTTTAAG